>Ga0315902_10011851_pt1 | contig 11410 bp, 10 predicted proteins | sample LakEriMetagenome_9_FD_203523 | JGI IMG/M metagenome (GOLD analysis project Ga0315902, IMG submission 203523) | Freshwater fungal communities from buoy surface, Lake Erie, Ohio, United States - Buoy 12 MA117 | ecosystem: Environmental > Aquatic > Freshwater > Lake > Lake biofilm | place: USA... | reverse complement strand
AGCAGAATATTGGCCACCAAACCCACCATGGTGGTCAGCAGCGCAACACCCAAGCCGGTAGTCAGCTCGCGCAGCATATCTTGCGCTTGCGATTGATCGAAGCTTTGCATATGCCCGATCTGCATCGCCAGCATGGAAAAACCAATCACCTTACCGAGCAAGCCCAGCTTCAACTGCAAGCCGTTGACCCACCACGCGGTGGCATGACTACCATGGGTTTGCTCGGACAATAAATCCATGGGCGCGCCAGAATCAATCGGCTTGGCGCGCAGCGCACCCCAGTAAGCCGATGCCCAGCAGCCTTCCATCTGCCCAGTACCGGGGTTAGCAATTTGTTGCTCGAGGCTTTGCCGCTGACGGTCGAGTTCGCGGCTACGCATACCGCACCACAGGGTGGCGATACAAAAGATGATGATGATGATGAAGGTGATGCCGGTGGGATCAGACTGCAGCAGAAGTTGCCAGACACCTTTCATGCCCAGCAGCCAGGCCGCGAACAGGAACATCCCAATCAGCGTGAACCACTCGAACAGAATGGGTTCAATCTTGCTGCGCGGGTTCGACCATGGCAGCCGCAAAAACCGGATCTTCACTGTCTCTCCTCGTCGCCACAGCGATGGTGCACGCGGCTTATTTGTTTTTATAGCGCTATTTTAACGTCCAGCGCGATGACTCAGGTTTTTGGGCCTGCGTTGGGGTCGAAGCGGCAGATCAGCACGAACATGGTTTCTTGCGGCGAGTCCTCAGCTGGTTTGATCCATTCACCCGGCGTCTCATCGACTTTGATTGCATCGCCAATACCCATACGGTAGGGATACGATGAATAACGCAAGGTGCGCATGGCGCGCGCTGCACAATCCACTTCCCACAATAACTTCACAGACAGGCTGCCCTGCTGTGTCGGCTCGCGATATTCAATCAGCATCCACATGCGCGTGGTATCGCCACCGGGTCGGAAAAAATCATTGATGTAGAACGCCTCACCATCCTGGACATCAATCAGCTTCCACTCTGCGCGCGCCGACGAGAGACAGCAAAATATCAACACGGCGGCAATGAGGGATCGCATCATCAGCTTCAATGAAATATAAGGATTCAATGAAATATAAGGATTCAGTTAAATCGTACGACCACCATCAATCGGCATTTCCAGACCCGTTAGAAACTCGGCTGCGTCAGTCGCCAGAAAAACTGCTGCTGCTGCCATATCTTTCGGCTCACATAAACGACCGAGCGGAATAGTCGACAAAAAGCGAGCGCGATTCTCCGGTGTATCTGGCATGCCCATAAAATCTTCCAGCAAGGCCGTCGCACCCATCACCGGGCACAAGGCATTGACGCGTATTTTGTCCGGTGCCAATTCAACCGCCATCGCCTTCGAGAGCAGATTCACCGCGCCTTTCGAGCTGTTATACCAGCATAAACCAGGGCGCGGGCGGATGCCAGCGGTGGAGCCGACGTTAATAATTAGGCCACCCTTGCCGCGCGCACGCATCACCGGCACGACAGCATGCGCCATGTGATAAATCGATTTCACATTGACATTAAAAACCCGGTCAAAGGTTTGCTCGTCCACCTGCAACATCGGCTGGTTGCGATGGGTAGTGCCGGCATTGTTAATCACAATATCGGGCACACCAAAGCTATCGACGCAGGCTTGCACCATCGCTTGTACAGAGGAGCCATTAGCGACATCAGTGGCAACGGCCTTGGCATTGGCCCCAAGCGACTTTGCTACACGCTCACCGGCTACTGCGTTGATGTCGGCAACAATCACCTTCGCACCCTCACGCACATACGCCTCTGCCATACCGGTACCGAAGCCGCTACCGGCGCCGGTGATGATGGCAACTTTGCCTGCTAGCTGTCCCATGCTGTCTCCAAAAGCTCAAAATGAATTTTTATTTTTACTGCAAAAACTACGCTCGAATACATTGCATGACATACGGCGAGAAGGCGCACCGACACCATCCTCTCAACACGACACGCAATCACCCGTGGTGTAGAACCACTGTTTTAGTGGTGCTGAATTCTTCCAAGGCGATGAAACCCTTCTCCCGTCCATGGCCACTCTTTTTCATGCCACCAAACGGTAACTCCACACCACCACCAGCGCCGTAGCAATTAATGAAAACCTGACCGCTTTGCATGCGCTTCGCTACCCTCGCCTGCCTTGCGCCGTTTTCAGTCCAGATGCCAGATACCAAACCGTATTCGGTGGCATTGGCGAGTTGTATCGCATCGTCTTCGTCTTTGAACGGCATCGCTGACAGCACCGGGCCGAATACTTCCTGGCACGCTAGCCGGTGATCTCGCGGTACCGCACCGAACAATGCAGGCGCAACAAAGTAACCATCTTTAGAGCAGCCATCGGCAACCTTACCTTCAGCTAGCAGCGGCACGCCGGTTTTGGCGGCATCATCAATAAAGCCACGCACACGTTCGAATTGCTTTCGGTTGACGATGGGGCCGCAGTCAAAATCCATCTCGGGCGTTCCAACCTTCACTTTGCTGAAAGCCTCGGCCACGCGCTTGATAAATTGATCGTAGATACTTTGCTGAATCAGCAAACGGCTACCCGCGGAGCAGGTCTGACCGGCATTCTGCGTGATGGCTTTGATGATGATCGGTAGCGCCTTGTCGAGGTCGGCATCTTCAAACACGATCTGCGGCGATTTTCCGCCGAGTTCCAACGTACATGGCACGGCATTACGCGCAGTTGATTGCTGCACCATCGCACCAACTTCCGGTGAACCGGTGAAGCTGGCGTAATTAATATCCGGGTGTGCCGTGAGCGCAGCTCCGGCTTCATGCCCATACCCTGTGACCAGATTTAAAGCACCCGGCGGCAAGCCGGCCTCGACTAATAGTGCTGCGAGCTTCAGGCCCGACATGCAGGCGTCTTCTGAGGGCTTGAGTACCACGGCATTACCCGCTGCCAGCGCTGGGGCCACCGTACGGCCGAACATTTGCGCTGGATAATTCCAGGGAATGATGATCGCCACCACGCCATGCGGCTCATAGACCAACTGCACGTTATAACCATTGAGATAAGGAATCTGCTTGCCATGCAGCTTGTCGGCAGCGCCGCCGTAGTACTCGAAATAACGCGCGACTGCGACGACATCCGCGCGCGCGACTGACAAAGGCTTACCCGTATCGCGCAATTCAATCTGTGCAATTTCCTCGGCATGTTGCAGGATAAGCGCCGCTGCTTTGCTCAGAATGCGTCCGCGCTCGGTGGCGGTCAGCTGACCCCAAGCACCGTCCATCGCAGCGCGCGCTGCTTTCACTGCGCGATCAATATCCTCAGGGGTACCGCGATCAATACTGGCGTACGGTTTGGCATCACAAGGGTTAATCACTTCAATGGTTTGTCCGCCGCTAGCAGATCCCCATTCGCCGTTAATCAGCAAACTCGGCATAACGCTCTCCAATATTTTCTATTAAAAGATGATTCAAGAATTGTGTAGCTGTTGCTTATTCGTCGTCTTAGCGCTCATCGTGACGTAGCATTCTCTTAGGGCGTTTCATGGGTCTCACTTTGCAACTCGCCGCGCTCCAGCGTCAGCGTCGCATCAGGGAGATCACGCATCAGGCTGCGGTTTGATTCAGTCACAATGATGCATAACGCCGGGTCACTCTGGTGCAAGCGACGTAAAGACTCAGCGTATTGATTCGCCAGCACCGGTGCTAGTCCTTGGAACGGCTCATCCAGCAATACAAAGCGGGTTCCTACCATCAGCGCTCTTCCGAGTGCCGCCATCTTGCCCTGCCCGCCGGATAAAGCTGCACCGGAGCGCGCCAACATAGGTGCTAATTGCGGCACCACGTCGAGGACGCGATCCAGCCGTTGTGAAATTTCGTGGGTGGACAAGCCGAGCACCTCGCACGGTAGTCGCAGGTTTTCTTCGACGGTAAACGCTGGGTAGATCACGCGATCTTCCGGTGCGTAGCCGATACCCAACGCAGTACGACGATGCCCGGGCGCGCCCCCAAGATCAATACCGTCCAAAGTGATGCGCCCGGACGAAATTGGCAGCAACCCCATGATTGCTCTGAGCAGCGTCGTCTTTCCTGCACCATTGCGCCCAACCACCGCCAACAATTGGCCCGGCGGCAGCGATACATCGATCTCACGCAGCACGGTGATGCCGGCAATACTCGCGCTTACTCGCTGCAGCTTCAGCATCTCATTCCCCGATAACGTTAGCGCGAATCTCGGCATTGGCCAGCACCTCGGCGGGTGGGCCGTCTGCAGCGATGCGCCCCGCAATCCAAGCGGCGACGCGGGTGGCGTACTGTGAAACGATATCAACATCATGCTCGACAAAAATCGCGCTGACTTGTTGTTCGTCGAGCGCGCGCATGATGGTGGCCATCAGGCCATGCTTTTCTTCGCTAGAAACGCCCGAGGTCGGCTCGTCGAGAATCAGTAAGCGTGGCTGCATCACCAGCGCCATTGCGATATCCAGCAGCTTGCGCTGGCCTTCTGGCAAAGCGCTTGATATTTCATCGGCACGATCAATCAGACCCACCATCTCCAACACATGATCAATTGCATCTGCATCAACGGCGTTTTGCAATGCAGTCCAGACACTCAAACGATTTCGCTTACCCGCAGCTGCAATACGCACACAATCACGCACCGTGTGTTCGTTGAAGAGCTGAGGCAGCTGAAACGAACGTACCATACCCCGTCGCGCGATCTCGCGCGGCGACATCCCGGTTACCGGGCGCCCTTCGAAAAAAACTTCGCCTGCTTGCGGACGTATCAGGCCCGTACAGATATTGATGAAGGTGGTCTTGCCCGCACCATTTTGACCAATGACGGCGAGCCGCTCACCTGAGTGCAACGTGAAATCAATATGATCTGCAACGACCACTGCCCCAAAAGCGAGTTGAAGGTCTTTGGTCTGCAAGAGTGGTGCGCTTCGTGACGCGTTTAGTGACGAGTTCATGGACGCCCCCGTGGCTTGGAAGGCGAAGCATCAAGTAATGCCGACACACCACGCGGTGCAAGAAACACAATCGCGATCAATACGCAACCCAGTACCAACTGCCAGGCACCGGTCAGATACGCAGCCGCAAATAGCTTCACGAATTCAAAAATAGCCGCGCCAATAAATGCGCCAACCGGATACCCGACGCCGCCGAGAATAGCGACGAAAATAATCTCACCAGAGCGCACCCAATAGCCCATCTCCGGCGTGACCAAGCCTTGGGCAATCGCGAATATAGCGCCCGACAGACCACACAAGCTTGCAGAAAAAATATAGCCAATCCAGAGCGCTTTGTAGGCAGAAATACCGACGTACTCCAGTCGTGTTTCATTCGTCTTGATTGCTGCTAGTGCCTGCCCTGCCACCGAACGCTGATAGCGACTGACTAGCCAGCCAGTGATGAGCGCGAGGATGACACTACACAGCAGTAGCAAACTCTCGAAGTTGTCACGATCAAGTGCCATACCGAAAAATGGCGCACGCTCTAGCCGCAAGCCATCCGTCCCACCCGTAAGATGGAAAAACTTTCCCAACACGGCATACAGCACCATCGATAGTGCGAGATTGAGCATGCCAAAAAAAATCGCGCGATAGCGCACCACAAACGAGCCCACTACTACGCCAAGCAACAAGCCGGTACCAGCACCCATCAATAGCAGCAAGCCACTATCCAGCTGCGGCCACTGGCGGGAAGCAAATGCCACCGAATAACCACCGGCGCACATGAACATGGCATGGCCAAATGAAATCTGCCCCGACACAATCAGAATCGAGATGCCAAGCGCTGCTATACCAAATGCGGTGGCGAGAATGAGTGGTGTTTTCAGCCATGGCAGCGCTGCCGGCAAAGCTAGCGCCAGAATCGCAAGCGCGATGACGAGTAGCTTCGGGCGCGACATCAGACCCGCCTCGCCTGCGCCACCGAGAACAAGCCCTGTGGACGAAACAGCAGTACCAGCACCATGATAAGAAAAGGCACCAGCACCTCAATCTCTGGCAATAGATATACCGTGAACGAGCGCGCCAATCCGATCAGCAGCGCCGCTACCAACGCGCCTTCGATCTGACCTAAACCGGCGGTCGCCACTACGGCAAACGACAGTACGATCATCTCGCCCCCGATGCCCGGTACCCAAGACACGGTCGGTGAAGCCAAGGCACCTGCCAGAGCGCCAAGTACTGCGCTAACCACAAATGTCAGCAGCGAGATACGCCGTACATTAATGCCAAGCGCCGTCGACATTTCGCGATGATGCGATACCGCCACGATTTGCCGACCCATACTCGAAAACTTGAGAAAGCTACGTAGAACAATAAATACCGTGAGCGCGATCCCCGGCAGTAGTAGCAACTGATAGCGCGTGTAGGTAATACCGAGTACGTCGATCGTACCGAGGTAATTGACGATCTCTGACACGAAATACGGCTGCGTGCCCCACACCAGGCGCTGCAGGTCTTCGAAAATCATGAAGGCAGAGAAGGTGATCAGTAGCTGCAGAATAGGATCTTTTTGATAGATCCGCCGCATCAGGGTGGTTTCCATCAAGGCCCCAAACACACAGCCGATGATGATCGCCGCCAACGGCAATATCAGCAGCGACCACGCGGGCGAAGCCCCGTGTGCGCTGGCCCACAGACCCAAACTCGCCGCCATGTAGCCACCAAGCGCATAGAAGCTGCCATGGGCCATGTTGACGATATTCATCACGCCGAAAACCAGCGTCATGCCTAACGCCACCAGAAATAGCACAGCGGCTTGCGATAAGCCGTCCATCAGCGCGAGAACAATCATCTCTTTAGGCATAGCGAGAGCTGTCGGATGAGATTTGCGTTAAGGGCTTGCTAAGGGCTTGCTAAGGGTTTGCCAAGAGTTCGCGCAGGCGCTTGCGTCAGGCGTTGGCAGCGTCGAGGGCGAAGATCACAACCTTGTCAGCCCACGACGCCCTATTCAATCAATACTGCCTGAGCCTTGGATGATTTATGAGTTCCGGTTTTAGGGTCTTGACCCACTCCGGCGATTTCTGACCGACGGGTGTCGTAATCAGATCAGCCGGATAGATCACGATCTTTTCCAGAATCGGGAAAGCATAGTCAGGACTCCTCTTGGTGATACCCAGCAGTTGCTCCTCAAGACCCTGACCGTCTTCGCGCATTTTTACAGTACCAGTGATGCCACGAAACTCCATGCTACGCATCGCCTCGGCGACTTGCTCAATACTTGGCCACTGACCCTTATTCGCTTTGATAGCTTTTTCATAGCCGGCCTTCAGACCATCGAGTGCTTGAATCATGTGGTACACCGAGTAAATCGGATAGGCGCCGGTCTTGTCGCGAAATTTCTTCAAGAAACTTTTCAAGCGCGGATCATCTTTGTACTGCGGATGAAGAAAATAATGATCACCACGCGCGCCAACAATGACGCCCTCAGGCAGCGCACTACCTAAACGCTCGAGCGAGCTCTCTGCCAGTGGCAATACGAAAAGCGAATTTTTCATCAGACCGCGCTGCGAAGCCTGACGCACAAAGGTGTCGAGATCACCACCCCAGGCGGTCGATAAAATAACTTCGGGTCGTAGCGCTTGTAAGCGGCTAATCTCGGTGGAGTAATCGGTCGCACCAAATTTAGGAAACAACTCGGCAACGATTTTTACATCGGGCTTCATGGCCAGCAAGGTATTGCGGAACAACTCCCACGAGTCACGGCCCCAAGCGTAATCTTGATTAATGACTGCGATGGATTTCAAATCTGGCTTGGTACGCAACAGGTACAAGACACTGGCGACCATCTCGGTGGTCGCATTGGCTTGCGTGCGTACGACATAGCGATAACGCTTATCTTCCAGCACTTTCTCGGTGCCGCAATCCCACATGATGTTGAGTACCTTCAGATCCTCAGCCACCGGGGCGACGATATTGCAATTACCGCTGGAAATCGCAGCGACCATGACCTTGGTGTCGCTCTCCTGGACCACGCGGCGGTATTCGGAAAGAAATTTGTCCGAGCCGACCCCCTCATCAATATACGTGGGCACAATCTTGACGCCACCGATGCCACCGCTCGCGTTCATCTGCTCGATGTAGAGCTCGGCCGCAGCCTTTGCCGGCACGCCAAATACCGAAGGCGCACCCGACAAAAACGTGCTGATACCGACTTTGAGTTCGGTGGGTTTGCTTTGCGCGCCAGCCGCCGCAACGAAGCCCGCAAGGGCCAATCCGGCCACCCCTTGCACAAGTGCATGGATGTTCATAAGGATGTCTCCAGCCTAAGATTTGTTGTCGTTATAGTTTTCGTCGCACTGCACCATGCTGGCGAATACGCGAAAGTCGCCACTATAAAGCTAAGCCGCCGACTTTGCGACAATCTCCGCAGCGCGTCTGGGACCTAGCGCAACCTACTACCGACGACCTCATCCTTATTGACGCCGGAGGCTCCAACAACGCCATCGGCTTGCTATTGAAGCCTAGGCAGTAGGAAAACAGATCTGGTGGTCCAACTCAACACGAATACCAATCGCCTCTCCAATCGCATGGTCGTGATGGCTAGGTACCAGCGATAGCAGCTGCTGCCCCGATGGCAAGGCCAGCGTGTACAAGAACGCCGCCCCACGAAACGCCTTGGAAAGTACACGCGCCTGTAGCGGGCTGGCGTCATCGTGCTGAATATCATCCGGCCGCACCAGCAAATCCACCTCACCATCCTTGCCGACACCGTCGGGCAAGACATCTGGCTTGAACACACCTAGCTCGGTTTGGACCTGCCCTGCATCATCCAATCGGCCGCGCAGCATCATGCCCTCGCCGATAAAGCGCGCAACAAATCGATTCTTTGGACGGTGATACAGCTGCATCGGTGTGCCCCACTGCTGCAAGCGTCCTTCCGCTAAAACAGCAATACGATCTGCCACCGCAAAGGCTTCCAGCTGATCATGGGTGACGATGACAGCGGTGGTACCGGTCTGCTTCAATAAATCACGCACCTCGATCGCCAAGCGCTCGCGCAGCGTGACATCCAAATTTGAGAAAGGCTCATCCATCAGTAATAGCGATGGCTGCGGTGCCAATGCACGCGCCAATGCAACGCGCTGCTGTTGACCACCCGAGAGTTGATGTGGCGCGCTGTGCGCTAACTCTTTCATGCCAACCAGCTCAAGCATTTGTGCCACGCGTTGCTCGCGCTCGCGGGTGCTACGGCGGTATAAACCGAAGCCAATATTTTCAGCCACCGACAGATGGGGAAACAGCGCATAGTCTTGAAACACCATGCCGATATTGCGATGCTCGGGGGCGAGTTGATAACCCGTACGACCGACCTCGTCCTGCATCAAGCAGATCCGGCCAGACTGCAGCGGATGAAAACCTGCAATCGCGCGCAAGGCAGTGGTCTTACCGCAGCCTGATGGCCCGAGCAAACAGGCGATTTCACCTTGCGCCAAGCTGAGTGAAAAATCCGATAGCACTACCTGCAACCCACTTACGGTGGGATAGCCAAGCGTCAGTGCATTTAGCTCGAGCGCATGTACTTGCTGATGAGGATTCATATCGCGCTGCATGGCCTAGCGTTCCGACTGACGAATTAATAGCAAGACGGGTAGTAAACCGGCCGCTACGATACACAAGCTAGGTAATGCAGCGCGATCCCACATACCCTCAGCGCTCATCTCGAACACACGCGTTGCCAATGTGTCCCAGCCAAACGGACGTGTCATTAATGTGATCGGCATTTCTTTCATGACCTCGACGAACACCAGCAAGCTAGCACCCAACCAACCACTACGTAGCAACGGCAAGAAAAGCTGACGCAGCACCTGCCAACGACCCAAACCCAAACTATGCGCCGCCTGTTGCTGACTTAGCGTGATGCGCTGCATAGCGGCCTGCATCGGCTCAAAGCCGACTGCCATGAAACGCGCAGTTAGCGCCAACAGCATCACCAACAAGGTACCCTTCAGTACAGGCGCAGGATCAATACCCCAGGACTGCCAAATCGGGTAAAGCTGATTATCCAACCATGCAATCGGAATGAACAAACCGACCGACAGCAGCATGCCAGGCAATGCATACCCCAATGTTGAAGCACGCACCCACAAGCGGGTGAGTCGGCCCGGATGCTGGCGCTGCGCATACGCCAGCCATAGCCCAACCGCCACCACAATCAGCGCTGATAGCGTCGACAGCATCAACGAGTGCCAAATGAAACCCCAGTAGCGTGCATCCCAATCATTGCGCACTACTGCCAATGACCAAACAGCGAGTTGCAGCACAGGGATCACAAACGCCATGAGCAGCACCAGCGCACAGGCAGCGAATGCCGCCCAACGCGATAGTCCCGTTAACTGCAAACGCTCAAGACGTGCCTCGACTGCATTTGCCGCATAACGACGCTGCGCAATTGCGCGCTGCTCAAACCACACTAGCAACAAGACAGCTAGTGCGAGTAGCGAAGCTAGCTGTGAAGCCACCGGCAAATTGAATAAGGCAAGCCAGGCTTTGTAGATGGCGGTCGTGAAGGTATCGACATTGAAAATTGCGACGGTGCCGAAATCTGCCAGCATTTCCATCAGCGCCAGTGTCAGACCTGCGACCCACCAAGGCCGCGACATCGGCAGCGCCACACGAAAGAATGCCAACCAACGCGGCATACCGAGTGTTTGCGCCGCTTCAAGGCTGCGCTTACCTTGCGTGAGAAACGCTTGCCGCGCCAAAAGATACACATAGGGGTACAGCACCAAGCCGAACACCACGATCGCACCGCCCATCGATCGTATCGGCGGCAAGCTCACTGGGCCGAGCGTGGAACGCAAGGCAGTTTGCAAAGGTCCGCTGTAGTCAAACAAACCGACCATCACCGATGCCAGCACATACCCCGGCAATGCCAAAGGCAGCACGAGCGCCCATGCAAACCAACTCCGGCCCGGAAACTCGCACACTGCGGTCAACCAAGCGAGCCCGACACCCAACACGCTCACCATCAGCGCTACACCCAGCGCCATCAGCACAGTGTTCTTCAGCACCGCCGGTAGTACGTACTCATTCAAGTGCGACCACACCTCGGGCTGCGGACTGAGCCAACTGCCCAATACCACCAGCAGCGGCACCACCGTTGGCAGTGACAGCCAAAGTACCGACCACGCAGGTTTGTCAGCGAGTGAATTCATTCGGTACTTTTGTGCGGTAATTCTCATACTGCGGTCTTGATGCGGTTTTGATTTGCGCGGCCAAAAATCTGTTTCATAAGGTCGACAGTAGGACGGCAGCACCGCAGACAGTACAAAATCTACGGCAAGTTGATGCCAACGCTGCTAGCGACCCGACGACATAAGTTTTTACTTGTAGCCTGCTCTATCCATCAGCTTGGTCGCAGCTGCCTGCAACTCACCGGCTTTGGCGACATTCAGCAAGTTCGGCTT
>Ga0315902_10011848_pt1 | contig 11413 bp, 7 predicted proteins | sample LakEriMetagenome_9_FD_203523 | JGI IMG/M metagenome (GOLD analysis project Ga0315902, IMG submission 203523) | Freshwater fungal communities from buoy surface, Lake Erie, Ohio, United States - Buoy 12 MA117 | ecosystem: Environmental > Aquatic > Freshwater > Lake > Lake biofilm | place: USA... | reverse complement strand
CAGCTTTTCATCTTAGTATATTTTTAGGTTATTTTGCAGAAATAGTAACAATGCTAATCAAATATGGACTTAATATTAATCATATAAATTCACGAAATTATCATATGCTAATGGATTTGGTAATTTATCGTGAATATCAATGTATAAAAATTTTACTCGAAATAACGGATGTTGATTTATACATTCAATACATAGATGGCCACAGTATATATGATTTTATAAAAGAATGTGATGATCCTATAATCAATAAAATGATTGAAGAATACATAGATAATAGTTGTTTAGATTTGAAGTGTGCTCTAGACTAAAAAAGTTGAATCATAAATACTAAGATAATTTATAATTATTTATTAATAATTATAAATTAGTATGGAGATTATTGAGATAAATCTGGTATAACAGTATATGATCATGAATTGAATGTGCTGAAAATTATATGAATAATAAAATTTATTAGATGTAAAGTATGTTCTAGATTATATTAGAATTATTAAATATTATTCTAATCAAAATAATTATGTTCTTAATTATTATTATGAACATAACACTGAATAATCCTATTTATAATAAGACTGTAAATTTATCAAAAAAACAGTATGATAAATTCTTGAATATAAATAACATCAAATATCCTATTAATAATTTAACATATAATCAGATTATGAAAAATAAAATTATCTATTATCCTATCTTTAAAGATAAAGGATACAAATTAGAAAAATTTTTAATAATCAAAAAATTCGATAAATTAGGCTTTATTAAACAAGACAAACTAGATAATTATTATATTCCTAGATTCATACATATTCCTATTGGAGTTGTTTCTGGTGTTTCTACAGTAATATCTAACAAATATTCTATCCCTGTTTATAATATTCTATTAAAATCATATGTTTGGATGAGTGATACTGGATTTTTAACTTATTTGAAAAATAATCCATCAGTAATCAATTTTTATAAAACAAAAGAATCAGTAGATGATTTGATTAATTATGAATGGTCTTGTTATGTTAAGATTTATAATAATCCAGATTCTATTTTACAAAAATATAAAAATTATGATCCTGATATGTTATATCCTTATCAGAGCATTGATATGTTAGATATGGATGTCAGACTAGCAACAGAAAAAGATATATTAGACTGGTTGGATAATAAAAAATATGTAGATCAGATAACTAATAAGTATGCAGATTATACATCTCCTATAGATATATTCAAAATGAAAAGAAATAATGATACTAATTATAAATATTTATGTCAAACTAAGCCGGAGATATTATCTAATATCGAGGTAGTTAATAATGTTATTTATAAATATATCAATGATCCGAATGTAAATAAAATCTTCATTCCTAATAATTTAGTAGATATTGAATTAACAAAAAATAATATGGATATTTATACTAATGATAATGATGTATTAAAGAAGATTGATGATATAATTAGTTCGAACGGATTAAGTATTCGAGATAGAGGATCGGCAATACACTCGTTATATCAGATATATAGTAGTTATTCTAACTATAAGACGAGTGATATTGATCATTATTTACAGTATTCAAAAAAACTATTGTATGGCATCAGTAAAAAAGATGTGGATGAATTTATTAAAAAATTCAAAAAAAGTGTTAAAAATCTATTGAGTGAGAATTATGATATTAGTGCCGAGTTTAATAAGTATTCTGGTATGTTTGAAGTAAATAGTTTAGATGAACTGATTGAATTAACACCGGTTGTGTTTGTAGATAAATATTATACAATAGTTGGTAAATTGGGTTATGTCAATATAGCTTTAGATAAAATAGTCCATTATTATTTTTTCAAAAAAAATATGTTAGATAAAATAGTTGAACATCTTAATCTATTTAACAATCATACTGACTGTGATAATATATTTTTAAGAATAGAAGATTTATATGAATACAAACAAAATAAATGTAATAAATTATCAGTAGATAAAAAATATAACGAATCTATCAGATTATATTTAGGTGATCTGGATGTTGATATGAATGGTGATGTATATTATGATCATATAATAAATCCAGATATGTTTAATAGTATATTATCGAATAATTATAAAGAGGCGCACAAACAAAGACAGTTGATATTTGGGGATTATAGTATAACTGGTGCATTAAAATCGTGTTCATCTTTAGTATTATCAGATCCATGGTTAGAACTGAATGATTATATAGATCTGCCTAATATGTCATGGTCAGTAGATATGAATAAAACTTATATTCCTTGTCAATTAAAAAAAGATATGTTATTCCCGATATCTATTTATACTAGTTATAATAAACCAGTATCAATGTATTCTTGTATATTAGATAATAATAAAGATCTGGTATATGTAGGTGTTTTTTTATTGAAAATATTAGGTAAAAGAACAAATAATAAACCTAGATTTGTAACCTTATATTTATTTTATAGTTTATCAAAAAAAAGATTATTAATGTATAATTTTAGAGGTAACCGTGTTATGTATTCTGAAATAAATGATTTTATTAAAGTATTTTATATCGAACTGAATGTACTGAAATATTATAAAGATGATTATGATAAAAATGTTAATTTATACTATTATAAAGTAAAGGATCGTGATATTACTCTAGTATCATTAAAGAGTTTGGACGAAATTAAATCATCTAAACTATTAACTGATGAAGAGATTAGTCGATTAATTCCGACTACCATTGAAAAAGATAATGATAAACAAATTTTTTTTAGTTATATTAATCAAAATGGTGGATATAATGGTGGATCTGATGGTATTAATTTTGATGTTAAATATACAGAAAAAAGTATAGAAATAGATAAAGAATATCCTAAAAAAATACACGATGATTATATTGAAATTGTAAAAAATAGTAGAATGATGCTACAGGATGATTTTTATGCTTATTATTATGTTATATCGTTGAATCTATATTTACTATCAATAGATGTGTTAAAACCAGATTTTGATAATAAATATGTAAAAAATTTATTAGCAGATATTAAAAATGAGATTAATATGAATGTAGTCCCTTATAAATTCTCAGATTATATACAGATTGAGTTGATTATTTTTATTAACAAATATAAATTAAACCTTTCTAAAAAAAAAACTTTAATTATATCAAAAAATTGTTTGTTTTTAGAGGCACTAGATTATTATTATAAATATATTTTGTTCGAAAAAAATTACTCAAAAAATGTAAAATTATTACTGTATAATTATAATAAAAATAGGAGTGATTTTTGTAAAAGTAAAGAAGATCATTATATTATTGATAAACCGTTAAATAATAAGAATATAAAAGAAATAATAGATGATGTTGAACCTAAACATTATGATATGTGTATTGTTGATCTAAATATATATATTAAAGGTGAGTTATTAAGGAGTAATTATTCTTTTCAAACTGTTTTATCATCAATGATAACGGCTATAATGATGTTAAATATAGGAGGTAATATAATTTTTTATATCAATGATATAACAAATAAATATATTTATGATTTTTTTGTATATCTATCTAAATTTTTTGATAACTTTTATATTGAATTGGAAAGTATAGTTAATTATTGGTCATCATACTATACTTTTTTAATTTATACTGGATATAAAGGAGGTATCGATCTAGATAAACTTTTAGAAATAAATAAAAAAAATTATGAATGTGATCCTACTGGTGGATTTAATTATTTTCAAGATGATACAAAATGTTTTTTAAAGAGGATAGTCGGAAATCAATATGATAATAATTTAAGTTTTAAAGAATATTGTGATAAAATAAGTGAAATATATCAAAGAAAAATAGAATTAATCGGCAAAATCAATAATGTTAGTAAGAACAGAAATTCGTTAAATGATTATATTAAATCTAATTACATAACAGTTATGCAGTTTTTAAAAAATAATAACTTTCCTATTGCTGAATGGATTGAAAATAATAAATTTTATGAAAATGTTATTAACTTCATAAACATAAATACTAAATCTTACTGTTATACTCTAGTTAATTCTTCGTCAAAGCCGATTATCGGATGTTACAAAGATATACATATACCAGACAAAGAAAAATATGATAATATGTTCAAAATGAGTGAGTATGTTTATCAGTATTTAGATAAAAGAGATGATCAGAAAAATATAGAATTATTCTTTAATAATAAACAAAAAAATTTAGAGAAATTCTTATTTTCTACTTACAATATTAATATTAATGGTCGATATGTTTCTAGAGCATACATCAAATTATATGAAATGTTAGATGATGTTGATTTTTTTAATAATCTTGTAAAGGATAATATTAAGGGGTTTCATATATGTGAAGCCCCTGGTAATTTTATCATATCCATTCAAGATTATATTAAACATAAGACACAGATTAAATCATATGATTATGTCGCACAGAGTTATTATGATGGTAATATATTTGATGATTATGGCTTAATCAAATCAAACAGATCAAAGTGGGATTTTGCTGATGGCACTGGTAATATCATGAGCCTGAAAAATCTTAAATACTATTTAAACAAATATAAAGGGGTTGATATTCTTGTTGGAGATTGTGGTGACACTTGGAGGGTGAGTAAAAGAACAAATACTAATAGTAGTAATAAAGATCTTGCAGTTTATCAGTTGTTGTATAGTTTATTGTTAGTCCGAACTGGTGGTAATTTTATCATAAAGACTTTTTGTACTAATTTTAACTATCAGTATTTATCTTTATTGTATGTAACGTATCATAAATTTGATAAAGTGTATATATTTAGATCTAGTAGAAATATATGGTCACCTGAGATATATATAATTGGAATAGGTAAGAGAGATATTAGTGATAAAGAAGAAAAATATTTATTAAAGATAGCAGAAAAATTAGAAGATAATGAGATGTATTATCCAACTGATATAGTTAGTCCGGATTTAACTGTTGAATATGAATATCATATACAGAATATAATATATATTTTCTCCGATATTAAGAAGTTATTTGCATATTATGTTGATAATCCAGAAATATATAAAAAAGAAAAAAATAAATTGAGTAGTTATTTGGATAAAAGAAATATAGTATGGATTGAAGAACATATGAATCATCTGGATAATAGAAAATTATGGTAAATTTATTAGGTGATTATGATCATAAATTTTTTAAAATTTAAAAAGTTGAGTGTAATAAATACCGATATGTTTTGAAAAATGTTAATAAACAATTATTTTTTATTGATCAGTTTGGTTATTTATTTTGGTGATAATTGCAAAAGAACTAGTTACTATATTTTTACATAAAAATTATATATAATATATAGTAATGGCCGGAGATTAAATTAGTAGTATCCGGATATACAAATAGTTAAAAGATATTTATACTACAATTTATCTGTAATTATAAAAGAAAAATATTTTTCTATTTGTAAAATATAGAAAAATGGGTATAATAAATCACGATAATTTAAGTTATAATGGAATACAGATACAAAATACATATGTATGTATTTCAAACAATGTTATTAGGATTCAATTAGATAAAACAAATGAATCTCCAATTTATATTATTGATATAAATTATACAGTGTATGCTTCTTATGAGGCTAAAAATAATGGATTTATGCCATTACAAAATCTAGGTATTGTAAAAAATGTAAATACTATTCCTGCAGATCTTTATGAATATTCATACCAACAGTTAAAAAATATTTATCCTAATTATTCAGATTGTTAATTAAAATATAATAAATTCATTATATTTTAATATTAAGGACTATATAACGGTATTCTATAAGCTACACCATTATATTCAATCGGCATAAATCCTACTGGATTAGCTGGTAATGTTTGAGCTCCTGCTGTTGCTGTTGTTGTAGGTGCAACTAAATTATTACCTAATGCTAGAATTGCACTTGCTGGACTAACAACACCATTACCTAAACATATACTATTAGCCGGTGGTACTGATGCACTACATGCACTTTGACCAATTACAACGCATCCGTTACCTGCGCCTGTTAATGATGCGTCTTTACCAATATTAATTGATCCAGTACCACATTTATTTTTACCTGCATTATATCCGATACATACACTATTATCTGATTGTCCTGTGGATCCGGCATAACCACCGACGGCGACCGAATATGAGCCTTGTCCAGTGATTCCTGCATAACTACCAACAGCAACCGATGATACGCCCTGATTTTCATATCCGGCATATAAACCAATTGCAACTGTATTATTTTTTTGATATGAAATTCCAGCATATGCACCAATTGCGACTGACCCTCCGGCTTGTCCAACTTCTCCTGCACTATATCCAATAGCAACCGTATTAGATTCTTGACTATTTCTTCCTGCTAGTGTTCCAATTGCAACTGCATATGAATATTGCTTATAATTTGCTGCATCTGAACCTATTGCAACACTAAAGCTACTCTGACCATCACGACCTGCATTTTTACCAATTGCGACCGCGTCTCCTGGTTGAATTCCTGATTTTGCTTGTCCGGCATATCCGGCGCCTGGACCTATTGCTACCGAATTCACTTGTTGTTCTATATATCCAGCCTCTTTACCAATTGCAACACAGTTATTTCCATTATCATAAAATCCAGATCCTTTTATGATAACTATTGATGAACTAACTGGACCACCAATACCAATTTTGTAGTTTCCTCCAGTGTCATCCACGGTAACATCATAATTTAATCCGGTAACCCCCATCATTGTACCAGTTCCGGTTGGACCATGTGGCCCTGTGGGACCAGTAGGTCCAGATGGACCAGTAAAACCAGTTATACCAGTGGGCCCGGATGGACCAGATGGACCTGTTATCCCTGTTGAACCAGATGGACCTGTTGAACCAGATGGACCTGTTGAACCAGTTAATCCAAAAAATTGAACCCATGAAGTATTTCCATTTCCATCTGTTCTTAATACATGATTCGCACTACCATTATCTGGAGGTAATACTAAATTTATATTAGAAGTCATTGAATTTGATGATGATATTGTTGTAGTAAAATTAGATAAATTTATTAAATCATTGTTTTTACATCTTAAATTATTTATTATTCTGTATGTTGACATATATTTTATAAAAATATTATTTTTTATAAAATATGTGTAGGCTTTTTGATATTTATCACACTAGCCTACAAATAACTTTATTGTATTACTAAAAATCTTTATTATTATCCTAATTGTTCATATTTCTAAGATGCAGTAAAAACTACACTGATAGCAGATCTAATATCTCCATAACCTGATCCAGAGTCAATATAACTATGACAAACTGAATCACCTGCAGAAACAGTATAAGAACTTGAACCTGAATTAGCAGAAGTAGCTGGATTTGAGAGACTAAATGTAAACACATTTGTTCCATTTACATTTAATCCAAATGTGCGTGTTATACCCGCACCCCCTGCAACTCCGAACTGTGTTATATAAATATTAGAAAAGGTTCCTGCGATTGGACACAAGAATCGAGATCTACCTATACCCCCAGAATTGGAAGAACAAGACAATTGTAAAAATTCGTCGGTGGTACTAGAACGAAATATCGAATTTAAACCGAAAAATGACTTATTCGAAGAAGTTAAACTACCAGTTGCTCCGATTGGTCCAGTTGGACCAATATTTCCTTGTATTCCCTGTGTTCCTTGTATTCCCTGGATTCCGGTATATCCTTGTTCTCCAACTGGTCCAGTTGGTCCCGTTAATCCGGTTGGTCCGGTTGGGCCAGTAAATCCTATAGCGCCAGTATGACCGGTTGGACCAGTTAAACCAGTTAAACCACTCGGACCAGTAATACCTTGTTGACCTGTATAACCAGTTCCACCTGTAGCACCTGTTGAACCTGTTAAACCACTCGGACCAGTAATACCTTGAGGTCCAGTTGGACCCGATGGACCAGTTAAACCAAGTGATCCAGATACACCAGTTAATCCAGTTGGACCTGTTAAGCCTGTTAGTCCTAAAAATTGAATCCATGAAGTATTTCCTGATCCATCCGTTCTTAATACATAATTACTACCACCATTATCTTCTGGCAATATTAAATTTATATTAGATGTCATTGAGTTCGATGATGAAATTGTGGTAGTATAATTAGATGAATTTATCAAATCACATTTTATACTTTTAAAATTATCTATTATTCTGTATTCTGACATATATTATATTTTACAAAAACATAATATTTTTATAAATTGTGTTATAGCTCTCGAATATAGATGTTTTTATGATTATTAACTTTAATTATTCAGATTGTCAATCAAAATATAATAAATACATGATGTTTAGGATGCAGTAAACGCGATTGAAATAGCAGATCTAATATTTCCATAACCAAAGCCAGAGTCAGTATATCTGTAACAAACTAAATCACCGACAGAAACAGTATAAGAACTTGAACCTGAATTAGAAGACGTTGCTGGACTAAGAATAGTAATCGAAAACACATTTGATCCATTTACATTAAAACTAATTGTTCGTGTTACACCGGCAGCTCCAGTAACTCCAAATTGTGTTGCATACATTTTTGTAAAGGTTCCTGCAATTGGACATATGTATTGAAAATTACTAATAGTACTAGTGGGTTGAATGTAACCTGAAAGTGGAAAAAATCGGTTTGCTGTAGTATCTAGTAAATTTGTATTAAAAACAAAGAACGATATGTTTGACGAACTTAAACTACCACTCGGTCCAATTGGTCCAGTTGGACCAATCATTCCTTGCATTCCTTGAATACCTTGTGGTCCCTGAGGACCAGTGTGCCCTATTTCTCCGTTTGGTCCAGTCGGTCCGATTAAACCAGTAGTGCCTGTTGGACCAGTAATTCCTTGAGCACCAGTATGACCAGTTGAACCAGTTATACCAGTTATACCGCTAGGACCAGTTATACCCAGGGGACCTGTATATCCAGTTTCACCGATAACACCTGTTAAACCAAATAGCCCGGTTGGACCAGTTATGCCATGAGGACCAGATAAACCAGTAAAACCAGTTGAACCAGTAGGACCAGTCGTACCTGTTATACCTTGAAGACCGGTTGATCCAGTTAATCCAGATAATTGAACCCATGAAGTATTACCGGATCCATCGGTACTTAATACATAATTATTACTGCCATTATCTATAGGTAATATTAAATTTATATTAGAAGTCATTGATCCAGATGATGATATTGCTGTAAAAAAATTAGATGAATTTATTAAATCACAATTGTTACTTATTAGATTATCTATTATTCTGTGTGATGACATATATTATATTTACTTATATTTTTATGATTATTAATCCAGAATTATATCTAAGATGCAGAAAACTCTATGCAGACAGAAGTTTGAAAAGTCCCATAACCTGATCCAGAGTCAATATATCTATAACAAACTAGATCACCTACAGAAACAGTATAAGAACTTGAACCTGAATTAGCAGAAGTAGCTGGATTTAAGAGACTAACTGTAAAAACATCTGTTCCATTTACATTAAATCCATATGTGCGTGTTATACCCGCACCTCCTGCAACTCCGAACTGTGTTATATACATGTTAGAAAAGGTTCCTGCGATTGGACATATTTGTTGCGAATAAGAAATAGTATTTTGATAATCATCAGTTGATAATGATATATATCGTGCTGGTATGGCATTTGGTACATTTATATTAAAACTAAAGAACATACTAGACCCATTTGGCGATAGTGGTCCAGTTGCACCAGTTGATCCTGTAATTCCTTGCTGACCAGTAGGTCCAGTTATACCAGTAGCACCAGTAGGCCCAGTCATACCAGATGGACCAGTTGTTCCGGTTGGACCTGTTAATTCACTAGAACCGGTCGGACCGGTTAAACCAGTTGGACCTGTTAAACCGGATGGTCCAGTTATACCAGTAGGACCTGTAACACCAGATGGTCCAGTTGGACCGGTTGGACCGGTTGGACCAGTCGGACCAGTCGGGCCAGTTGGCCCAGTTGATCCAGTTGGACCGGTTATACCTGTTGTACCAGTCTGGCCGATTGGCCCTGTTGGACCAGTAGGACCAGTTAAACCGGTTGTACCAGTTGAACCTGTTAGTCCGAATAAATCAACCCATGAAGTATTTCCTAATCCATCTGTTCTTAATACATAATTATTACTACCATCATCTGGAGGTAATACTAAATTTATATTGGATGTCATTGTTTCCGATGATGAAATTTTAGTAGAAAAATTAGATGAATTAATTAAATCATATTCATTACATCTTAAATTTTCGGTTATTCTATATGCTGACATATATTATAAATATATTTTATTATTTTTTTCTCTAATATGACATATTACATGAAGTTGAGTTCCATACATTTATTTATTTGGATAGTATTGATATCAGAATCTGTGTATTTTATGTATAATGCTTTATTATAAGAATTATAATATTTATTGGCATGTTAGTGGATATGTTTTATATTTATACTAAAAATTTAGTTTAGTAATAATATCAATTTTTTAATAAAGATTGATATTATTTTTAATTTTGATCACTATCTGGATATTTTATATTAAAAGATGTGTCGAACATATTTTTTAATTTTTCATTAGTATCTGATTTTACAGAAGTACCTTTTTTATAAACATCTAAAGGTGTTAATCCATCTGGGTTTTTTATATTTGGATCTGCACCTTTTTCTAGTAACGTTATAATAATATTTATATGATTATTTATTTCATCAAAATCAATAAAATCTGGATCTTCATTTTCATCTCTTTCTTCTTCATCTATAATATTTGAACATATTATAAATAATAGAGATCCTAAAAACTTACCCTAAATTCTACTATCACATTTATAATTTTCGATTAGGCATTTTACTGTTTTATAGGATTTTTTATCACATGCATAACATAATAAATTTCCGATACAAGATCTAAATTTAGTAGTATTATGTGGTTTTCCTGTATTAGGATTATAAAATAAATATTTTAGTAAATATGATACACATTCGTCATGATCTATTATTATTGCTTCTGTAATATTTTCAGAATCACATCGGTATGCATCTGGACAAGTAGGACACGTAATTACTCCAGAAATATCCATTGTGTAAATTATAAATTACAAAAACAATAAAGAATATAATTATATTACTATAATTATATCCATGTAGAACTCGATAAATCAATTTTTTTTCAATTATAATAAGATGATAAACCATAAATATATAGATAAGTATTTTAATACCTATAAAATCAATTAAAAAAAAATAAATGCAAAATTTAGTATTTTATACAAACTAATATGTTATTCGAGTTTTTGAACCATGATCTGATGTTACTTAAAAGAATTATAATTTTTAATAATGTATTTGATAAATTTTAATTTAATTATTTTGATGTATGTATAGAATAACAAAACATGTAATGGCGAATAGAGC
>Ga0315902_10011846_pt1 | contig 11413 bp, 11 predicted proteins | sample LakEriMetagenome_9_FD_203523 | JGI IMG/M metagenome (GOLD analysis project Ga0315902, IMG submission 203523) | Freshwater fungal communities from buoy surface, Lake Erie, Ohio, United States - Buoy 12 MA117 | ecosystem: Environmental > Aquatic > Freshwater > Lake > Lake biofilm | place: USA... | reverse complement strand
CCCCGGGAACAGCACTTGGAAGCGCTCCAGTGGCGCGCCTTTCACGGTGTGGTGCAGCACGACTGCCAGCGTGCCCTCTTTGGATGCCGAGAAGGAGTAGCCCGTGGCTCCAGCGGGTGTTTTTCCGCTCCACACGCCGCTGAGCACCACTACATCCTCGCCGTGCTCGAGGGCCTTTCCGTCCTGTCCGGTGAAGGTGAAGGTGAACTCCGGCTTGAAGGCCCCCGTGGGGTCGATCTGCCACTTCACCGCCCGGTGGATGTATTCAGACGCTTTTTTCTTCATCTCGGCCTTCTGCGGCTCCGGGGTGAGGTCAAAATCGGCTTTTGTGAGGGATGGCGTGGTGTTTGGGTCCGCCTCAAAGCTGCGCGGATCGATCTCGATGCGCACGACGCAGCCGCCTGCGCCGTCGAAGTCCGTGCGCACGGGGATCTCCGGCAAAGGGTGGGCCAGGGCGGCGGAGGCGAAGGCGCAGAGGAGGGCAGGGAGGCGGAGCAGGTGCATGGGCGGGGAGTCTGGCATGGGCGAACGCGCTGAGACGGGAAAATTTTCCCGCCCCCACAAAAAAAAGATAGCCAGCAGGCCTTTTGGCCGTCTTTAATGTCGCATTCCGCGAAACTGGCCGTCGTTTCAGGCGTCCGCACGGAACCTCAAACTAAACCATACCCATGAAAGCCATCCTCACCACCCTCGCGCTCGTCTCCCTCTCCGCCTCCGCTTTCGCCGGCTGCGGCAAGACCGAAGACGTCACCGGCAAGCTCAAGAAGATCGACGCCGACAAGAAAGAAATCACCGTGGACAGCAAAACCTACAAGCTGACCCCAGCTGTGGACGTCGCCGCCCTCGACGCACTCAAAGGCAAAGACGTGACCGTCACCGTCGGCCACAACAAGGCCGAGGCCGTCAAAGCCAAGAGCTAATCCCATCCTGCCATCAGCATTTGTTGATGCGAAACCCGGAGGTGTCCCCTCCGGGTTTTTTGTTTTCACGCGACTCGTTTTCTGATGTGATACCCGCGGATGCACGGCCATCCCGGCCGTGTGTCCGCATAACATAAAACATAGATAAACATACCATGAAAACGAACACACACAGCAGGGCAGCCCGGAGGCGTGGATTCACGCTCATCGAGCTGCTCGTCGTCATCGCCATCATCGCGATCCTCGCGAGCCTGGCGATTCCTGGAACCACGGCGGTCCTCAAGATCGCCAAGCAAAGCCAGGCCACCAACAACTGCCGACAGGTCATTTTGGCCATGAAGCAGTTCGCGCATAAAAATGGGTCGCAATATCCCGACTCGGTGGCCAATCCGGCCACCGGTGGTTTTGCGGCCAGCAGCAACGAAGCGTTTCGTCTCCTGATCACCCAGCAGGTGGTCAAAGATGAAAAGATCTTCGGATGTCCCGCCGGGTTCAGCCCGGACGGCATCATCGGCACCGCGCCCGGCTACGAGCGCGCTTTGCTGCCCGGCGAGGTCCATTGGGCCATGACCGCCGGTCTCACGGACACCAGCGCGGGCAATCTGCCGCTCGTGTTTGAAAACCCGGTCGAAACTGGCTGGCCGCCGCGCTGGAATGCCAGCGTGGCCGGACAAATCCGCCCCGGTCGCACCTGGGTCGGAGGTCAGGTCGTCATCGGCTACCAAGACGGCTCTGGAGGTGTCGTCGATCTCGCTGGCACGCAGGGGAACGTCACCGTCCCCTCGCTCGGCGGCGGTCTCGACCTCTTCACCCAAGCGAGTGAGGGCCAGAAGCTGAACATGCTGGTGCCGCAACTGCCCGGCGTGAGCACCCAGGCTGTGCCCCCGCCCGAAGGCCCGACTCCACCGCTGGGTCTGCCACTGACAACCCCGCAATCGCTCCCACCATCTCCTTTGCAAAACTAAGCTGCGCCTGAAAACGCCTTTCCACACCGCCGGAGCGCCTCACCGCCTCCGGCGGTTTTTTGGGGCTCACTTCTTCTTTTTGCCGAACCCGAAAATCTTCTTCAAAAAGCCGCCGGACTCCTTTTCCGGCTCATCATCGCCCATTGGCGCTTTCGGCGCGGTGAGCCGTCGTTTTGCCTGCGCAGGCTCCGCGGGCGAATCAGTCGATGAAACGGCCTCAGGGGCCTTTTCGGCCGTTTTGGGCCGTGAATTCGGTGTCGGGGCCGGTTCGGAGGCATGCGCCGGCAAAGCCGCGCCCCACCAATCAGGCGCCAGTGCCGCCACGCTCTGCCATTCCTCAAGATCGGCATGCCAGACCAGGCTGTCCGAGTCCAGACGCTGCTCCCGCGCCATGCGCGTCATCGCGGCGGCATCATAAGGCCCCTCAGCGGCTCCAGCATTGTCGATGTACCAATTCATGCCCGCAGGCTAGGCCGTGGCGTTGTTTTGCGCAAGTGTGCGGAACTCACCTCACCAGCACCGGCTCCGCCCAAATCGCGTAGTTGCTCTTCGAATCGAGGCCGCGCCCGGTGAGCAGCAGTTGGAGCTGCGAAACGCCGCTCACCTCGCACTCCAGCTTCTGCGCCGCATCGTTGCCGTTCAGCGTGATCGTTTTCAGTGCTTTGCCATCGCCGTGGATCGTGAATTCGACGCGGCCCTTCGCTCCCAGTTCGGGATGCAGGCCCGCCAGCACGCTGAATCGCGTGAAGACGCCCTTCGGTAGCACAAAGGTCAGCGGCTTGCCCATCCCGGCGCTGATGCCGTGGGCGAATTCCTTCTCTCCCGCGTCGAGCTTGAGCCTCAGCGGCATCGCTTTCGTGCCTCCGGCCAGGATCGAGCCGACTCGCGGATGCCCCCAATACGGCGAGCTGAAAAACTGCGTCTGCGGGTAGTGCAGCTTCTCCGCCTCCAGCGGCCAAAACGTGTCGATGGGCACCTCCGCGGCCATTTCAGGCACTTTTTGCGCCCCGAGGCAGAGGATCGTGTGCATCGCATCCGCCACGATTTGCGCATCCGCCACCGCCGCACGCATTTGATGCTTCGTCACGGCTTCCGCATCGTCCGCATAAAGCGCCTGGATGATCGGGATCGTCGTCGAGCGGGCATTGAGGATGCCTTCATGCACGCGATGCATCAGCCGCCATGCTGCTTCATTCACGCTCGTGCCGAGCACGCGCGGCTGATAGCCCGCGATGCTCACCGGGAAGTCGCCATTCTCGATGGGGCCGTGCATGAGCTTGTCCTTCATCGCATCGCTTGGTGGCAGGAATTGCTGGAGCAGCGTGAATTGATTGTCCCCCGGCATCGTGTGTGAGGGGCTGCCGTAGTCCTCGATCTGGTGGCACATCGTCCCCATGAACCGCGCCGCATCGCCCGTGCGGCCCTCCCGCAGCGCCGTCACCGCCCGCTCCATGAAGTAGGTCATCACCTCCAGGTATTCCGTCTGCACCGTCGGCAGATGCAGCACCTGCAAATACACCTCCCCCGGCCGCGACTCCATCGCCGCATACTTCGCGTTCGCCTTGTCCGAGTAAACATTGTCCGGGATCATGCAATGCGCCTCCCCCAGCGCCTTCAGCTCCACCCCCAGAAGCTCCTTCTGCCACCCCGGCAACGTCTCCAACGCCGCCCTCGTGATCGCATGATGCGGCTGCCCCCAGCCGAAAAGAAGAGTCGGGAAGCAGACCGTGAAGAGAAGGGTTACGAGCGAGTGTTTCATGCGAAGAATGGCCTCTTAAAACGGCACAGAGGGCAAAAGGATGTCAGGATCTGGCAAATGCTCGCTGATCTGAAAGCATCTAACCGCTTATGTGACGCTGATTAGACGCTAATGATCAGAAACAGGCATCAGCGTCAAATTAGCGTCCTGTCAGCGGTTCCAAGACTGTCGCGGCCATTCCTATTCCCGCATTCCCCTGCCAAAAACCACGCTCTCGCCGCGTAGGTTTGCATCATGCTTCGGAAAGCCCTTCTCTTTATCTGCATCGCCACGGCCGGTCTCGCCGCGGAGCCTTTGAGCTTCGTGCGGGACATCCAGCCCATTTTGACGAAGGCCGGCTGCAATGCGGGCGCTTGCCATGCGAAGGCGGTCACGGGTCAGCGCGGCTTTCGCCTCAGCGTGCTCGGTTTCGAGCCGGAGGAGGACTACGAGGCCATCGTGAAGCAGGGCAAGGGCCGCCGCGTCTTCCCGCCGGCGCCGGAGGAAAGCCTGCTCATCACCAAAGGCGCCGCCATCGTGCCGCACACGGGTGGCAAGCACCTGGAACCCGGCTCGGAGATGTATCAGACGCTCGTGCGCTGGATCGCCGAGGGCATGCCTTACACACAGCCGAATGAGCCCGTGCTCAACACGATCGCCGTGGAGCCATCACGAATCTCTTTGAAGCCAAAAACGGCGCAGCAGCTCAAAGTCACCGCCCGCTACTCCGACGGCAGCAGCCGCGATGTGACAAAGCTCGCACTCTTTGAGGCGAACGACACCGCCATGGCCACCGCGACCGATAGCGGCCTCGTCAACACGCTCGATCTGCCGGGCAATGTGGCCGTTATGGTGCGCTTCGGCGGCAAGGTCAGCGTGTGCAGCGTGCTCATCCCGCTCGGCGCACCGGTCGATTCAGTGCCGCCGGTGAAGAATTTTATCGATCAGCACATCTTCGCGAACTTGAAGCAGATCGGCATCCCGCCCTCGCCCATCTGCGACGACAGTACCTTCCTCCGCCGTGTCTCACTCGACATCGGCGGCCGGCTTCCCTCCATGGAGGAAACGAAGGCCTTCATCGCCGACAAAGCGCCCGACAAACGCGACCGCGCCATCGAGGCGCTGCTGAACTCGCCCGACTACGCCGACTACTTCGCGAACAAATGGACCGCGCTGCTCAAAAACCAGCGCACCGAGGCCGCCGACATCACCGCGAACTTCGCCTTCCACGCGTGGATGCGTGACAACCTGCTCGCAAACACGCCCTACGATCAGCTCGTGCGCCAGATCCTCGCCAGCACCGGCACCATCGTTTCCAATCCGCCCGTCGCCTGGTATAAACGCGTCAAAGAACCCACCACGCAGGTCGAGGACGTGGCGCAGCTCTTCCTCGGCGTGCGCATGCAGTGTGCGCAGTGCCATCACCATCCCTTCGAGCGCTGGACGCAGGCCGAGTACTATCACATGGCCGCCTTCTTCAGCCAGATCGGCCGCAAGCCCACCGCCATCGCCGGTGAGGACCTCATCTTCCACAAGCGCGGCACCGCGCAGACCGAGCATCGCAAAACCCGCGTCATGCTCAAGCCCGCCGGCCTCGGCGAACCACCGCTCGACATCGCGCCCGACGACGATCCACGCCTCGCGCTCGCCGATTGGATGGCGCAGAAGAAGAACCCCTTCTTCGCCAAAGCGCTCGTGAACCGCTACTGGAAGCACTTTTTCAAACGCGGCCTCATTGAGCCCGAAGACGATCTCCGCGACACCAATCCGCCCACGAACCCCGAGCTCATCGAAGCTCTCGCGAAGCACTTCACCGATAGCAACTTCGACCTCAAGTCCCTCGTCCGCGTCATCGCGCAGAGCCACACCTACCAGCTCAGCGCCATGCCGAACGAGCACAACGCCATCGACCGCCAGGCCTTCTCCCACTTTTACCCGAAACGCATGACCGCCGAGGTCCTGCTCGACAGCATCGACATGGTCACCGCGTCAAAAACCGACTTCGCCGACCTCCCCGCTGGCACCCGCGCCATCTCGCTGCCCGACAACAGCTACACCCGCGCCTCGCCTTTCCTCAAAGTCTTCGGCCGCCCCGACAACACCAGCGTCTGCGAATGCGAACGCGTCTCCTCCGCCAGCCTCGCGCAGAGCCTTCATCTCATGAACGCTCCCGACGTCAAAGCCAAGCTCACTGCTGCCGGCGGACGCGCCGAGCAACTCACCAAAGCCGAGATGCCCGAGCCCAAACGCATCCGCGAACTCTACCTCGCCGCCTTCTCCCGCGAACCCACCGCCGACGAAGTCCAAATCGCCGAAACCCATCTCGCCAAACCCCGCATCGACGCCACCGGCAAGCCCCTCGACTCCCAACGCGCCAAACGTAACGGCTACGAAGACCTCCTCTGGGCGCTGCTAAATACGAAGGAGTTTTTGTTTAATCATTGAGGCCAACCATGAAGCGCGAGCGGTCGAATCATGCTTGGGTCATCCTGCCGGCTTTGATTGCGCTTGGTTTGGTGCTTGCGTCAACGAACTGGTTCAAGGCCATGGAACCCGATCTGATCACGATTCGCCCGCGCTTTCCCCACTCCATTTTCATCTCGGCTCCTTGGGATTGTGCTTTGCCGAATTTTGAAAAGATGGGACGGGTTCCTTCCATCAAGGATTTCCTCGCTCCAGCAGGGACGGAAATCATCTCGCTGAACCAGCCGGTCACCTCCTCATCCGAACCCTCCCGGGGCGAAATAAAATGGATCACGGATGACGAGTTATACTGCGGAGGCGAGGGTGAAAACGCCGTGTTCTTCGAGAAACTGCCCTGCTGGGTTCAAATCGACCTCGGCGTGGATCGCTCCGTGGATCATGTCTGGCTGTGGCATGACCAAGGTGCCATGCAACGTCGGCAGACCCCTGACGTATTCGAGGACGTCATCGTCCAGCTCTCCAACGACGCCGAATTTCGCTCTGGGGTCGTGACAATCTTCAATTCCGATGACGATGGCTCCTGCGGCCAAGGCAAGGGGGCCGATCCGACTTACATGGAGACAAACCATGGGCGCGGATTCCCAGCGAACGGCCAACAAGCCCGCTATGTGCGCATCTGGGGCGGAAAGTCCTATTCATTCTCCGGTGGGCCATGCCGAATCACCGAGGCGACGGTGTGGGGGCGGTGAAAACGGCAGGAAGTGTTTGGTAAGAAGATGTTTCCCGCGCTTTCTCCCCGTGTTAATCTTTGACCATGCCACCTGAGTTGCTCGAACCATCTTCGCCGCCACAATCGCTGTGGTCGCAGGAGTTTATTGATGCACTGGCGCTGGCCCGGCATCGTGAGATCGCCCGGATGCTGGATGACGAACCTTCCATTCTCGAAAAAGCTCGTGCGAACGCGGAACGCTGGTTGGCGAGTGGAAACTACGATGAAGCTGAGGCGGCTTCTGTTCGCGAATGGCTTCCTCTGCTCGAAAGCGACCGTCTCGATGATCTGCGGGCCATTTTGACCTCCTCGTCGGAGCACGCCACGCGCATGCGGCAGTCGAGTCCGTTCACGGGCATCATTCCGAAGGCAACTTATCGGAGCCTTCGTGACAATCTCATCGAGGAGTGGTCCCGGCATGCGGCGTGAGGCACTGGAGATGCTCGTGGCGAAGGTGGCGGCTGTCACCGGGCAGGATCGCATCGTCATTGTGGGCAGTCAGTCCGCACATGGACAGATCGGCTGGCTGCCAGGGCCTGTCTTGCGATCCATTGAGGCAGATTTCCTTCTGCCCGGCTTCGGACGCAGTTCGGTCATTGATGACGAGTGTGGCCCCGAATCTGACTTCTTCGCCGAACATGGCGTTTACGCTGATCCACTGGGCGCGGGCATCGTCACTTTGCCACGTGGATGGGAGGAGCGGCTGGTTCCGATCAAAGATGATCAAGGAAAGCCGTCATGGTGGGCGCTCGAAATCCATGACACGGCTGCCAGCAAGCTCATGGCTGGTCGCGACAAGGACATGGATTTCATCATCGAGCTCACCACCTCGCAGTCTTTCAACTTCGACACCTTTTTACAGAGAGCCACGTTGTTGCTGGAATCCTCACACGCATCCGGCCTTCGTTCACGCGTCCAGAAGCTCGTGAATCGTTTGTATACAGCCAAGCGGCACGACCTGGAGAAAAAGGCGGCTGAGTTTCTTGCTTCTTTGCCCGCATGACCCGCCGCGACACTCTCGCCCTTTCTCTCGCTGCTTTAGCCTCTCCAGCGCGGGCGGAATCCACAGCCATGCAAAACGCCTTCTCAATCATCCAGGCCCAGATCGACAACGGCACGCTACACCACGCCGTGCTGCATGTGCAAAAAGGCGCGGAGGTGACCCAGAAGGCCTTTGGCAAGGCGAAGGCCGATTCGATGTTCCTGCTCGGCTCGATCACGAAGCCGCTCACGGCGGCGGCGGTGATGGTTTTGGTGGATCGGGGCGAATTGAAGCTCTCCGATGCGGCGGTGAAGAATCTGCCGGAGTTCAGCGAAGGCCCTCGAAAGGACATCACCATCGAGCAACTGCTCACGCACACCTCCGGCCTGCCGGACCAGCTTGAGGACAACAACGCCCTGCGGGCACGCCACGCGCCGCTGGCGGAGTTTGTGAAGGGCGCGGTGCACACGCCGCTGCTCTTTGCGCCGGGCACGCGGTATCATTATCAAAGCATGGGCATCCTCCTCGCGGCGGAGATCGTCGAGCGCGTGACGAAGACGCCATTGCCGAAGTTTTTGCAGGAGCATGTTTTCGGGCCGCTCGACATGCAACGCACCGTTTTTGGCCTCGGAGTCTTCTCCAAGGCCGACATGGTGCCGATGCAAACCGAGCACGCCGCGCCGGAAGCGGGCGGTGGCGATCCAAAAGCCCGCGAGTGGGACTGGAACAGCGATTACTGGCGAAACCTCGCCGCGCCCTGGGGCGGTGCGCACAGCACGGCGGCGGACATCGCCACATTCCTGCGCAGCTTCATGTACCCCGATGGCAGAGCGATGCGCGAGGCTACCGCACGGCTCATGATCACCAATCACACGCCGAAACTCGGAGCCCATCGCGGCATCGGCTTCATGGTCGGCCCCACCGGCCTCGGCAACGGCTGCTCAGCCAACACCTTCGGCCACAGCGGCTCCACCGGCACACTCGCGTGGGCTGATCCGGCCACGGACACGAGCTTTGTGCTGCTCACGGCGTTACCGAAGAATGTCTCGGGTGAGTTGATTCTGTATCCGGTGTCGGATTTGATCTCGGGTAGAGTTCCAAGAACCAGGCACCTAGCGCCGTAGGTTCCGGGCCATGCACACGTTCTCCCGACGCCGTTTTGCTCTCGCCACGCTTGCTGCTCCCTCGTTGCTGAAGGCGGCGAACAAGCCGGATAAGATCAACCTCGCCTTCATCGGCCCCGGTGGCATGGGCACGAATCACATCAAGACGATGTGCCAGCGTGATGACGTGATCATCTCCTTCGTATGCGATGCGGACTCGAAACGGGCCGAAGCAGGCGCGAAGCTCGTTCAAGAGCTCACCGGACAGTCGCCGAAGGTCGTCACGGACATGCGTCGGGTGTTTGAGGACAAAAGCGTGCAGGCCGTGCTGATGGCCACGCCGGACCACTGGCATGCTCCGGGCGCCATTTTGGCCGCGCAGGCCGGAAAACACGTTTACGTCGAAAAACCCTGCTCACACAATTTGCGTGAAGGACGGCTCATGATCGAGGCGGCGGCTCAAAACAAGGTTTGCATGCAGGTGGGCACGCAAAGCCGCAGCACGGCCGCTGTGGCCGCGATCATCGAAAAACTCCGCAGCGGCATCATCGGCGATGTTTTGGTCGCGAAGGCCTGGAACAGCCAGCTTCGCAAAAATCACGGCCATCAGCCGGACAGCGAGCCACCGCCGGAGCTCGATTATGACCTGTGGCTCGGCCCTGTGCCCAAGGTGCCGTTCAAGAAGACCTACCATCCTGCGCACTGGCGCTGGTTTCATCATTTTGGGGCTGGCGACTTCGGAAACGACGGCGTGCACGACATCGACATCGCCCGCTGGGGGCTCGGCGTGGAGCAGCATCCTCACCGCATCATCGGTCAGGGCTCGAAGCTCTTCTTTGACGACGACCAGGAGTGGCCGGACACGCTTTACTGCGCATTCGAGTATGACCTAGCGGGCAAAACAAAGCAGCTCATCTACGAGCAGCGCGATTGGAGCCCCTACGTTCAGGAAGGCCACGAAAACGGCTGTGCCTGGTATGGGACCAAAGGCATGGTCATCGGCGGCAAGGCCAAGGGCTCGTGGCAGATCTACGGCGAGAAGAACAAGCTCATCGAGCAGCTTGCAGGCACCGGCCCGGACCTCGCCGCGCATCACGCGAACTTCTTCGACGCCATCCGCACCGGCGCGAAACTGAATGCCGACATCACCATCAACCACCTCAGCACCGCTCTTTGCCATCTCGGTAACATCGCCGCCCGCACGCGGAGCGCTTTGGTCTTTGATCCCGCCAAAGAAAAATTCACCGGTCATGCCGATGCTTCCAAACTGCTCCGCCGCGAGTATCGCGAGCACTGGGCTGCCTTGAACCCCTGAAATCCAATTCAAACATCATGAATTCCTCTCCCAAACCCGCCCGCGTGCTCAAAGACAAGATGATGAAGGGCCACACGGTCTTTGGCATGCTCGTGCAGCATGCGGTGGTGCCTTCCATCGTGGATTTCATCCCGGATGGGCTGCTCGACTTTGTCATCGTCACCGCGGAGCACAACGCGCTCGACATCGCCGACTTCATGCCGCTGCGCTATGCGCTGGCGGCGAAGGGCATCGCCACGCTCGCCCGCACGCACAGTCGCGACGCGGATGATGTGGCGAAGGTGTGCGATTCCTTCGACGGCGTGGTCATTCCGTATGCGGAGGACGTGGAGCAGATCAAGCGCCTCGCCGCGGCGGCGGTGTATCGACCGCTGAAGGGCGAGGCGCTCGAAAAAGTCATCCGCGAGGGCAAATGGCCGAGCGAAAAGACCCGCGAGTATGTCACGGAGCAAAAATGCGCGGACACGATCTTTGTGCCGATGATCGAATCCGTCCGTGCGGTGGCGAATCTTGACGCCATCTGCTCCATCCCTGGCGTGAGCGCTCTTTTCATCGGTCCGAACGACATGACCACCAACATGGGCATCCCGAACGAATACGATCACCCCGACTTCATCGCCATGATGCAGAAGGTCATCGACGCCGCTGACAAGCGCCACATCCCCGCGGGCTCGTGGTTTGGCAAAGTCGAGCAACAGCAGCGTGCCATCAAGCAAGGGGCTCGCTTCATCTGCCACTCGAACGACAGCAGCCTGCTCAAGGACATCCTCACGAGCACTTTTGGCGCTCTGCGAGGTGCGTGAGGTGTTAAAACCGCCACGCTAGAGCCCGGCTCTTCTTCTGCCCTTGGGCCATTTCGAGAATGCGCACTTCGGCGGCCTGCGCCTGCCGCAGGGGCTTTTCGAGACGCGACAGGTGCTCGCTTTTGGAAACGAGCGTGGTGAACCAGCCCACTTGTGCCGCAAACTCGCGGCTCTCCGCGATCATGCGCCGGATGAAACCCAGTTCACCGCCCTCACACCACAGCTCGCCCGCCGTGCCGCCGAAGTTCAGCGCCTGCGTCTTCAAACCGAGGTTTTGCTGCTTCCGCCGCGTGCCTGCGGCCGCCTCCGCCGCACTCGCATGAAAGGGAGGATTGCACATCGTCGCCGCAAAGTGCTCGCCGGGCCGGATGATGCCGCGAAAGCAGTTCGCTGC
>Ga0315902_10011844_pt1 | contig 11416 bp, 9 predicted proteins | sample LakEriMetagenome_9_FD_203523 | JGI IMG/M metagenome (GOLD analysis project Ga0315902, IMG submission 203523) | Freshwater fungal communities from buoy surface, Lake Erie, Ohio, United States - Buoy 12 MA117 | ecosystem: Environmental > Aquatic > Freshwater > Lake > Lake biofilm | place: USA... | reverse complement strand
GGTCGTAAAATGTGAGTCCCACTTTTTGTCGAATAAACTCTTTGTCTTCGCGACGAGGGAAACTCGATCCGAAAGCATTCTCATACAAGCCGGAGCTGGCTGTAAGTATGAGCGAATTCACGTTTTCAGGATGTTCCTTGCAGTAAATAAGAGCTACGTGGCCTCCCAGTGAATTCCCTAACAGGTTCACTTTACCATACCCTTTATGTTGGATAAAGTCGTGCAGAAAATGAGCGATACTCTTTACCCCCGTCGAGAGCACCGGCATAGAGTACAACGGCAACATAGGGATTACAACACGATGGGTGTGAGAGAAATGCTCGATTACTTCCCTGAAGTTACTCAACGCACCGAAAAGTCCGTGCAACAGTATGAGCGGCTCTCCCGAACCTTCTTCAATGTAACTAAATCCATTTTCTTCCTTCAGCTGATAATCCATAGTCTGCAATGTCAAAACGGCGTTCAGCGAATGCAATCACTTCGGCAAACGCTTGAGAGCTCGATGCAAGTGTCGGAGATTCCCCCCAAGTAGCAGTGAATGACAGAATTTTTCCTTCAACAATGCATTGCTGAAATCCTTACCACTAAGCTTAGGATTGTATCTGTTCACCTCCCGATTTTCTGACCTGAATCCTGTAATTAGGGTCTGAAATGCGGTTTTTTCACGAAATCTTCCCACGTTCTCCCACTAGGTTGAAGATTATGGTTTATCTTCTATTTATGAGTGATTTACGTGGGTAATTGGTGTTCTCGGGTCCCTCTGTAAAAACCCGTATTTTTCAACAAAATGGCGCATTTTGGACTTTTGTGGTAAAATGTGGTAAAAAGGGATTATTTTCGTGCCCACTTAGGCAACAACAAGACAATGCTCAAACTCCTCGGAGAATATCCATGTAAGCTCGATAACAAGGGAAGGTTCCTCTTTCCGGCTCGCATGCGTAAGTCGCTGGAGGAAGTTATTCACCTCGGTTTGGTGATTAACCGTGACATCTACACGCGTTGCCTGGTAATCTATCCGCAACCCACGTGGGAGAAAATTTCGGTCGACCTCGAGCGTATGAATCCGCACAACCGGAAGCATGCTGAGTTCATCCGTTTCTTCCTGAATGGTGCAACCGAGCTCGAGCTCGACTCGGTGGGTAGAATCAATATTCCCACGCATCTGCTGGAATATGCGGAGGTGGATTTAAAGAAAAATAATGATCTCGTGTTGTGCGGATTGGGGCAGAAGATGGAGTTGTGGAACAAGACTACGCGCGACAACAAGTTCAGCACTCCCGACTTCGACTTTATGCAATTGGCCGAAGAAGTGCAAAACGATTTGAGAAAGGATAATTAAGCGTCGAAGATTCCTGCGGGATTCTTCATCGTAAAACAGGATATGTCGAACTACAAAAAAGAAGATGGATACCACCGACCGGTGCTCCTGCAAGCTTCAATCGACAGCCTCAACATACAGCCTAATGGGGTTTATGTGGATGTAACCTTCGGTGGTGGAGGGCATTCGAGAGAAATTTTGAAATACTTGGATAAGGGACGACTCATTGCTTTCGACCAGGATCCCGAAGCGCAAGCCAACCGAATCGATGATCCTCGATTTGAATTGGTTGATCAGAATTTTCAATACATGAAAAACTGGTTGCGCCTCATGGGTATACGTCAGGTGGATGGAATCTTGGCTGACCTGGGTGTTAGCAGTCATCAGTTCGACAGCGAAGAGCGCGGATTCTCAATTCGTTTCGATGCCGCACTTGATATGCGCATGGACATGAAGGGGAAACTCACCGCTGCCGATGTATTGAACACCTACGAGGAACAAGCGCTCACTCACTTGCTTCGCAGCTACGGTGAACTGGACAGTGCGCGTGGCATGGCTCGCAGTATCATGGGTGCAAGACCGCTTTTTACGAGCGAGGATCTTAAGCATGCTGTTCAACGGTACCTGCCGCGCATGCGTGAACACAAAGTGTTGGCGCAGCTCTTTCAGGCTTTGCGTATCGAGGTGAATAGAGAGCTTGATGTGTTAAAGGAGTTCCTCCTGCAAAGTGCTGATGTACTTGCACCGGAGGGTCGACTGGTTGTGATCAGCTATCACTCACTTGAAGATCGCTTGGTAAAGGATTTTATGAAAACAGGCAATTTCGAAGGAACGCCCATCAAAGATTTCTATGGAAATCTCCAACGCCCGCTGAAACCCCTTACATCCAAACCCATTCTGCCTAGCGCAGAAGAAATAGAAACCAATACCCGCGCACGCAGCGCCAAAATGCGTGTTGCGACACGAGAGAACAAATAAACTAAATCGATAGCCACTAGCTATTGCTTGGTTAACCTGAATTAATGAAACCGACCAACGAAGTCAATTCGAACGTGGCACCTATTTCCGAAAATGGTGCAACCCAAACACAACAGTCCCCACCTGTAAAAAAGGCGGGCAGGGGCAATATCCTCCGGAAAATCCTGAGCGGTGATTTCCTCATAGGCGATGGACTCATCAAGCACTTGTCGTTTGTATTGTTTCTGGTATTTCTATTCATCGCCAACATAGGGCTCGTCTATTACTTCGAGAATACTGCTCGTGAAAAAGTAAAACTGCAAAACGAACTTAATGAGCTCCGCTCACAGTACAATACGACTATGAGCGACCTCGAAAAAAGCAAGCAGCAGAGCAACGTAGCACAAGCCATCGAACAGATGGGACTGAAGGAATTACGAACGCCTCCGCAAGTAATCGATGTAGAACAAGGTTTTTTCGACGATAAATCTGCGCAAAAATGAACGCATCGGAAAACAAAAGAAATACCCCTATCAACCAACCGAATGATCCGGTGCAGACTCCAGCAGAGTCTGCTCCCGGACAGGAGGTAAAGGGGAATAAGCAGCTTAGCGCGCTCATCCATAATAAAGCATGGATGGTCTTTGCAGGATTGTGTCTGCTGGCCATTGCTATCATCGTTAAAGTATTTGTGATCCAATTATTTCCGGATGAAAAGGCGCAACAGCTGGCCGAAGGATTTACTTATAAGGTGCGCGAAATTCAACCGGTGCGCGGTCAAATCTATTCGAGTGATGGAAGCCTGATGGCCACCAGTATTCCGGAATATGAAATTCGCTGGGATGCAAAAGCGCCCTACGACGAGGCCGAATACAAAAGCAAACTGGATTCGATGTGCGAAAGTTTTGCATCCCTTTTTGGTGATCGAAACGCAGCGCAGTACAAGTCCATTTTTAAAAAGGCAAAAAGCGATGGCAATCGCTATGTGGAAATTATAGACCATGTCGATTACAACCAGTTGCAATTGGTGAAGAAGTTTCCATTCATTCGAAATGGAACTATTCGAGGCGGACTTGTGTTTGAAGAAAAATTCATCCGTGAACAACCTTTCGGTGCGCTGGCGTCACGAACCATTGGTATGGAGCGCTCGGAAAATAAGGTCGGTATAGAGCGTGATTATGATGAGCTGCTGCGTGGAAAGAAGGGTGCCCAAATGATGGAGAAAATAGCAGGCGGTGTTTGGAAGCCGATGAACAACGAGTTTGTTGAAGAACCTGAGCCAGGTGCCGACGTAATCACCACCATCGATGTGCACTTGCAAGATGTTGCCCATGCCGCTTTGAAAAGGAAGCTTATAGAAGCCGACGCTGAATGGGGTTGTGCCATTCTCATGGAAGTACAAACCGGTTTCGTTCGCGCTGTGGCGAATCTATCGCGCAACAATCGAGAGGGTGAATTTACCGAACGACTCAATTATGCTATCAGTCAGAGCATCGAGCCAGGATCGACCATGAAGCTTGCCTCGTTGATGGCTTGTATGGATGAGGGGTTGGTGAAACTCGATGATAAGGTGGAAACAGGAAATGGCGTGGTAACCTTTCATGGTAAGCCCATGAAGGATTCGAATTGGGATAAAGGCGGCAGTGGTACCATCACTGCCGAGCAAGTATTCGAAAAATCATCGAATGTTGGTACAGCATTACTTGTAAAAAAATCGTTCGGCAACGATCCGCAGCGCTATCTCGATAAACTTCATTCATTTGGAATAGGGGAGTCTTTGGGAATTACACTCTCGGGGGAAGCATCGCCACGCATTTATAAAACTACCAAAGACAAAGGGTGGAGTGGACTCAGTCTTACTCAAATGGCCATTGGTTATGAAACTACGTGCACACCCTTGCAAACATTGGCTTTCTACAATGCAGTTGCCAATAATGGTGTGCTGGTGAAGCCTCAGTTTGTGCAGGAAGTTCGACGCAATGGACAAGTCATTGAAAAGGCACAGCCTGTTATTCTTCGTCAGAAAATTTGCAAGGATGAAACGCTTGCCCAATGCCGCAAAATGATGGAGGGTGTTACAGAGGAGGGAGGAACCGCGAGCAGGCAGTTTAAAGATTGTCCGTACAAGGTGGCAGGAAAAACAGGAACCGCCTGGTTGCACGAAGATGGCGGTTATCAGGCACATCACTACCGGGCTTCGTTTGTTGGCTATTTCCCTGCTGAAAATCCACGCTATACCTGTATTGTAGTGGTGAATGATCCTCGTGGAGCATCGTACTACGGAAGCTTGATAGCCGCGCCTGTTTTCACGGAGTTGGCCGATAAGATTTATAGCACTGAACTCGAGTTTCATGCCCCTTCGCAGCGCGACAGCACGATGCTGGTAGAACATCGTTTGCCACGCGTAAAAAGTGGCTCAGCGAAAGAATTGAATACCGTGTTCGCACGACTGAACATGCCTGTATACACCGATGGTGAGGGCCAATGGTATACGACGGTATTGCAAAATGATTCGCTTCAAGTGAGCCCGCGCGTGGTTGAATCGGGTGTAGTTCCCAATGTATTGGGCATGGGACTGCAAGATGCGCTCTATCTGCTCGAAAGCCAAGGTATGAATGTGAGTGTGACCGGCTTCGGCACAGTGCGAAGGCAAAGCATTCCGGCGGGAAGTCATATACCGTCCAACACCAATATAATCATCGAACTTTTGTGAAATTACTCAAGGATATACTCTTCAAGTCACGCATTCAGCAGGTGTTTGGCTCTACGCACGTAGCCATCGAGCACATTACCATGGACTCGCGCGACGTGAAGCCATTTAGTTTGTTTGCAGCTGTGCCAGGCGTCACTGTCGATGGTCACGATTACATTGAAAAGGCAATCTCTTCCGGTGCCACTGCGATTGTGTGCGAAAGAATTCCTCCATTTCCCAATGGAAATATTACCTACATTCAGGTTCAAAGCGCAGCTGAATCACTCGGTCATATAGCTGCTAATTTTTTCGATAATCCAAGCGAAAAAATTCAGGTCGTAGCTGTCACCGGCACCAATGGAAAAACGACTACCGCCACTCTACTGCATCGCCTGGCTCGTAAAATGGGTTTCAAGGCAGGCTTGCTTTCCACAGTGGTTAACAAGATTAACGATAATGATGTGCCTGCGACGCACACAACACCCAATGCAATTGCGCTGAATGGTTTGTTGAGTGATATGGTGGCAGCAGGATGCACGTATTGCTTCATGGAAGCGTCATCGCATGCATTGCATCAACACCGGCTCACAGGCGTTCAATTGCGCGGAGCTTTATTTACGAACATCACGCACGACCATCTCGACTATCATAAAACGTTCAACGAATACATCAAGGCGAAGAAGATATTATTTGACATGCTTCCTTCTGCCGCATTCGCAATCGTCAATATCGACGATCGCCATGGTGAAATTATGGTTCAGAATTGCAAGGCCAACGCAAGGACGATGGCATTGCACAGCATGGCAGACTATCGCGCGAAAGTGCTGGAGAATGGCTTTGCAGGTCTGCATTTGTTTATTGATAACCAGGATGTGTACACCCAATTGATTGGTGGATTTAATGCTTACAACATCTTGGCGGTATATGCAACAGCCATGGAGCTGGGCCTCGACAAACTAGAAGTGCTCACTGCTATCAGCAGCTTACAAGCACCCGACGGTCGTTTTCAATATATCAAAACACCCAACGGAATTACGGCTGTTGTCGATTATGCGCACACGCCCGATGCTCTGAAGAATGTGCTAAAGACCATTGCCGATATCCGAACAGGTAATGAGCAAGTCATCAGTATTGTGGGTTGCGGGGGTGATCGTGATAAAACAAAGAGGCCTGAGATGGCCCGTATTGCTGCAGAATGGAGCAACCGCGTCATTCTCACCAGCGATAATCCGCGCAGCGAAAATCCTGAAACAATCATCGGTGAAATGAAGGAAGGGCTTGATCCGGTAATGCTGAAAAAGACACTCGCAGTGACCGATCGCCGCGAAGCCATCAAGCTCGCCTGCACGCTGGCAAATGGAGGTGATATAGTGTTGATAGCCGGCAAAGGACACGAGCGTTACCAAGAAGTGGCAGGAGTAAAATACCCCTTTGATGATTTTGAAATTGTAAGTGAAACCCTAACCATGCTCGAGAAATAATGCTGTACTACTTATTCGAATATCTCGATAATCATTTCGATTTTCCAGGTGCAGGCCTGTTTCAATACATCTCTTTTCGCGCAGCATTGAGTATCATTCTTTCGCTCACCATTTCGATGGTGTTAGGTAAGAAGCTTATTGCAATGCTAAAGCGCAAGCAGGTAGGCGAAACAGTACGTGATTTGGGGTTGCAAGGTCAAATGGAAAAATCGGGCACACCCACTATGGGAGGACTGATAATTCTTGCCGCCATTCTTATACCCACTCTCCTCTTTGCAAGGCTTACGAATGTATATATACTTACCATGCTTGTTGCTACTGTATGGCTCGGAGTGGTGGGCTTTATGGATGACTACATCAAGGTATTTAAGAAAGATAAACAGGGACTTGCGGGCACCAGCAAAATCATAGGTCAGATTGGTGTGGGCTTGATTGTAGCCGGCATGCTCTACTTCAATGAAAATGTTTTCATCAAAACGAAAATCAATGATACGCCTATGGGCAACACGACGCTGTTGACCGAAAGCGACCCGGCACAATGGCAGTCGGAAAAATCGTTGAAGACCACTATTCCATTTGTAAAGGATAACGAGTTCGATTACACATGGCTCATACCCGATAGTTGGGAGACGCCAGTGACACTCTTTATACTGTTTGCGATTATCGTGGTGGTGATAGTAACGGCAGTCAGCAATGGTGCGAATATTACGGATGGCATCGATGGTCTGGCCGCGGGCACCAGTGCAATTATTGGCGTTACGCTCGCTTTGCTGGCCTACTTGTCGGGCAATTACATTTTTGCCGATTATCTCAACATCATGTATATCCCGAATGCAGGTGAGCTGGTAATTTTTATCAGTGCGTTTGTGGGAGCATGTATAGGATTCTTGTGGTACAACACCTATCCGGCGCAAGTATTTATGGGTGATACAGGCAGTTTGGCGTTGGGCGGTATCATCGCAACGTTTGCAATTGCAATTCGAAAGGAACTATTGATTCCGGTATTGTGCGGCATCTTCCTCATCGAAAATCTTTCGGTAATGATGCAGGTGTCGTATTTCAAATACACCAAGAAGAAATACGGTGAAGGACGACGCATCTTTTTAATGTCGCCACTGCACCATCACTATCAGAAAAAAGGAATGCATGAATCGAAAATCGTTTCACGCTTCTGGATCATTGGAATCATGCTCGCCGTACTCACCATCATAACTCTGAAGACTCGCTAAGCTTGAAGAAAAAGATTGTCATATTAGGCGGAGGCGAAAGCGGCATGGGCGCTGCGGTTCTTGCATTGAAGCAAGGCTTTGAAGTATTTCTTTCCGACAAGGCAATGCTCAAGGAAAAATACCGTGAGCAATTGCTTTCGCGCCATATTCCGTTTGAAGAAGGTAGTCATGATGAAGCGCGAGTCCTGGCGGCAGATGAAATCATCAAGTCGCCCGGTATTCCTGATACAGCATCACTCATCGTTCAGGCAAGGGCGAAGGGAATACCGGTTATTTCCGAAATAGAATTTGCTGCACGCTATACGAAGGCAAAACTTATATGCATAACAGGCAGCAATGGAAAAACCACTACGACGCTGCTCACGTATCATATTCTAAAAAATGCCGGTATGAATGTAGGGCTTGCCGGTAACGTTGGTAACAGCTTCGCACTGCAAGTGGCCGAGCAAAGCTTCGATTATTACGTGTTGGAGATTAGCAGCTTTATGCTTGACACCATGTATGAGTTCAAAGCAGATGTCGCCATTCTCACCAACATAACACCCGATCATCTCGACCGATACGAAAACAACTTCCAGAATTATGTGAATTCGAAGTTTCGCATCGTCAATAACCAAACAGAGAATGACATCTTCATTTTCTGCGCCGACGATCCGGTCGTAATGAAAGAGCTCAGCGAACGAACGATTGCTGCACAACTCTACCCCTATACCATAAGCAATCAGCTTCCATTTGGAGAGCGCGGCGCTTATGTCAACAACGATCAACTTATCATCTATATCAACCAATACAATACGTTAACTATGAAAATGACTGAACTTGCATTGCAGGGAAAGCACAACCTCGCCAACAGTATGGCTGCAGGCGTGGCTGGAATGATCTTCGAACTGCGCAAAGAAATTGTGCGCGAAAGTTTGGAGAACTTTGAAAACGTGGAGCATCGTCTCGAATTCGTTTCGAAGGTGAACGGAGTAACCTTTATTAACGACAGCAAAGCCACCAATGTAAATTCTACATGGTATGCGTTGGAGAGTATGAAGAATCCGACTGTTTGGATTGCTGGCGGCCAGGATAAGGGTAATAACTACGCAGATCTGCAGGAGCTAGTGAAAAACAAAGTGAAGGCTATTGTTTGTCTTACAAAAGACAGCAGTAAAATTCGCAAGGCATTTGCCGGCACAGTAACGCAAATTGTCGATGTGCAAACTGCAGATCAGGCTGTACGTGTATCGTATGATCTTTCGCGTGAAGGCGATACTGTGTTGCTTTCACCCGCGTGTGCTTCATTCGATCTCTTCGAAAACTACGAAGATCGCGGACGTCAGTTCAAGGCTGCTGTGCGCAAGCTGTAATTGGGAAATAATAAATTGTGCTGTGCCTCTGTGGTAAAATTTCGCAACCGCAGAGGCCCCGATTGGCTAGCAGTCAATTTCAAACTTTTCCCCATCCATCAACACCGGAAACTTCTTCCGAAAATCGGCTAGTGCTGTTCCGGAGCATACTACCGTGTGCAAGTGCTCTTGATCATCATTCAAGTGCACGAGGTAATCGCCACGCGGATCGATAGCCGCTGAATCACCGCTGTAAACATTACCATTGGCATCGGTTCCCACGCGATTCACCGCGCACACATAACATTGGTTTTCGATAGCGCGGGCAAGCAACAACTTCTGCCACGGCGCTCTGCGTACCTCCGGCCAGTTAGCAACATACAGCAGCAAATCATAAGAAGGCTCACCACCCACGAGTGTGTTTCTGCTCCACACCGGGAAGCGCAAATCGTAACAGATGAGCGGACAAATACGCCAGCCGCGCCATTCTTCTATGATGCGCGAAAACCCTTTCGAATAGTGCTTATCCTCGCCGGCAAATGTGAAGGTGTGGCGCTTATCATAGGTATTGATGCGCCCATCAGGCAGTACCCAGTAGAGACGGTTGTAATACGTGCCTTCTTCATTCACTGCAATACTGCCTGTAATAACCGCGTCCAGTTTTTCGGCCCAGGCGCGCATCCAGTTGAGGGTGCGCATATTTTCTGCATCATGACTCTCTGCAATACGTTGTGCGTCCATGCTAAAGCCGGTAGTGAACATCTCACACAATACCACGATATCGGTAGGATAAGTAATGGTTGAAAGGTGAGCATCGAGATGATTCAAATTGGCTTCGCGATTTTCCCAATGCAAATCGGATTGAACCAATGTGATGCGTAAATCGTTTTTTGAACTCATATCGATTGAAGTATTTCGGCGGCGCGCAATAACTCGTCATTTTCTTTCGCGAAGCAAAAACGCAGCACCTTATCATCCTGTAAATCCGGAAAGAAAACCGAACATGGAATGCCCGTTATCTTGTATTCACGGGTGAGTCGTTTGGCAAAGTCTATATCGTTTTCGTTGGAAATGGCGCTGTAATCCAACAATTGAAAATACGTTCCTGCAGCCGGTTTTAATCCAAAGCGCGAACCTTGAAGCGCATGGTTGAAGATGTCGCGTTTCGCTTCGTACATTTCCAAAATACCCGAATAGGTGGCTGCATCGCTCATGTAGTCCGCGAGGGCATATTGCACCGGAGTATTAACGGAAAAAACATTGTATTGATGAACCTTACGCACTTCTGTCGTCAACTCCGCCGGTGCGCATACATAGCCCATCTTCCAACCTGTGTTATGGAAAGTTTTTCCAAATGAATACACGACTAAGCTGCGTTTGGCTAGTTGTGGGTAGCGCGCTACACTTTCATGTCTGCCTCCATCAAATACAATGTGCTCATACACTTCATCACTGAGCACAAGCAAATCATACTCTTCAGCAATAATCTGCAGTTCATGCATGTCCTCTGCTGTCATGCACATACCGGTTGGATTGTGCGGTGAGTTGATGATTACCATGCGCGTGCGCGGTGTAATCTGATTACGCACAGCAGTCCAGTCGACGCGATAATCGGGATAGTTCAAATTGATCCACTTCATTGTTGCACCTTGCAATTCAACTGCAGGAGCATAGCAATCATAAGCCGGCGCGAATGTGATTACTTCATCTCCCGGATGAACCAATGCCGTTATGATAGTGAAGATGGCTTGAGTTCCGCCCGCTGTAATGGTAATCTCACTATCAGAGTCGTAGTGATAGCCGTAGGCGGCCTCCATTTTTTTTGCTAGTAGTGCTCGCAATTCGGGTACTCCCGGCATGGGCGCATACTGATTGCGATTGGCGCGCATCTGCTCGTGCACCAAATCACACAGCCGATGATCCATCGGAAAACCTGGGAATCCTTGTCCGAGATTCAGCGCACCTTGCTCTGCGGCGAGCTTAGACATTACGGTAAAGATGGTGGTTCCTACGTGGGGGAGTTTACTGGGGCGGGAAAGCATGCATCAAAGATAAGTAAGCACTTCACCCACCACACGTCACCCTCGCTTCACTCTGGGTCAGGACGCACTGCGGTGCGTCCACCTAGCTTGCAGCTGGCCGTTCACCCACCACACTCCACCCTCGCTTCACACCAGGTCAGGACGCACTGCGGTGCGTCCACCTGCCTTGCAGCAAGCCCCTCAAGAGGCACTCTTCACCCTCGCTTCACACTAGGTCAGGACGCACTGCGGTGCGTCCACCTAGCTTGCAGCTGGCCTTTCACCCACCACACTCCGCCCTCGCTTCACTCCAGGTCAGGACGCACTGCGGTGCGTCCACCTGCCTTGCAGCAAGCCCCTCAAGAGGCACTCTTCACCCTCGCTTCA
>Ga0315902_10011841_pt1 | contig 11418 bp, 9 predicted proteins | sample LakEriMetagenome_9_FD_203523 | JGI IMG/M metagenome (GOLD analysis project Ga0315902, IMG submission 203523) | Freshwater fungal communities from buoy surface, Lake Erie, Ohio, United States - Buoy 12 MA117 | ecosystem: Environmental > Aquatic > Freshwater > Lake > Lake biofilm | place: USA... | reverse complement strand
GGCCTGCAGGAGCGCCGACAACGCGCCCGCACGGCGCTCGGCCGCGGCATCCAGGCGGATGGCGGCAAGCGAGGGTCCGGGTGTGCCGTCGTTGCTCAAGAGGGAATCCTGGAACTGAAACTGGAGCGGGGTTTAGGGGGCTGCGATGACGGGTGAGTGCCAGTTTCGGCCATGATGGTTGCATGTCCAGCACCCGACACCCGCAATGGCTGACCGCACCGAGGCTGGCATTGGCGGTGACGGTGGCCCTGACGCTGGCATTGCCGATGGCCGCGGCCGCCCAGGGGCTGGGCGTGTCGGTGTTTGCGACCAGCGACAAGCTGCTGCGCGGCACCAGCCAGAGCGACGGCCAGCCCGTCGTCGGGCTCGACACCAGCTGGCGCGGCGACACCGGCTGGTCGCTGGCTGCGGGCCTTGCGGGGCCGACCTGGCCGCGCCAGTACACCAGCAGCGAGCTGACCCTGGCCGCCAGCCGGAGCTGGCAGCACGGCCACGACCTGTCCAGCCAGTGGGGTGTCGTGCGCTACCAGTACCTCGGCAGCCAGCGTGCGCTCGACCGGTCCTACACCGAACTGAACCTGGCGCTGGGATGGCGCGAACGGGCCAGCGTCAGCCTGGGCCTGATGCCCGACCTGCGCAGCTATGGCCCGCCACCGACCGATGGCCCGCGCCCGCGCGGCCTGGGCATTGCCACCGAGCTGAACTGGCGCCAGCCGCTGGCGGGCCGGTGGAGCCCGGCGCTGGACCTCGGCCTCGGGCACCTCGATCTTCAGCGCATCCAGGGCCGCAGCTACCGCTACGCCAGCATCGCCCTCAGTGCCGATGCCGGCCCGATGCGCGTCCATCTCAGCGTGAACGACAGCGACGCCGCGCGCCGCGGGCTGGTGCAGCGGCGCAACGCTGGCACCCGCTGGGCGATCACGCTGGGCTGGGTCGCGAAGTGAACCGGATCGGCCCACCCCCCTGAACGCGGGGGCAACCGCGGCGTTGCCAGGGCGCACTCACGATGCAGCAAGCCCTTGCCCTGCATCGCCTTTCACGACCTGGAGCCTTCCATGCCCTCATTCCTTACCACCCCTGCCCGTCTGGCCCTGGCCGCCACGCTGGCGGCGGCGCCGCTGCTCGGCCATGCCTTCAGCAGCATCACCGACACCGCGGGCGACTTCCTGCCGACCTTTGCCGGCTCGGCCACGAGCACCGACCTGGACGTGCTCAGCGCCACCGTGCTGTACGACGCCGGGGTCGACAAGTTCCTGATCACCAGCACCCAGGCCGGCGCCGTCGGCAGCACGGCCAACGGCCTCTACGTCTGGGGCGTGAACCGCGGCGCGGGCACGGCCGGGTTTGCCGGCAACGGCATCACCGGGGTGCGTTTCGACCGTGTCGTGATCCTGCGGCCCGATGGCACTGGCACGATCCCAGGCGTCGGCAACCTGCCCGCGGGCTCGGTCACCGTCAGCGGCAACACCATCAGCGCGGTGGTCAGTGGCTCGATGCTGCTCAGCACCGGCTTCAACAAGATCGACTACACCTTCAACGTCTGGCCGCGCAACGCGACCTTCGCCGGCTTTGCGGCGATCTCGGACTTCGCGCCCGACAACGCCAACTTCACCGCGGCACCGGGCCTGGTGCCCGAGCCCGGCACCTGGGCGCTGCTGGCCAGCGGCCTGCTGGCGGTCGGCGCCATCGCCCGCCGCCGCCGCGGCGGCTGAGCCGGCGCTGAATCAGCGGCCTGGCGCGTGCGCCAGCGCCGCCGCGAGGTCGACGAAGAACTCCAGGCTTGCCGGGTTGGCCATCGCGTCGGCACTGGCGACTTGGCCGCGCTCGGCGCCGAGCAGAAGCCGGCGCACCGGCACCTCCATCTTCTTGCCGGTCAGGGTGCGCGGCACCTCGGCGACGGCCTCGATGCGATCGGGCACGTGGCGCGGCGAGCCCTGTTCGCGGATCACGCGGCGCAGGCGCTCGCGCAACGGGTCGTCCAGCAGGACCCCCGGCCGCAGCACCACGAACAGCAGCAGCATCGACGGCCGGCCAAGGTACTCGAGGTCGATGACCAGGCTGTCTGCGACTTCGGGACAGGCCTCGACGACGTTGTAGATCTCGGCGCTGCCGATGCGGACGCCATGGCGGTTGATCGTGCTGTCGCTGCGGCCGTAGATGACCGAGGCACCGCCGGGTGACGCGAAGCGGATCCAGTCGCCGTGGCGCCAGCGGCCGGGGAACATCTCGTAGTAGCTGTCGCGGTAGCGCTGGCCTTGCGCGTCACCCCAGAAGTACAGCGGCATCGACGGCATCGGCTCGGCGATCACGAGCTCGCCCACCTCGCCGACCACCGCCCGGCCGCCGTCGTCGAACGCATGTGCCGCGACGCCCAGCTCGGCGCACTGGATCTCGCCGGCGCGCACCGGCAGCAAGGGGCAGCAGCCGACAAACGGCCCGGCGATGTCGGTGCCACCGCTGACGCTGGCGACCCAGACCCCGGGTTTGACGTCGCGCACCAGCCAGCGGAAGGCCTCGGCCGGCAGCGGAGAGCCCGTGACGACGACCTGGCGCAACGCGGGCAGCGGCACCGACTCCTGCGGCCGCAGGCCGGCCTTCATCGCTCCGACCAGGAAGGCCGCGCCGCAGCCGAAGTGCGTGACCTGCTGCTCGTCCATCCAGCGCCAGAGCGAGTCGGACTCGGGCCAGCCGGGGTGCGCGTCCCACAGCAGTGGCACGGCACCCACCAGCAGCGACGCGATCAGCACGTTCCAGACGATCCAGCCCGTGCTGCTGAGGAACAGCAGCCGCTCGCCGGCATGCAGGTCGTGGTGCAGGGCCAGGCTCTTGAGCAGCGTCAGCAACACGCCCCCATGGCCGTGCACCATGGCCTTGGGCAGGCCCGTCGTGCCCGACGAGTAGACGATCCACAGCGGATGCTCGAACGGCAGCCTCTCGATGTCCAGCGGCGCGTCGCGATCGAGCACCGCATCGGCCCACGCCAGCCGGTCGCGCCAGGCGGGCGGTGGGGCTGTGGATTCGGCAACCAATGGCCCGGCCACGTGCAACACACGCCGCACGCTGGGCAGCGCCGACAGCAGCGCCGACACGACAGCGCTGCGGTCGTGCAGACGGCCTTGCCAGCGGTAGCTCTCAGAGGCGATCAGCAGCACCGGCTCGACCTGGCGCAACCGGTCGAGCACGACCCCGGCGCCCATGTCCGGGCTGCAACTCGTCCAGACCACGCCCAGGCTGGCGCAGGCCAGGAAGGCGACCACGGTCTCGACGCGGTTGGGCAGCAGGCTGGCGACCCGGTCGCCGCGCTGCACGCCCAGGGCCTTCAGGGTCGCGGCCAGGGACGCGACGTCGGCCCGCAACTCGGCCCAGGACACGGCCCGCGTGGCGCCCAGGCCGCTCGCGGTCTCGCTGCGGGCGAGCAACGCCGGCCGGTCGTCCGTGGCATGCGCCATGACCTGCTCGACGAAGTTCACGCGACGACCCGGGAACCACCGCGCCCCAGGCATCGTGCGCTGCGCCAGCACCGGCTCGACAGGACCGTCGCCCGGCACCGCAAAGTGCTCGTGGATGCTGGACCAGAACGCGCCGACGTCGCGGCAGCTCCATTGCCATGCCGCCTCGTAGTCGGCGAACCGGAGGTCCCGGGTCTGTTCCAGCCAGCGCAGGTAGTGCGCCATGCGGCTGCCGTCCAGCTCGGCGGCACCGGGCTGCCAGACGATGTCGGAGAGGCTGTCCATGGCGGGGTCTGCAGCGGAATCTTCAGGGCCGCGCGACGAGCTCGGCGATCGCCCGGCCCATCTCGGTGGTGTCGGCCCGGCCGCCGAGATCGGCGGTGCGCGGACCGTTGCGCAGCACCGCCTCGATGGCGGCGACGATGGCGTCGTGCGCGGCGCGTTCGCCCAGGAAATCGAGCATCAGCGCACCGCTCCAGATCATCCCCACCGGGTTGGCGATGTTGCGCCCGGCGATGTCGGGCGCAGAGCCGTGCACCGGCTCGAACAGGCTCGGGAACAGCCGCTCCGGGTTCAGGTTGGCCGACGGTGCGATGCCGATGGTGCCGGTGCAGGCCGGGCCCAGGTCGGACAGGATGTCGCCGTAGAGGTTGCTCGCGACGACGACATCGAAGCGCTGCGGCTGCAGGACAAAGCGCGCCGACAGGATGTCGATGTGCTGCTTGTCCATCGCCACCTGCGGATAACGCGCATGCATCGCGTCGGCGCGGCCGTCCCACCAGGGCATCGCGATCGCGACGCCGTTGCTCTTGGTCGCCACCGTCAGGGTCTTGCGCGGGCGCGACGCGGCCTTCTCGAAGGCGTACTTCAGCACCCGGTCGCTGCCATGGCGCGAGAAGACCGACTCCTGGATCACGATCTCGCGCTCGGTTCCGGCGTACATCACGCCGCCGAGGTTGGTGTACTCGCCTTCGGTGTTCTCGCGCACGACCAGGAAGTCGATCTCGCCCGGCTTGCGCCCGGCCAGCGGGCAGGGCACGCCTTCGAACAGGCGCACCGGGCGCAGGTTGACATACTGGTCGAACTCGCGCCGGAACTTCAGCAGGCTGCCCCACAGGCTGATGTGGTCGGGCACCGTGGCCGGCCAGCCGACGGCGCCGAAGAACAGCGCGTCCTGGCCTTCGAGCTGGTCCTTCCAGTCGGCCGGCATCATCGAGCCGGTGGCCTGGTGGTGCTCGCAGCTGGCCCAGGCGATGGGCGTGGTCGCGAGCGCAAAGCCGAAGCGTGTCGCCGCGGCCTCGAGCACGCGCAGGCCTTCGGGCATCACCTCCTTGCCGATGCCATCGCCCGGGATGGCGGCAATGCGGTAGGTCTTGCGGGAGGCAGCATTCATGGTCGTCGACGGTTGTGGAACTCCGGCACCAGTATGCCGGGCGTCGCGGCATGTCCGTCGGGCCTGCGCCGCCGCCGCACGGCGCGACAATGCGCCGCCATGGAAGCCGCCGTCCTGATCAGCGAAGTCGGCCCGCGCGACGGGCTGCAGAGCATCGCCACGACCATGCCCACGGCGGCCAAGCTGGCCTGGCTCGACGCCCTGCACGCCACCGGCCTGCGCGAGATCGAAGTCGCATCGTTCGTGCCCGCGCGGCTGTTGCCGCAGATGGCCGATGCGGCCGAAGTCGTGCGCCATGCCGCCCGCAAGCCGGGCTGGACCGTGCTCGCGCTGGTGCCGAACCTGCGGGGCGCCGAGGCCGCCATCGCCGCCGGCGCCCACAAGCTGACGATCCCGGTGTCGGCCAGCCACGCACACTCGCTGGCCAATGTGCGCAAGACCCCCGACGCGATGGTCGCCGAGGTCCGCGCCATGGTCGAGCTGCGCAACAGCCAGGCGCCCGGAGTCGGCATCGAGGCCGGGGTCTCCACTGCCTTCGGCTGCACGATCCAGGGACGGGTCGACGAGGACGAGGTGATCCGCCTGGCGGTGGCGCTGGCCGAGGCGGGAGTCGACGACGTGGGCCTGTCCGACACCACCGGCATGGCGCACCCGGCGCAGGTCCGGCGCCTGTTCGAGCGGCTGCGCTCGACCATCGGCGACAAGGCGGGGGCGGCCCACCTGCACAACACGCGCGGCCTGGGCCTGGCCAATTGCCTGGCCGCCTGGGAGGCCGGCGTGCGCACCTTCGACTCCAGCCAGGGCGGCCTCGGCGGCTGCCCCTACGCGCCGGGGGCCTCGGGCAATGTCGTCACCGAGGACCTGGTGTTCATGTTCGAGGCCATGGGCGTGGCCACCGGCGTCGACCTCGAGGCCTTGGTCGCGGCCCGCTCGACGCTGCATGCGGGCTTGCCCGGCGAGCCGCTGTACGGCCTGGTGCCCGAAGCCGGCCTGCCACTGGGTTTTGTCTACGCCGACGGGCGGGCGCCGCGCCACCCGGTCGATGCGACCCACGGAGCCCATTGAGATGACCGAGACGGCTGCTGCGACGATGCTCGCGCCCGACGCGTTGCCGCTGGCCGGCGTGCGGGTGGTCGAGTTCACGCACATGGTCATGGGGCCGAGTTGCGGAATGATCCTGGCAGACCTGGGCGCCGAGGTCATCAAGGTCGAGCCGATCGCGGGCGACAACACACGCAAGCTGCTCGGCTCCGGGGCGGGTTTCTTCGGCCAGTTCAATCGCAACAAGCTGAGCCTGGCGGTCGACGCCAAGCACCCGCAGGGGCTGGAGCTGATCCTCAAGCTGGTGGCGACCGCCGATGTCTTCAGCGAGAACTTCAAGACCGGCACGATGGCCGCACTGGGCCTGGGCCATGCCGCACTGGCCACGCTGAACCCGGGTCTGGTCTACGTCTCGCACAAGGGCTTTCTGCCGGGACCGTATGAACACCGCACCGCGCTCGACGAGGTGGTGCAGATGATGGGTGGCCTGGCCTACATGACCGGCCCCGAAGGCCGGCCACTGCGCGCCGGGTCCAGCGTCAACGACATCATGGGCGGCATGTTCGGCGCACTCGGCGCGCTGGCTGCGCTGCACCAGCGCGACCGCACCGGCCGCGGCCGCGAAGTGCAGAGCGCGCTGTTCGAGAACAACGTGTTCCTTGTCGCCCAGCACATGATGCAGTTCGCGCTCACCGGCAAGCCCGCGGCACCGATGCCCAATCGCATCAGCGCCTGGGCGGTCTACGACGTGTTCACGGTCGCTGGCGGCGAGCAGATCTTCCTGGCGGCGGTCAGCGACACGCAGTGGGCCCTGATGTGCGACGAGTTCGGCTTCGCCGACCTGAAGGCCGACACCCGTCTGACGAGCAACAACGACCGCGTGCGCAGCCGCGAGTGGATGCTGCCGCTGCTGCGCGAGCGCTTTGCAGTGCTGCCGGCCCGCGAACTCGCGACGCGCTTCGAGCGCACCGGTCTGCCCTACGCGCCCATCGTCCGGCCGCAGGACCTGCTGGACGATCCGCACCTGCTGGCCACCGGGGGCCTGGCCCCGATGAGCGTGCCCGCCGATGCCAGTGGCGCCGGCCGAGCCATCGAGACCCGGACCCCGCTGCTGCCGCTGGCGCTGGACGGCGCCCGGCTGCCCGTGCGCCGCGGTCCGCCAGCGCTCGGCGAGCACACCCGGCAGGTCCTCGCCGGCATCGGCTACACCGAGGCCGAAGTGGCTGCGCTGCACGAGGCCAGGGTTGTGGCCGGCCCATGAGCACGCCGGGCCGCTCCCCAGTGCTCATCCCGGAGCGCATCGCGCGGAGGGTCGTCGAGTGACCGACACCACCGCCGTCCCGCACGATCCGGACGACGACCCGGACGACGACCCGGCGGCGCTGCGTGCCCGCATCGCGCAACTCGAAGCGCGATTGGCCAGGACCGAGGAGCGGCTCGAACTGGTGCAGGCGTTCACGCTCACCGGCATCTTCGAGCGGGATGCGGCGACGATGCACGGGCACTGGGACCGCTGGATGTACGAGATCTGGGGCTTGCCCCAAGCGTCGGAGGGCCAGGCCCCGGGCTACACCGAGACCAGCCAGTGCGTGGTCTGGGAAGGCGACGGCGAGTCCCGTCTGCTCGGCAGCCTGGGTCACGCCGGCACCTACCGCCAGCGCATCCGCATCCGCCGGCCGGACGGCCAGGAACGCCACCTGAACACGCAGTGGAAGGTGATGCCGCCCACCCCCGAGCGGCCGGCCGGCCGTGCCATCGGCATCAACACCGACGTGACCGAGGTCTACGACCTGGCCAACAAGGCCGCGGCCTTGCGCGCCGAGCTGGACGTTGCGCTTACCGTCGGCGGCATCGGCGTGTGGCGGCAGGACCTGGCGACGATGCGCGTGACGCCGGATGTCCGCGGCTGCGAACTGATCGGCGTTCCCTACCAGGACAGCGGGATGAGCCTGGAAGAGGCCCGCGCCCGCATCCACCCGGACGATGTCGTGCACACCGCGGCCTCCGCCGAGCACACCTTGCGAACCGGCGAAACCACCGACATGCAGCTTCGCTACCCCGCGCCCGGCGGCGGCTGGCGGCATGTTCTGCTGAGACGGGCATTGCAGCGCGACCCCGAAGGACGACCGCTGGGATTCGTCGGCGTGATCATGGACGTCAGCGCCCGGGTCGAGTCCGAACGTCGGCTGCAAGAAGCCGCCCGGCGCCTGGACATGGCGGCCGACGCGGCCCAGGTCGGCCTGTGGTCGGCGCAGGCCGACCACCCGTTGCCCAGCTGGAACGCCCGCATGTACAGCCTGCTGGGCCTGGACCCTGTCGCAGGCCCGCTGCCGCTGCGCAAGGCCATCGAACGCTGCGCCCACCCGGACGACCGGGTCCGGGTGCTGGAAGAGTCGCAACGCTGGTGGCGCGGTGTGCCTGGCGCCTATGAGGTCGAGTTCCGCATCGTCCGCCCTTCGGATGGGCAGACCCGCTGGCTCGTGCTGCGCGGACGCATCGAGGCCGAGTCCGACGACCGGCCCCGGCGGTCCGAGGGCGTGGCCCTGGACACGACCGCCCACCAGACCGCGCTGCGCCAGCTGCGCGAGACCGTCGAGCGCATGTCGCTGACGACCCGCGCGGTGGGCCTGGGCACCTGGAGCAGTGACGTCACCCGCGACAACGTGCTGTGGGACGCCCAGATGTTCCGCCTTCGCGGCGTGGACTCGGCGGCGCGAACGGTGGCGCGCGACGAGCGGCGCGCCTTCGTGCACCCGGAGGACCGCGACGCCGTGATCTTGGCCCAAAACGACTGGATCCGCGACGGCGAGACCTGGCGCGATGTGTTCCGCGTCGTCTGGCCCGACGGCCAGGTGCGGTGGATCACCTCGCACTCGGTGCCACTGCTCGACGAGCGTGGCCGCATCGAGGGCCGCATCGGCGTCAACTGGGACAGCACCGACGTCCACCTCGCGTCGCAGGCGCGACGCGACCGCGAGCTCGCGGTCGCCGAGAGTCTGGCCAAGTCGCAAGCCATGTCGCGCATCAGCCACGAGCTGCGCACGCCGCTGAACGCGATCCTGGGCTTCACACAGTTGCTGCGCCTGGCCGAAGGTGACCCGGACGACCCGGTCCGACGCGACCAATGGCTGGCCCTGGTCGAGGACGCCGCACGCCACCTGCTGGTGCTGATCGACGACGTTCTGGACCTGACCCGCGCCGAGCTCAACGGCCTGAAGCTCGAGGCCACTGCCGTGCGTTGCGACGACATCCTGGATGCGGCGCTGGCCCTGGTGCTCGACGGAGCCGAACGGCAAGGATTGAAGCTGCGCCGCGAGACCGTTGAAGGCACGGTCAAGGCCGATCCGGTGCGCCTGCGCCAGGTGCTGCTGAATCTGCTGTCCAACGCCATCAAGTACAACCGATCCGGCGGCGAGGTGCGGATCGGCGCGCAGGTCCTGGGCGACGAGGTCGAGATCTACGTCGCCGACACCGGCCATGGCATCGCCCCGGAGCGCCTGCAGCAGGCGTTCCAGCCGTTCAACCGGCTCGGCGCCGAAGCGACCGGCATCGAGGGCAGCGGCATCGGACTGGCGGTCGCCAAGGCCCTGGTCGAGGCGATGGGCGGCCGCATCGAGGCCCGCAGCGAACCGGGCATCGGCAGCCGGTTCAGCCTGCGCCTGCCACGCGCCGACGACAGCCCGCGCAGCGCGGCGGCCCAGCGCGACGGGCCGGCCGAATCCGCCACCGAGGGAATGGTGCTCTACATCGAGGACAACGAGGTCAACGCGCTGCTCGTGCGCGAGATGCTGGCCCTGCGACCGGGCGTGCTGCTGGAGATCGCCGTCGACGGCGCCAGCGGCCTCGAGCTGGCACGGGAGCTTGCCCGCAACACGGCGCCGAGCCTGGTGCTGGTCGACATGCAACTGCCCGACATGACCGGCCACGACGTGCTGCGCCGGTTGCGGTCCGACCCGGCGACGGCCGCGCTGCGCTGCGTCGCGCTGTCGGCCAATGCAACACCAGCGGACATCGACGCGGCACTCGCCGCCGGCTTTGCCGAGTACTGGACCAAGCCGATCGACTGGCAGCCGCTGCTCGCCGGCATCGACCGGCTGCTGGGCGGCCCCGCAGCGTCCGCGTGAGGTCGCCGGATGGCCGCCAGCCGCGAAACGATCGGCAAGCTGCCGGCGGCACGGGGGTCCAGGCAAGGTTCAGTCCGGGGCGCCCAGGAAGCTGTCGAAATCGGCATTGAAGGCTGCGGGGTGCTCGAAGTACGGCAGCGCCCCGGCCGGGTACACGCTTCGCCGCCAACCCGCGCAGGCCGGCACCCGAGCCATGCCGCGGTAGTCGGTGAAGTCGCCGCGTATGCCATGGCTGACCCACACGGGCGAGCGCACGGCGTCGTAAACGTTGTGGATGTCGGCGCTGAACAGCCCGCCGGCCAGGAAGTGCAGCGGTGCGAAGCGCGCGCCGGGCGCCGCAGCGGCCACCAGCGCGGCACGAAACATGGGCTCGTCGATGGCCTTGCCACCCCAGGTGCGCTCGAGAAAGTAGCGCACCACGCCGGGCCGCGTCAGGGCCCGAAACAGCGACTGCTCCCACAACGGCTGGCGCAGCAGGCGCAACATGCCGGGCACCGCGCGTGTGCTGCCGGAGGCGCCGCGCCGGTCGGCCCGGCCGTTGAAACCCGTCGGGCTGACCAACGCCAGCCGGCCCCAGTGCGCCGGCGTTTCGCTGGCCGCGCGGGCCAGGAACTCGCAGGACAGCGACACCGCCAGCGCATCGAGCCGCGTCACGCCGCAGCGCTGGCGTATCTGGGCGGCCACGGCGTGCAGCGCGTCGGTCATCAGGCGCGGCGTGTACGCGCGGTCGCTGCGCAGGCTGCAGCCGTAGCCGGGCAGGTCGATCGCAAACACCGTGCGGGTGGCGCCGTAGTGGTCGTACAGCGGGCGCACTTCGGCGGCCGATGCAGCGGCATTGACGCTGTGCACCAGCAGCAGCGGCGCGCCGCTGCCCTGCACGAAGCAGCTGATGCCGTCGAACGTGAAGCGCTCGCCGGGCAGCGCCACGGCGCAGTTCAAGGCCGCAGCACCCGCGCTACCGGGTGCGCACGCCGCCGGAATGCGTCGGTGATGTCGGTGCCGATGACGGCAGTGAAGTGGTCTTCCATGGTGCGCGACTTGCCGGTCCCCTGACCTGAGGACATGGGCTTGCTCTCCTGTGCGTGGCGTGCCAGTCCCGCGACATCGCGCTGGCGCCGCATCGTAGCGGTTGCGCCATCGATGCCGCTTATCCTGAGACCATGGCCTCCGAACCACCCGATCTGCAAGCGGCCATCGCCGCCCTGAACGCCCAGCGCGCCGTACTCGGCAACGAGGTGGTCGACATGGCACTTTCGGCGCTGCTCAGCCGCAACGAGAACCCGCAGGTCCAGACGCTGCGCCAGGTCAGCATCCTGTTCCTGGACATCGTGGGCTCCACCCGCCTGAGCCGGGACCTGGACCCGGAATCCCTGCATGCCGTGCTCGACACCGCGCTGTTGCGCTGGACGGC
>Ga0315902_10011832_pt1 | contig 11423 bp, 7 predicted proteins | sample LakEriMetagenome_9_FD_203523 | JGI IMG/M metagenome (GOLD analysis project Ga0315902, IMG submission 203523) | Freshwater fungal communities from buoy surface, Lake Erie, Ohio, United States - Buoy 12 MA117 | ecosystem: Environmental > Aquatic > Freshwater > Lake > Lake biofilm | place: USA... | reverse complement strand
CGCCGCGGCGGGCGGCGACGGGCTCGCCGGCCAGAAACGACCGCAGATCCGCGGCCAGGCCGGCGGCGGAGTCGTACCGCAGGTCCTGCGGCTTCTGCAGCGACTTCAGGGCGATCATCTCCAGATCGCGATCGACGCCACGGTCGAGCGACCGGGGCACGGGAGGATCCGACTCGAGCACGGCCAGCAGCGTGTCCATCGGAGTCGCCGCCTGGAACGGCGGTCGGCCCGTGAGCGTCTGGTAGAGGATCGCGCCCAGGCTCCACACATCGCTCGTCGGACCGACGTCGCCGCGGCTGCCCGCGGCCTGTTCCGGCGACATGTAGCAAGGCGTGCCAAGGATGGCGCCGGTGTGCGTGACCGAGGCATCCCCTTCGAGCCGCTTCGCGAGGCCGAAGTCGGAGACATGCGGCTCGCCGAGGGCGTCGATGAGGATGTTGGACGGCTTCAGGTCGCGGTGCAGCACGCCGCGGTCGTGGGCGGCCTGCACGGCGTCGGCCACCTTGGCCACCAGCGCCGCGGCCTCGCGGGGCGGCAGCCGACCGCCGGCCAGCCGCCGGGAGAGCGTCGTGCCTTCCACGAACTGCATGCTGTAGAAGGGGTGACCGTCGCACTCACCGACCTCGAAGATCGACACGATCCCGGGGTGGTCGAGCCGGGCGGCCGCCTCGGCCTCGCTGCGAAAGCGGGCCAGGTCGGCGGGACTGGCGAGATCCCGCCGGAGCAGCATCTTCAGGGCCACCGTTCGCCCCAGGCTTTTCTGCGTCGCGCGGTAGACCACGCCCATGCCGCCCCGGCCGATCTCCTCGTGCAATTCATAGTCGCCGAAGGCGGCGGGGAGCGGCGTGCTGCCGGGCAGGAACCCGCCGGGCGTCGCGGACCATGAGCCCTGCGACGGCGGCTCGGCGGCACCGGCTTCGCCGCGCTGGAAGATCGTGGACTCATCGGCGACCGCGTCGGCCATCGACATCGCGGCGAACAGCTCCCGCAACTGTCCGGCGAGGTCGGGATGCGCCGTGGCCAGCGCTTCCAGGCGGGCCTGCGCCGCCGCCCCCCGCGCCTCGGAAAGCTCGTCCAGCAGCGCGGCGAGCCGGTCCTCCTGCTCTGGTGAGAGCGGGGCGTCGATCGCGAGCGTGCGACCTGGCGTCGTCGTTGGCATCGGCGGAGAACCCCGGAAAGTCCTTGTATCGTAGTCCCGTGGCGATCCCCGGCGATGCCTGCAACCGCGGGCCCCATGCCTCGGCACGGCCGGAGGCGGTGCCCGCGGCCCGCGCGGGCCGAGCGGCCGACTACTCCAACAGCGACCGCAGCCGCCGCATGGCCCGCAGGTAACGCATGCCGGCGGCGGGCTTCGACAGCCCGAGCACCTCGGCGGCCTCGGCGGTGGACAGGTGCTCGAAGTGCCGCAGGAGCACGATCTGGCGATCCATGTCGTCGAGGGCATCGACCGCGGCCGCGAACCGCCGCTCGAGCTCGTGCCAGGTGGCCGCCGCGGCCGGCGTCAGCTCCCGGTCGGCGACGATCCCGGCCAGTTCGGCTCCGGACCGGTCGTCGTCCGTGGCCAGGGGCACCTCGCGATCGACGCTCCGGCTGGCGGCGACGCGGTGCCGACGATGCGCGTCGATCAGCCTGTCGCGGGCCATGTGCCGCAGCCAGAGCTGGAACGGCATCGTGGGATTCGTGAGATACTCGCCCAGCCGCCGGTTGGCCTCGAGAAGCACGTCCTGCACGATGTCGCTGGCATCGACCCGACGTTGCACGCCGCGGTCCATGCGGCGATCGATCATCCGCTTGATCGCCGCGCGGTGCCGTTCGAGCAGTCCATTGACAGCCCCGTCGTCACCCTGGCGAACCCGCTCGAGCAGGACGAGCGTGGGCTGGGGCTCGGCCGCGGCAGCCGCCCCGTCGGCAGTGCTGTCCCGGGAGCGGGGGATGCCGGTTGGGGAGGTCATGGGGGTCGCACGGACTGGGCCGCGGGAGAACAAGGGGGCTGGAAATCCCATCGTACCAATGTGTCGCCCGAAAGGGGGCTGATGGCGGAACGGCCGTCGGGGCGGCGCGTGCGGCAGCGAGACCGGTTTCCCCGCAACGCCGGCGCGGTTTTTTGCCCGGCGCGGAAACGTGTTCCATAATCGCGAGCGGCCGCAGGAGAGGCCGCTGGCTGCCGCGACAGGACGCGGCCTTCTGAGAACGGATTGCCCCGTGACTGGCCGCCGCGCTCCGTCGTCTTTCGCGACGCGCCTCTCCTTGAGGGGCGGACTTGCAGCCGCCTTCCTGGCCCTCTGCGCCGGCGTCGCGGTGGGGGATCCGGGACTGAAGTGGGGCCCCGTGGCCCCCGAGCCTCCCGTGGCCGCCGCTGCGGCCGCCGACGACCTGGCCGCACGGACGGCGACACTGGTCCACCAGGGACGGTGGTCGGATGTCGTCAGCATGTGCGAGCCGGCCGCCCGCAAGGGCACGCTGGCGCCCGCGCTCGTTCAGCGGTACGACCTGGCGAAACTGCACTGCGACATCGCCCGCCGGCACGCGGAGCCGGCCTTCCGGCGCCAGCTCGCCACGCTCACCGAAGCCGACGCCCGGCGGGTGTACGCCGAGGTGCTGGCTCGGATCTCCTCGCATCACGTCGATGCGCCCGACTTTGCCCGGCTCTCGGCTCGCGGGCGGACGGCCGTGGAGATCGCCCTCGACGATCCGACGTTCGCCGCGTTGCACGCCACGCAGGCCTCGCCGGAGAGGCGGGCGTTGTACCGTGAACAGGTGGCCCGCATCGTGGAGTCGCGGCCCGTCGCCACCCAGGGCGAAGCCGAAACGCTCGGAACGTGGATCGCCCGGACGGCTCATTCGCTGCTCGGCGTGCCGCCGGCGGTGACCCTGATGGAGATGGCCGCCGCCGCCGTCGGCGGGCTCGACGAGTACTCGTCGTTTCTGACGACAGGCCAGCTCGATGATTTGTACGCGCAGATCGAGGGCAATTTCGTGGGTCTGGGCGTGGAGCTGAAGGCGGCCAGCGATGGGCTCTTGGTGGTGCACGTCATCCCGGGGAGTCCGGCCGAGCGGTCCGGCATCCGTGCCGGCGACCATCTCGTCGGCGTCGGCGGCCGGTCGATCGGCGGCATGGGTGTCGACGAGGCGGCCCAGCTGCTCCAGGGCCCGGAGGGTTCGCTGGTCACGTTGGCCATCCTGCGGGCGCCGGCGCCGGCCCGGGCGGTCACGGTCCGCCGCGAGCACGTTGATGTCCCGAGCATCGAGAACGCCCGGCTGCTCGACCCCTCCGCCGGCGTGGCCTATCTCAAACTGACGTCCTTTCAAAAGACGACCGCGGCCGACCTGGAGGCCACCATGCGGCGGCTCGACGCGGCGGGCATGCGGTCGCTGGTCATCGACCTGCGTGGCAATCCCGGCGGCCTGCTGTCGGCGGCCGTGGATGTCGCCGATCTGTTTCTCGAACGTGGGCTCGTGGTGGCCACCCGCGGCCGCAGCCCCGAGGAAGATTTCAACTACTCCGCCGGCCGCCCCGGCACATGGAAGATGCCGTTGGTGCTCCTGATCGACGGTGATTCGGCCAGTTCGAGCGAGATCTTCGCCGGCGCCATCCGCGACCATGGCCGCGGCACGCTCGTCGGCTCGCGCAGTTACGGAAAGGGATCGATTCAGGGCATCTTCCCGCTGGAATCGGCGGGAGTAGGCATGCGGCTGACGACCGCCAAGTTCTATTCGCCCCGTGGCCTGCCCTACAGCCGCGTGGGGGTGGAGCCCGATCTGGCCGTGCACGCCGCGGCCCGACCGATCGACGGTGCGATCGCGCGGCCGGCCGCTGACCCGGCGCTGGACGCCGCGGTCGACGTGGCCCGGCGGTCCATCGCCCGGTCGTCCGTGCCTGCCAAGCCTGGTACGCGTGCGACCGCTTCCCGCTGACCGCCGATCCAATGGAAAAACGCCGCGCGGGGGGGTGCTTGAACTGACTTTCTCCCCCAGATAGGCTGCCTGAAAGAACTCGATCAACCGCCCGTCGCTGAACTCTTCTTCTGGCTGCGACAGGTACGTTGGCCGTGGCACCACGGGGCGGATCTCGCGCCGTGGATCCGCGTCTGCTTTCGCTCCCGATCCCACCACGCCCAGGAAGAAGGACTCTCCCATGACCAGTGCCCGCTCCAGTGCCATCGCCGCCATCAATAGTTACAAGTCCAACGGCCAGGCGTGGAACTTCCGCGAGACACCCACGAGCGAGATTTTCGGCTCGAACGTCTTCAGCGACGCGGTGATGAAGGATCGGCTTCCCAAGAGCGTCTACAAGGCACTCCAGGCGACGATCAAGCAGGGCAAGCCGATCGACCCGGGCATCGCCGATGCGGTGGCCCTCGCCATGAAGGATTGGGCGATCGAGAAGGGCGCCACGCATTACGCCCACGTCTTCTACCCGCTCACGGGCCTCACCGCCGAGAAGCATGACAGCTTCCTCACGCCCACCGGCGACGGCGACGCGATCGCCGAGTTCTCCGGCAAGGAACTGATCCAGGGCGAGCCGGACGCGTCGAGCTTCCCCTCGGGCGGCCTGCGGGCGACGTTCGAGGCCCGCGGCTACACCGCCTGGGATCCGACGAGCCCGGCCTACATTCTCGACAACCCCAACGGCACCACGCTCTGCATCCCCACGGCGTTCTGCTCGTGGACGGGCGAGGCGCTCGACAAGAAAACGCCGCTGCTCCGCTCCATGCAGGCGGTCGACAAGCAGGCCCGCCGCGTGCTGGCCCTGTTCGGCCACAAGGACGTGGGCCAGGTGAGCGCCTCGGCCGGTCCTGAGCAGGAATACTTCCTCATCGACCGCAACTTCTTCTTCGCCCGGCCCGACCTGACCATGACCGGTCGGACGCTGTTCGGCGCCAAGCCGCCCAAGGGCCAGGAGTTCGAGGACCAGTACTTCGGCGCCATCCCCGAGCGGGTGCTGGCCTGCATGATGGAAGGCGAGCGGGAGCTGTTCAAGCTCGGCGTGCCGGTGAAGACCCGGCACAACGAGGTGGCCCCCAGCCAGTACGAGATCGCGCCGATCTACGAAAATGCCAACATCGCCACCGACCACCAGCAGGCGATCATGCAGACGCTGACGCGGGTGGCGCAGAAGTACGGCATGGCCTGCCTGCTCCATGAGAAGCCCTTCGCGGGCATCAACGGCTCGGGCAAGCACGTCAACTGGTCGCTCGGCTGCAAGCTCGGCAATCTGCTGGAGCCGGGCGAGACCCCGCACGCCAACATGCAGTTCCTCGTGTTCTGCGCGGCCGTGATCCGCGCCGTCCACAAGCATGGCGACCTGCTGCGGGCGGTCGTCGCCTCCAGCGGCAACGATCACCGTCTGGGCGCCAACGAGGCCCCGCCGGCGATCATCTCGATCTTCCTCGGCGAACAGCTCGCCGACGTCTTCGAGCAGATCGAGAAGGGCAAGGCGACCAGCTCCAAGAGCACCGGCACGCTGACCGTCGGCGTCGACACGCTGCCGCCGCTGCCCAAGCACGCCGGCGACCGCAACCGGACGAGCCCGTTCGCCTTCACGGGCAACAAGTTCGAGTTCCGGGCCGTGGGCTCGAGCCAGTCGATCGCCGGGCCGCTCGTGGCCCTGAACACGATCATGGCCGAGAGCCTCGATTACATCGCCACCGAGCTCGAGAAGGCGACCGGCGGCGACCAGGCGAAGCTGGCCACCGCCGTCGAGAAGCTCCTCCAGAAGCTGATCTCCGAGCACAAGGCGGTGATCTTCAACGGCAACGGTTATTCGCAGGAGTGGCACGAGGAGGCCGCGAAGCGCGGCCTGCCCAACAATCGCGCCACGCCGGAGGCCCTCGACCAGCTCGTGGCTCCGAAGAACCTGGAGATGTTCGAGAAGTACGGCGTGCTCTCGAAGCGGGAGATGCAGAGCCGCTACGAGATTTACATGGAGCGGTACTGCAAGGACATCAACACCGAGGCGCAGGCCGCCCTGCAGATCGCCAAGACGATGATCCTGCCGGCCGGCTACCGGTATCAGGGAGAGCTGGTCGACATCGCCGCGAAGCTCAAGGGTCTCGGGCAGACGCCGCACATGGGCACGCTCGAGAAGCTCACGAAGTTGGTGGGCGAGTTCGAAGGGCGGATCGAGGCCCTGGAGAAGGCGCTCGGCCACCACGGCGGCGGCGACCTGCGGGCCGAGGTGAGCCACTTCTACGGTGACGTGATCCCGGCGATGACGGCGCTGCGGGAGACGGCGGACCAGATCGAGGTCATCCTGCCCGACGACCTGTGGCCGCTGCCCACCTACCGCGAGATGTTGTTCATCAAGTGACGGGCGACCTGGAGCGGGCGATCGCTGCGGAGTGCGATCGCCTGGGACTCGTCGTTCCGCCCGAGGCCATGCCGAGGCTGGCCGCGTACGCGGCCAGCCTCTGGTCTTGGAACGAGCGGCTCAACCTCACCCGCCACACCGACGCGGAGAAGTTCGTGTCGCGTGACGTGGGCGACGCCGTGGCGATCGCCGCCCACCTCGCCAGCGGCGAGCGGGTGCTCGACGTCGGCACCGGCGGCGGCGTGCCGGGTGTGCTGCTGGCGATCATCCGGCCCGACCTGCGGGTGGAACTCGCCGAGAGCGTCGCCAAGAAGGCCCGTGCCGTGGCGGCGATTCTCCGCGACGTGGGCATCGCGATCCCGGTGCATGAGGGGGCCGCGCAAGCCCTCGTGCAGGCCCGCAGCACCGGCCCGGAGCGGTTCGACACGCTCGTCGTCCGGGCGGTGGCGCCGCTGGAGAAGCTGCTCCGCTGGTTCGAGCCGCTCGCCGCTGCGTACGGCCGCATGCTGGTGGTGAAGGGGCCGCGGTGGGAGGAAGAGAAGGCCGCGGCCCGCCACCACGGGCTCGCGAAGCGGGTCCTCGTTCGCCGCATCGCGTCCTGGCCGATCCGCGGCAGTGACAACGAGAGCGTGCTCCTGGAGATCCGCCAGCGGCCGGCGGGGTGAATCATCCACGCGAGGCCTCGGGTGAATCGACGCGTATTCCCTCAGCTTACGCTTCGGGCTTCCCGGCAACCGGACCCGACGGTCAGAGACCGCCGCTCCAGAAGGCAGGGCCCGCGCGTCAAACGACGCCGCGACGGAAGGACAACCACGCCCGCGCGCCAAACGACGCTGCCCGACGGTCAGTGACCGCCGCTCCAGAACGCAAATCCCACGCGTCAAACGACGCCGCTACCGACGGAGCACCACGCCCGCGCACCCAACCGCACGCAGCCGCCGCAGGCGGCGCCGCGTGCCACCCGCCCAGACGCGTGGCGGATCGACGCCTCGTCGAGCCGCCACGCCGCCGCAGCCCCGCTGCGGCCACGGCCGCCTGGAAGGCGGCCGCACGCCCGGCTGGTCGCACCTTGGCTGCGACCACGCCGGGCCAAGGCTGCCGGGGCCATGGATGGCCCGGCAGCCGTGAATCACAGATTCATCCCGAGAAACCCGCCGGCGGCATCGCTGGCGGCCTGCTCACGGGCCAGCCGTTCCAAGGCCCGCGACAGGTCGCCTGCGGCGATGTAGCGGTCGAACTCCACCTCGACCGCGTGCTTCACCGAGAGCCGCAGCCACTCCACGGCCGGTTGCGTCAGCCAGTCGCAGGTCTCCCCGTTGAGCTCGATGGCCAGGTCGCTGCCGATCGTCCGCGCGTCGGCCTCGTCGGTGAGCACGGTCCCCTCGAACGTGAACCGTGTCCACCCCAGGGCCGGATCGTTCGTAAACTGGAACGTGCACGAACCGTCGGTGAGATAGTAGGTGTTCCGCGTGCCGTGCTGTCCGACGGCCCGCTGGAATCGCTCCAGCCGGGCCCGGAAGCCCGGCGAAGCATCGAGCGGCACGTCGAGCCGCGGCACGCTCCGCAGGGGAGTGCACTCGAAGGCGATCGCAACGGCGGGCCGGGAAGGAGTCGGGGTCATGGATGCAAAAGTCTACCGCCAGACACTCGGAAAAGCAGCGTTGCTCCTGCTGGTCGCCTGCCTGGCAGCCTGCCGCCCGGGAGCCGAGCAGGCCCGCGTGAGCGAGACGCGGCGGCTGATGGGGGTGCCCTGGACGATCACGCTCCATGCCACCAGTCGGACCGCCGGCCAGGCGGCGCTCGCGGCCGCCTTCGCCGAGGTCGCCAGGCTGGAGACCATCCTCTCCGACTATGACCCGCACAGCGAGCTGTCGCGACTGTCGGCCTCCGCGCCCACGGCGGAGCCGGTGCCGGTCAGCGCGGACCTTTGGCAGGTGCTGGCCCGGTCCGTGGCCCTGCGCGACGCCAGCAACGGAGCCTTCGATCCGACCGTGGGACCGCTGACGACACTCTGGCGGCAGGCCCGCCGCTCCGGCCGCATGCCCCGGCCCGACAAACTCGCCGCCGCCCGCGCCGCCGTGGGGCCGCACGCGCTGCGACTGGAGGACCAGGTGCGGGCCGTGCACGTGCCGCAGGCCGGTACGCGACTGGATCTGGGCGGCATCGGCATGGGCTACGCGGCCGATCGCGTCCTGGCCGTGCTGCGCGACCGGGGCATCACGGCGGCACTGGTCGACGCCTCGGGAGACATTGCCGTGTCGGGGCCGCCGCCCGGCGCGAGTGGCTGGCGGATCGCGGTTCGCGGGCTGTCGGGCCAGGCGGTCGCCGGCCCGACGCTGCTGCTGGCCAACGCAGCGGTGACGACCTCGGGCGATGCTTTCCAGGCGGTCGAGATCGACGGGGTTCGCTACAGCCACATTGTCGATCCCCGCACGGGCCTGGGGGTCACCGGGCCGGCCGCCGTCACGGTGATCGCGCCCGACGGCACGACGGCCGACGCGCTGGCCACGGCCGCCAGCGTGCTCGGGCCCGCGGCGGGCGCCGGCCTGATCGCGCGGTTCCCGGGCTGTGCCGCCAGGTTCGTGTGGCTGGCCGACGATCGCGTCCACGAATCGACCACCGCCCCCTGGGCTGCGCATCTTGCCTGTTCCGCCAGCCGAGACGCCCGACTCTGACGATTCCTCCAAGTTTGCGGGTGGGGGGGCCGATAGTTTCCGTGCTGCCGCTGCGCCTTGGAGCATGCGGTGCGGGCACGGAGTCGGGGGGCGACGTGCCGGGAACGGGCCGCGCACCAGCGGCCGGTTCCCCAAGGCGCAGCGGCGGCCTTCGCGATCCCGCGAAGCACGACACCCTGGATCGAGCCTCCCGTGTCCCGACTCGCCCGTACTGCCTGGGTGCTGCTGACGAGCGTTTCGCTCCTTGCCGGGGGCTGCGCGCCGCGGCAGCCGTTCTACTTCTTCGAGGATGGTGACCTCTCGCACTACGTGGGGGCGATCCAGAAGATCGAGTACCCGGACACCTGCCAGGAACCGCTCGCCGAGGCGGCCGGGGCCATCGAGCCGGTCACACTCTCGAACGCGAAGTTCGATTCGATCTGGGAACTCTCGCTCGAGGAGGCGATCCGCACCGCCCTGGAGAACGGCAAGGTGCTGCGGAACCTCGGCGGCCGGTTCGGCAGTTTCGGCGGCCCGCGGCCGCAGACCGGCGAACCACCCGTCTCGCTGCTCACCGCACCACAGCAGACGCCGACGGCCTATGACCCGGCGATCACCGAGACCGACCCGTTCCGCGGCGTGGAGAGCGCCTTGGCCCTGTTCGACGCCCAGCTTTCCAGCTCGCTCACGTGGGAACGGCTCAATCGGCCGCAAAACTTCAACTCCGGCACCGGTGCCCTGATCTTCCCGCAGAATCTCCAAGGCGATCAGGGCAATTGGACCAGTGGCATCACCAAGCGGACGGCGACCGGTGCGACGTGGGGCTTCGCCAACTCCACGATCTATGACAACAACAACTCGCCGATCCGGGAGGTGCCGAGCACCTGGACGACGAACTACGACTTCACCTTCAGTCAGCCGCTGCTCCAAGGCGCCGGCGTCACCTACAACCGCATCGCCGGCCCCGATTCGTTCGAGAACATCTACGGCCGGCCGCTGTTCCGCGGCGTGCTGCTCGCCCGGATCAACGCCGACATCTCGCTGGCCGACTTCGAGGCCGGCGTCCGCAACCTGGTCAGCGACACGGAACAGTCGTACTGGGAGCTGTACTTCGCCTACCGAAACCTGGAGGCCCGCAAGGCGGGTCGCGACAGCTCGCTCGAGGCCTGGCGGAAGGTCCACGCCCTGATGGTCGAGGGCTCGCGGGGCGGCGAGCGTGACAAGGAGGCGCAGGCCCGCGAGCAATATTTCTTCTTCCGCAGCGAGGTCGAACAGGCGCTCACCGACGTCTACCGCAGCGAGAGCCGGCTCCGCTACATGATGGGCATCTCCGCCAGCGACGGTCGGCTCATCCGCCCGGCCGACGAGCCGACGACCGCCCGCATCGCGTTCGACTGGCAGCAGTCGCTCGTGGAAGCCCTGTCCCGGTCGGCCGAGCTCCGCAAGCAGAAGTGGGTCATCAAGCAGCGGGAGCTCGAGCTCACGGCCGCCAAGAACCTGATCCTCCCCCGGCTCGACCTCGTGGGCCGCTGGCGGTTCCTGGGCATGGGTCAGGAACTAATCAACCAAAACTACAATCCGTACGAGTCGAATAACGACGATCCCCTGCGGGGCACGGACGCCTACTCGACGATGTTCAGCGGCCAGTTCCAGGAATGGCAGGCGGGTGCCCAGTTCCTCATGCCGCTCGGCTTCCGCCGCGAGCTGGCGACGGTCCGCCACCACCAGCTCCAGCTCGCCCGGGAGCGGGCCCGCCTGCAGGACGAGGAACTGGAGGCCTCGCACGCGCTGGTCGATGCGGTCCGCAACGTCGACACGAACTTCGCCCTCGCGCAGACCAACTTCAACCGTCGCGTGGCCGCCGAGCGGCAGGTCGACGCCGTCCAGGCAGCCTACGATGCGGGCCAGGTGACGCTCGACCAGCTGCTCGACGCCCAGCGGCGGCGGGCCGAGGCGGAGAGCGCCTACTACCGGGCGCTCGTCGACTACAACCGCTCGATCTCGCAGCTGCATTTCCGCAAGGGATCGCTGCTGGAATACAACGGTGTGTTCCTCGCGGAAGGCCCCTGGCCGGGCAAGGCCTACTTCGACGCCCACCGCCGTGCCCGGCAGCGGGACGCCAGCCTGTATCTCGACTACGGCCACTCGCGGCCCGGTGTCTTCAGCCGCGGCACCATCACGCAGAACTTCGAATCGATCGGCGCCGACGCCCGGGCCGTGCAGCTGCCGGCCCGCGACCCGGCCACCCGCAACGAGGAGCCGGCATCGGCCCCGCGCCAGCCCGTGACATCGGGCGCTCCGGAACTGCTGCCCACACCCACACCGCCGGCCGGCTAGAGCGCATCCCGCCTAGGACTAGCGCCATCCGGGCAATCTAGGTAGCGTGGGCATCTCCAAGGAGGTGTCCATGAAGCCGTACTCGAAAGAGTTCCGTGGCGAGGTGCTGGCGGCGTGCGACC
>Ga0315902_10011830_pt1 | contig 11424 bp, 7 predicted proteins | sample LakEriMetagenome_9_FD_203523 | JGI IMG/M metagenome (GOLD analysis project Ga0315902, IMG submission 203523) | Freshwater fungal communities from buoy surface, Lake Erie, Ohio, United States - Buoy 12 MA117 | ecosystem: Environmental > Aquatic > Freshwater > Lake > Lake biofilm | place: USA... | reverse complement strand
GCCGTCAACGCATCCGAAGCACTCATCCTCTTCGACAGCACCGGCCTCGAGCTCAGCGTCGACTTCCGCGACCGATTCTTCCTCGGCCATCTCCTCAACTTCGACTTCAGCCTCGACTTCAGCCTCGACTTCAGACTCGACTTCGGCCTCGATCGGCTCCTCGACCACATCCTCGACCACATCCTCGGCCAAATCCTCGACCACGGCCTCGGCTGCGGAAAAGTCGAGCCGCGACGCGGCCACAGGGGCCTCGATGGTCTCGACGGCGCACGCAGCATGCTCCTCGCTCGACGCATCCGCCAGCTCCGCGTCGCCCGCATCGTCGACCACGACGAGCGAACTCGTCGCGGCAGCGGCGGGCGCAGCAACGGCCAGCATCACCGGCGCCGTCGGAATCGGGTCGGGCGTCGGCTCAGGCGCGGGCATGCGTGCCGGACGGCGCGACGACGGCGCGCTTGGCGACAGCATCAGTCCGACGAACACGAGGAACGCGCCGCACGCGAGCACCCAGAGGCGCCGCGGTCCGGTCGCGAGACGAGAAAGCAGCGTGTCGGGATACGCAGGCGGATTCGGAAGGATCGCAGGCTCGGAGTCCTCGATCCACTGCGTGACGGTCGCGTTGAGCGTCGGGACAAGCAGCATCGAGCGCTCGTCCTTCGGCATGAGGTTCAACTGGCTCGCCGCGAGCCGGCCGACAAGCCGCTCGTCGCCGTGCTCGAGGTCGTTGATGAAGCGGTCGTACGCAGCGAGCTGACGGATCGACTGATCCTCGAGCGCGCGGTGGATCTCGAGCGTGTTGCGGAGCTCCTGCAGATCACGCTGTGCGGGAATGAGCACGCCCGCGACGAGAAGCAACAGCCCTGCGATGACGAAGGGCCATCCGGGGTCGATTCGGAACAACGGAGTCGGCTTCGCCGCGGCGGGCGAGCCATCCTGCTCTGGGGCGGTCTGCATCGGATCGGTTATCGACACAATGGGTCGGGATCCTACAGATTCCGACGGGCCGTGGCGGGCCGAAATGCACACGGCCGCGGGTCGAGCCCGCGGCCGTGGTTGTTCGGTCGGACGGTCGGTCGGACGGTTCAGACGAGCTTCGGGAAGCTCGGCTGGCCGGCCTCGTTCGGCTTGGCCGCGAGGTCCTTCACGACCTTGACGAGGTCCTTCACATGCTGGGCGCTCTCGTTGAAGAGCTTCTGCTCGTCGGCGTTCATCTTGATCTCGACGATTCTTTCCATGCCGCCCTTTCCGAGGACGCACGGGACGCCGACGAAGTAGCCGGCACCCTTGGCGCCCGGGGCGACGCCGAAGGCGTCCTCGCAGTACGCGGCGCACGGGAGGATGCGCTTCTTGTCCTTGATGATGGCCTCGGCCATCTGGATGACGCCCGACGCCGGGGCGTAGTAGGCCGAGGTGCCCATGAGCTGGACGATCTCGCCGCCGCCGACCTTCGCGCGCTGGACGCACTTGTCGATCGTCTCCTTCGGGAGGAGCTGGTCGATCGGGATGCCGTGGACGCTGGTGAAGCGCGGGAGCGGCACCATGTCGTCGCCGTGGCCGCCGAGGAGCAGCGCCTGGATGTCCTCGATCGAGCAGCCGAGCTCCAACGAGAGGAACGCGCGGAAGCGCGCCACATCGAGGCAGCCGGCCTGGCCGAGCACTCGGTTCGCAGGGAAGCCCGAGCTCTTCCACGCGGTGTAGACCATCGCATCGAGCGGGTTCGAGAGGACGATGATGATCGAGTTCGGCGCGTGCTTCGCGACCTTCTCGGCCACGCTCGACACGATGCCCATGTTGGTCACGATCAGGTCGTCGCGGCTCATGCCCGGCTTGCGCGGGATACCGGCCGTGATGACGACGATGTCGCTGCCTTCGATCAGCGCGTAGTCGCTGCCGCCCTCGATCTTGCAGTCGAAGCCTTCGATCGGCGCGCTCTCGTAGAGGTCGAGCGCCTTGCCCTTGGCGACGCCATCGTTGATGTCGATGAGGACGATGTCCCCGAGCTCCCTCGAGGCGGCCCAGACAGCGCAGGCGGCTCCGGTGTTGCCTGCTCCGATGATCGAGATCTTCGCGCGACGCATGTGACGATGGCTCCGAGTGATAGGTCGAGTGTTGCCCCCCGCCGACGCGGGAGGGGCGGCGATCATAGCGCGGACGGCCTTCAGGTTGCGCCGTCCGCAACGGCGTCGTGAACCCAAAACGGGCGCAGCCGCCCGGTTGGGCGGCTGCGTCGCGAGGACCGCGAAATGCGCCAGAAAGGACTCGAACCTTCGACCTCACCCTTATCAGGGGTGTGCTCTAGCCAGCTGAGCTACTAGCGCGTCCATCCGCTCAAGGCGGACCGTCAAGTATAGCGCCCTCCGAAAAGGGCCGCAACCGCTCGAAAGATGCCCTCCAACGCGGCGAATCCCGCCGTACCCGCCGCTACCAGGCGACCAGGTCGCCGACAAGCGGCTCGACCAGGTCCTTCATCGAGACGATGCCAAGGGGGCGCTCGGGACGCTCGGCCACCAGCGCCAGCTGCGCGCGCTCGCGCCGCATGGTCTGGATCGCCTCGAGCGCGCTCGTGTTCGGCGCAAGCGTCACGATCGGACGGACGAGCGCCGCCGTCGCGGCATCGGGCGCCGCGAAGTGATCGACCGCGACCACCACGCCGCTCACGCGGCCGGTGGCATCGACGACCGGAAGCCGGCTCGCTCCCGACTGGACGAAGATCCGCGCACGCTCGGAGGGCGACGCGAGAATCGCGACCGACGCCACATCGCGCCAGACGCGCATCTCCTGTCCGACCGAGATCTCGCGCATGGTGAAGACGCGGTCGGCGAACCCGAGCTGCGCCTCGCTCAGCCCCCCGCTGCCGGCGCCCTCGGCGAGCAGCGCCGAGACCCGCGCGCGCGCCTCGAGGAGTTCAGCGCTGCCGCTGCGCCGGAAGATGCGCGACGCAAGCGTGCCGATCCCGGCGACGAGCGGCACGATGCCGGTCGCGCAGAGGAAGATGCGCAGCGTCATGAGCAGCGTCGCATACCGCGGCATCCACCGGTCCGCGTGCACCCGGAAGAGGTCCTTCGGCAGCACTTCGCCAAAGAGGAACACGATCGGCACCAGGACGAGGAGATCGAGCAGCACGGCCTGCACCGGGCCATAGCCCAGTCCATCGAAGATCTGCGAGACGCCGAAGCTCGCGATCCAGCCTGCGATCGCGTTCGCGACGAGCAGCGTCGAGAGCAGCCGCTTCGGCCTCGCGTACTCGCGCGCGAGCCTCGCGCTGTCCTGGTCGCCTCGCGCGGCACGCACCGAGAGCCTGACATGGGACATGGTGTACATGCCCGTCTCGAGGCCCGCGAAGAGCCCTGCGCTGACCACGCCTGCCGCAGCGATCGCGCCGAATCCAAGCGCGGCGCCAAGCGCCAGCTCGGGTGTCGAGATGCTCATGGAAGGCTCTCCTCTCCGCGCAGCGAGACAAGCACGCTCTCGATGCGCGCGCCCGAAACCGCTTCGACCTCGAGGACGACATTCCCGACCGTGACGCGGTCGCCGGGCCGCGCGACGCGCGAGAGACGCTGCATCACGAGCCCCGCGACGGTGCTCGCCCGCGCGGAAACCACGCGGGTTCCGAACATGTCTCCCCAGCGCGAGACGCCCATCTCGCCGCTGACGCGGAAGGTGCCCGGCACGACCTCGACCGGCGCGTCGATCGAGACCTCGCCGATGTCGGCGATGTCGCCGACGATCTCCTCGACGCAGTCCTCGAGCGCCACGATGCCGGCGGTCCCGCCGTACTCGTCGACCGCGATCGCGAGCTTGGTGCCCGTGCGGCGGAAGTGCTCGAGCAGCTGCTCGAGCGACGCGAGCTCCGGCACGAACCGCGCCGGCTCCATGCAGTCCGCGCGCGCGGGCCGCTGCGCGGGAAGGAGGTACTTCTTCAGCTGCAGGATCCCGAGGATCTCATCGACATCGCGGCCGATCACGGGAAGGTGCGTGAGCCGCGCCTCCGTCGCGATGCGGCGGATCTCCGACTCGTCGTCCTTGGCGCGGACCGACCACATGTCGACGCGCGGCGTCATCACGTCGCGGACACGCAGGCGCCGCAGGCGCATGACGCCTTCGATCGCCTCGCGCTCGCGGAGATCGATCGCACCCTCCTGCGCCGATTGCTCGAGCAGCGCGGCGAGCTCGGCGGAGTCGACGAGGCCGCCTCCTTGGCCTGCAGCGGACAGCCTTCCGATCGGCGCGAGGACGAAGCGGTCGATCGCAGAGGCGAAGGGCCCGATCACCGCGCAGAAGAGCGCGGTCGGACGGGCCGCGAAACGCGCGGAACGCACCCGGTCGGCGTTCCCGACGAGCTTCGGAAGGATCTCCGCCGACAGCACCATGCCGAAGAGCGAGAGGACCGCAAGAATGACGGAAACGAAGAGCGACGACTCGAAGCGCGTCACCAGCACCGAACTCACGACGAAGTAGCTCGTGCTCACGAGGAGCGCGCCGAGCATGGTTCCGACGAGGAGGACCCGCGGCTGCGAGAGCAGTCCGTCGACGATCGCCGCGGACCTCGGCGAGAGGCGGCGAAGCGCGAGGCGCTCGGCGGGCGTCATCGCGAAGAAGGTCGTCTCGATGAAGCTGAAGAACGCGTACACCGCAAGGAGCGGCGGCATCGTCGCGAGAAGCGCAAGATCGGCGAGCGCGAGATCCGGCATCTCGAGCAGCCGCCGCGTCGAGTCGGCAAGGTCGAGTTCGCCGCTCATGGCCCGGCGCTCCCGCCGCTCGATTCGCGGTCGAGCTGCTCGATCATGCGGTCAAAGGCACGGATCGCGTTGATCTGTCCGATCACCTGCTCCGCGCGCCCCGAATCGAGCGGGCCCGCGGCATCGACCGAGAACAGCCGCGCGATCTCGGCGACCGCGGCCTCGCGGCGGGAGCCCGCCTCGGCGCGGAGTTCGTCGATCGCGGCAGGATCGCCGCCGCACGCGTCGGCGCGTTCGCGGAGCTCCATCATCTCGAGCAGGAATTCCTGCGGCATGGCGCGGCCATCGACCGCCGCCGCGCCGCGCTGCTCGAGGAGCGCCTGCGCGCGCTCGATCGGATCGGAGAGGATCCGCATCGCATCGTTCACCCGAGCGCTCTCATCGACGCCGCCGGCGGCGTCGGGATGCGCGGATGCGGCGCGGCGCATCCACGCCGCGCGCAGCTCGCGCTGCGAGAGATCGAAACGGGGCTCGACCCCGAGAACCTGGAACGCCTCGGAACGGCGCATCGACGATCAAGCCTCCGAACCGGACACGCGCTCGATCTCGTCGTAGCTCGTGATGCCGTTCGAGACCATCTGGAAGCCGTAGCCCTGGAGCGAGGTGAACAGGCCGTTGCGGAGAACCTCGCGGATCTGCTGCGGCGTGGGCTGCTTGAGGACGATCTCCCGCAGCATGTCGTTCATCTCGAGGAGTTCGAAGATCGCGCGGCGGCCGTAGTAGCCCGTGTCGAGGCAGTACGCGCAGCCGACCGGCTCGAAGATGGTCGTCATGCCCTCGATGCCCTTGCCCATCTTGAGCTGCTGGGCGAGCGTGGGAGCCACCTGCCGCCGGCAGGTCGGGCAAAGGACGCGCACGAGGCGCTGCGCGAAGACGATGTCGAGCGCGTTCGCCACGAGGTAGGGCTCGACGCCGAGGTCGAGCAGGCGGAACACCGAGCCGATCGTGTCGCGCGCGTGGACCGTCGAGAACACGAGGTGGCCGGTCATCGCGGCCTGCATCGCGACATTCGCCGTCTCCACATCGCGGATCTCGCCGACGAGGATCACATCGGGATCCTGGCGGAGAATGGACCTCAGGAGGCCGCCGAAGGTGTGCCCCTGCTTCGAGTCGATCGGAATCTGCGTCGCGCCCTCGATCTGGTACTCGACCGGATCCTCGATGGTGATCGCGTTGCGCTGCTCGAGATCGATCTCGCGGAGGCACGAGTACAGCGAGGTCGTCTTTCCCGAGCCCGTCGGGCCGCACGCGAGGACGAGGCCCGCGTCGCGGTTGCACACCGTCCGCAGTTTCTCGTACATCCACGGCAGCATGCCGAGCTCGTGGAGACGGCTCGGAGCGTTTGCGGGGTCGAGGACGCGCAGCACGAGCTTCATGCCGTGCACGGCCGGCGTCAGGCTCACGCGATAGTCGACCCGGCGCGACTTGACCTGCACATTGAAGTGGCCGTCGAGGACTTCGGCCTTCACGCTCTGGTCGAACTGGCAGAGGACGCGCACGACGCCGATGATCTTGCGGAAGACATTGATCGGAAGGTCATCGACGAGCGTGACCATCACGCCGTCGACGCGGATGCGGATCGTCGCCTTCTCTGGCTTCGGCTCCATGTGGAGGTCGCTTGCACGCGAGCGGAAGCACGCGAGGAGAAGCAACCGCATGATCTGCACGCTCTCGGCGGGCGTGTCGCTGTCCTCCGAGTCGGCTGCGTGGAGCGTGTTGCCGCGCGCATCGACAAGCGCGATGTCCGTCTCGCCGAACTGCTTCGACAGCGCCGCGTCGCAGACGCGCCGGATCGCGGCTTCGTATCCAGTCGCGGTCCGCGACGCGGCATCGATGGTCGCCGCGTTGCGGGCTCCCGTGTCCGGAGAGCGACCGGGCTTCGGGCTCGACTCGGGTGCCATAAAGCGGATCTCGAGGTTCCCGACCCGGACCACATCGCCCGAGGTCAGGGCGGCGTTGGTCACCCGGACCCCATTCAGCTTGGTCCCGTTCCGAGAACCAAGATCCTGGACCCACCACCCGTCGGGACGACGCTCAAACAGGCAATGCTTCCTGCTCAGGCCGTCGTCGTTGAACTGGATCTGGTTGTCCGGGTGCCTTCCGACCGAAATCGGCTCGCCGCCGAACTCGATTCGGCGGGTCCATCGGGGGCTGTTGACCTCAAGAAACGCCATCGGGGAATTGTAACCTACGCAGAATCGGGTTGTTGGCGTGCCTTGACTTGGCGAAAAGGCGGTATGCTGCTCGGTTGACCGCACCACTGACCGTCAGTCCCCTGCGCGTCGAGAGTCACAATGGTCACGGAGCAGTTTGCTCGCGTGACGCGAAACTGGCCTAGGAGGCCAGACATGTTCAAGATCTTTGTCGGAAATCTCAACTATCGTACGACGCCAGATGGCCTTCGTGAAATCTTCTCGGCGCATGGAGAAGTGCTGGACGTGTTCATTGGTACGGATCGCGAAACCGGTCGCTCGCGCGGCTTCGGCTTCGTGACCATGGGTTCGAAGGAAGCGGGCGCAGCCGCGATCGAGAACCTCAACGGTAAGGACTTCGAGGGTCGCGCCCTCGTCGTCAACGAGGCCCAGCCCCGCGCTCCGCGTCCGGGTGGCGGCTTCGGTGGCGGCGGCGGTGGTGGCGGCGGTCGCGGCTTCGGCGGCGGCGGTGGCGGCGGTCGCGGCTTCGGCGGCGGCGGTGGCGGCGGCCGTGGCTTCGGTGGCGGCGGCGGCGGCGGCCGTGGTGGCGACTTCGGCGGTGGCCGTGGCGGCGACTTCGGTGGCCGTGGCGGACGCGATCGCGACAGCGAGCGCGAAGGCCGTCGCGAGCAGCGCTTCGAAGACAACTGGTGATCGATCGATTCCGATCGACGCTGCGTTGACGACGCAAGCACGCTTCAATCTCAAACGAACAGCGCGCACGCCTCTGGCGTGCGCGCTTTCATTTGATCAGGCAGGTCGTGCGCCCGTCCGTGACGGACGACCGAGCCCGAGCCTCCGCCGCAGGAAAGCTCGGTCTCTGCTCGAGCCCGAACGAGCCCTCAGGAGCCGCGTTCAGGGGGACGGGTGTCAGGTTCTTCGGGGCGCTTGAAGAACGGCCGCGGCGCAGAGTCCGGCGATCCGGTCCCGAATCCACTGGACCGGCCAAAGGACGGGCCGCCGCCGCCGGTGGACGGACCGGGGCCCGAAGGACCAAGGCCGGAAGAACCAGGGCCGGAAGGACCAGCTCCCGGACCGCGCGGTCCGCGATTGAGCCCGCGACGCATGCCTCCTCGAGGAGCGCCCGCGCGGCCCCCGCCTTGACGGTTGAAGTGCGGACCGAACGGACCCTGGCGAACCTCCTTCGAGGCCTTCGCTGCAGCGGCGCCCTTCTTCATCACTTCGTTGATCGTGAGCGTCTTGCCGAGCAATCGCTTGCCCTGCGTCGCCTTGACCGCAGCACGCCCGATTTCGGGGTCGCGGATCATGATGATCGCGAATCCCTTGGGTTTACCGGTCTTGTCGTCGTTGACCAAGACGGCATCCTCGATCGTCGCAAAGGGCGCGAACAGCTCGCGTACTTGCTCGATCTTCACCCGGGGATCGAGATTCCCCACATAGATCTTGAACATTGGCACAGGAAGAACTCCCAGCCCCATCTGGAAGAGAACAACGCGACTCGACGCCGATCGGTCGCGGTCCGAAACGCCCATGGGCCCTGCATGCTCGCGGAGCAACATGGCCCTGAGCCCGCCATCGGACGGTGGCGGCACAACGGCGAACGAACGCGTTGCGCGAGAGATCGTACACGCGATTGCCTCGCCGTGCGTTCAGCCAATCACTTGGAATCGCACGCGATCCGCCCAGCTGCATCGAGCCCGCCGACTGCATCGAGATGCGGCCGGGATCCGGATCGAGCTGCACGCCTGCGGACAGCCCTCGCTTCCGCCCGGCGTGATGGCGAGCGAAGCCTGGCTCCGCCACTCCGAATCCAAAAACAAAGAGAGCCTCGCCAGGGGTTACCTGGCGAGGCTCATATAGTCGGCGATAACCTACTTTCCCGCTGAGCAGTATCATTGGCGACAATGGCTTAACTTCTGTGTTCGGGATGGGAACAGGTGTGACCCATTGTCTATGGTCACCGACAAATCCGAAGCAACCCTGTCGGGTGGCCTCGGCGAAAGCGCTTGTGTCTTGATGAATCGCACCGACATGAGACTGGGCGACTCCGGACCGGCCGGCCGACGAGCGACGCTCGAAGGATCCGAACACGGAAACCGGTAGACGCGACAAAGTCTTTGACCGTTAGTACCACTTAGCTGAACGGATTTCTCCGCTTACACATGTGGCCTATCAACCTTGTAGTCTTCAAGGGGTCTCAAAGCAACACTTATCTCCGGGTGGGCTTCTCGCTTAGATGCTTTCAGCGATTATCCCTGCCGCACGTAGCTACCCAGCTATGGACCGAGCGGTCCAACTGGCACACCAGGGGTGCGTCCAACCCAATCCTCTCGTACTAAAGTTGTCTCCCGTCAATGTTGCAACGCCCACGACAGATAGGGACCGACCTGGCTCACGCCGGTCTGAACCCAGCTCGCGTACCACTTTAATAGGCGAACAGCCTAACCCTTGGGACCGCCTTCAGCCCCAGGATGTGATGAGCCGACATCGAGGTGCCAAACCGCTCCGCCGCTATGGACGCTCGGGAGCGATCAGCCTGTTATCCCCGGGGTACCTTTTATCCGTTGAGCGACGACCCTTCCACACAGAATCGCCGGATCACTAGAGCCCTCTTTCGAGACTGCTTGTCCTGTATGACTTGCAGTAAAGCTGGCTTGTGCTCTTACACTCGACGTGCGGTTGCCAACCGCACTGAGCCAACCTTTGCGCTCCTCCGTTACTTTTTGGGAGGAGACCGCCCCAGTCAAACTGCCCGGCATGCAGTGTCCGCTGCCCCGCTTCAGGGGAATCAACGTTAGACCACGAATCCGATCAGGGTGGTATTTCACCATTGGCTCCATCCTGGCCGAAACCAGAACTTCAAAGCCTCCCACCTATCCTACGCAGATTGAATCCATGATCACTGCAAGCGTACAGTAAAGGTCCACGGGGTCTTTCCGTCTTGCCGCGGGTAAGCGGCATCTTCACCGCTACTACTATTTCACCGAGTCGGTCGTGGAGACAGTGCTCCAGTGATTACGCTATTCATGCGCGTCGGAACTTACCCGACAAGGAATTTCGCTACCTTAGGACCGTCATAGTTACGGCCGCCGTTTACCGGCGCTTCGGTCGCTAGCTTCGCCTTGCGGCTAACCAGCTCCCTTGACGTTCCGGCACCGGGCAAGCGTCACACTGTATACGTCCTCTTACGAGTTAGCACAGTGCTGTGTTTTTGATAAACAGTTCCCAGAGCCTTTTCTCTGCGCCCTCTCTTGCGAGGAGGGCCCCCTTATTGCGAACGTACGGGGTCAAATTGCCTAGTTCCTTCACGACCGTTTTCTCGAGCGCCTGAGGCTATTCGCCACGCCCACCTGTGTCAGTTTTGGTACGGACTGCATGGTTGTATCCGGACGGTTTTTCTTGGAACCTCTCTGCCCAACATCGGCCTCAAGGGCCTGGACGCTTCACTGTCCCGTTGAGCTTTGAGATTCGTCACGCCGGCGTGACCTTCCATGCAGGTTGCGGAATATTGACCGCATGTCCATCGACTACGCTTGTCAGCCTCGTCTTAGGATCCGACTAACCCTGGGCGGAATTACCTTCCCCAGGAAACCTTGGGCTTACGGCGATGGAGATTCTCACTCCATTTATCGTTACTCAATCTGGCATATTCACTTGCTGCCGCTCCACAAACCCTTGCCGGGAAAGCTTCACAGCTGACAGCAACGCTCCCCTACCACTGACAATGTCAGTCCACAGCTTCGGTACGAATCTTATTCCCGATAATTATCGGCGCCGGATTCCTCGACTAGTAAGCTGTTACGCACTTTTTAAATGGTGGCTGCTTCTAAGCCAACATCCTAGCTGTCACAGCAATCCGACTACCTTTTTAACTTAGATTCGATTAGGGACCTTAGCTGGTGGTCCGGGTTGTTTCCCTTTTGACCACGAAGATTATCCCTCGTAGTCTTACTCCCGTGCCTGCCAAGTTGGTATTCGGAGTTTGATTAGGCCGGATAGGCGGGTAGCCCTCCAAACCCATTCAGTAGCTCTACCCCCAACTTGTGATACACGAGGCTAGTCCAAAAACTATTTCGGGGAGAACGAGATATCTCTGGGTATGATTAGACTTTAACTCCTCCCCACAGGTCATGCCAGAACTTTTCAACGTTCACGGCTTCGGTCCTCCAGGAGGCATTACCCTCCCTTCAACCTGCCCATGGGTAGATCACCCAGTTTCGCGCCTACCCCCCACGACTACACGCCCTTTGAAGACTCGGTTTCCCTTCGGCTGCGCCAGGGTATGGCTTAGCCTTGCCGTGGAGAGTAACTCGCCAGATCATTATGCAAAAGGCACGCTGCTACCCTTACGGGCTGCAACCGCTGTGTAAGCACGTGATTTCAGGTTCTTTGAACTCCCCTTATAGGGGTTCTTTTCATCGTTCAGTCGCCTTACTGGTTCACTATCGGTCGTCAAGTAGTACTTAGCCTTGGAGGGTGGTCCCCCCGTGTTCAAGCCGGATTTCACGAGTCCGACTCTACTCTAGGGCTGG
>Ga0315902_10011829_pt1 | contig 11425 bp, 7 predicted proteins | sample LakEriMetagenome_9_FD_203523 | JGI IMG/M metagenome (GOLD analysis project Ga0315902, IMG submission 203523) | Freshwater fungal communities from buoy surface, Lake Erie, Ohio, United States - Buoy 12 MA117 | ecosystem: Environmental > Aquatic > Freshwater > Lake > Lake biofilm | place: USA... | reverse complement strand
AGGATAGAGAACTCACTATACGACATCAGCCGCCGTCTATTCGCATATTTATCTAATCACCCCCTACTCTACTACCCACTAGTAAAGCACCCTGTCACTGGAGACGTAGTGAATATAGAGTACTGGAGACAGGCAGCGGGACTAGCCACACAACCGGGCCTCGTTTGTTCTATATTCCCTAATAACGAAGCGGAAACTAGCACACCTCATAGCTCTATGGGTTATGAGGTTAGTAGTGTATATAAGCCCCATACTATGGGAGGAATGGGGGGCTACGAACAGGCCTGCTTTAACTTCATAATACGGTTCTCTATGCAAGAGGTTAGCTTCGATGATCTCGATATAGAAGAGTGCCCTATACTTATAACTGATAATTTAGAACCACGCTTGCAAGAACCCATAGTATCTACTGCTAGGCTGGCTATTAGTCCTCCACTAGCTATTATCAGTAATTACATGGAGCTAACGCGCCTTGCATTATACGATAATGAACACAGCATAGCGCTACCAGGCGATAATATACAGGTACTGAGTAGTAATTACTCAACTAGTAAGTGGGAGGACAATGGTAACGTTTACTTTCATCAGGGTAGTCTATTAATAGCTCTAGATAGCTACGTCAGCAAGGGCTGGCGGGATAGATTAAGACAACCCTTAGAGAGATTTACCATACTAGATCCTACTTGAGTCTATCTAATAACTGATAAGACTACTAAGTCCCTACGGATATATAGATAAATGGCTCGCGCCCCCTTTATAGAATTTCAAGATACTAATGTAGGTTTAGCCTTGCCGCGGCCGAACGTATTGAATCGGATCGCCATCATAGACCGATTTAATCGGGGGCCGGCTAACCTCCTGACCTACATTGGTAACTTCTCGGACTTTGCGTATCGCTATGGCTCCGACACTAGTCCAGGTTCATTACAGTACCAGGCTGTATATGATCAATTCACTAATCCAGAGGATGCTAACATTGCCCTAGTACGAGTTACTGGTCGGGGCCGCCCTGCTTCTGCATCCCTCACATTCTCTGGTGTAGCGAGAGTTAATAACACTCTCAATATCCACACCAATTTCGTGGGAGAGGTCATTGCTCGCGAGGATGCAGCTGCTGATATAGCGTGGCCTACGCTCACTAATACTGCCGTAGCGCCTGTAGTCAATAGTAAAGAGACAGTAGCCGCAGAGGGCCCGTATACTGGTTCTACCAGTGGCCGATATTTCCTTCGTGTTGATGATGTCGATGCTGGTGTAGCTACTATTAAATGGCAATTTGTACCACTGGGTCAGAATCCACTTAACTGGGCAGCTGTCACTACGAATATTAGTGTTAATATCGCTGCTGGTGTAGGTAGTTCTAGTAACATTCTCATCCCACTAACTAGTAATAACATCAGAGTTCGTTTCGGCACTGTAGCCGGTGCAGCCCTCAATATAGTAGAGGGTAATAGCTGGAGTATTAGAGTTAACAAGTATGTAGTCTCTGTACCCATCTCCAGTGGCAACCTACCTAACCAGATTGTCACTAGTCTGATCAATGCCTCTACAGGTGTGGAGCCCTTTGGTGAAATTACTCGTAACTCTCAGGACAACGGAGTAGTCATTCAATTAGAGCCCTCCCTCACTGGTTCTATCAGCAATCGCTTCTCGTTCTACGTAGAGGCAACTGATAACACCACTAATAGAGGATTTACCACTAGCCCTGCATTAGTCACTACTACTCTGAATCCCTCTACTCATTTCACTTCATTCCAGGGCGGATTGGATGGTCCTCGTAGCGCATTCCGTGATTTCTATACCTTCAATGGTACCCCTCTCCTGCGTCTCCAGGCAGCCAGCGAGGGTAGCTGGGGTAATCAAGTTACGGTTAGTATCTATCCTGTGAGTAATAGCGAGTTTCGCCTTACTGTACAAGACCTAAATGGTAGTGCCTTCAACCCGCCTCTCGCTGATGAAGTTTACACTGTTAACTTAGAGGATACAAACGAATCAGGTGAATTAAATGCACTCCTAGATTCGAAGTTTATCCGAGGTTTCTTCTTACCTAAGTCCATCGACTCTATTAATTACGACGCTACTTTAGTACGTCAGTCACCGCTGAGACTAGCCCCGCCTGACGAGAGTGAGACTGATGTTGAGAACCCTACCCACGTGGACTTTTATGGTCCTAATGTGTTGACGGATGTAACACTAGAGAATGGATACGATGGGCCTCCTGTAACTAATGATGACTATGTTAGCATCATCCATACCCTAGAGAACCAACCTGTGCATATTCTCTTAGTGGGCACTACTAACGTAGGTGTTCAGCAGGCTCTTATTACTGAAGCCGAACGTGCTCGTGATAGTGATGGTCTTCGTATAGCAGTATTAGCTGCTCCTCCGCGCACTACCCCTACTCTGTCTGCCAGTGTTACACGTGGATTCAACTCCACCCGTGCGGTTATGGTAGCAGGCTGGTTTACGTACGCTGGCCAACCTAATAGTAGTCGCTATGGCGTGCCTGGTGCTGCTGTTTACGCAGGTAAGTTAGCCTCTATTGACTTTTATGTCAGTCCTGCAGCGCGGTCTCTTGTAGGGTCTCTCCTTAACATCATAGAGTGTGATACTGATAACTATACCAGCCGCAGCAATCAGGACATCTATTCAGCTGCGCGGTTAGAGGTACTGAGTCTGGATTCAGTTGACCGTACCTACCGCTTTGCTAGTGGTGTTACACTATCTACTGATCCTGCATGGGAGCGTATATACTTACGCCGGGCTCACGACGTTGTTAGGCAGGGGGCGCACGCTATCCTACGGAATTATGTGGCTATGCCTAATAGTCGTTTAGTCCGTAATCAGATGGCCGCTGCTCTTAATGCCTTTATGGGCGAGCTCAAGCGGAATGGCAGCATTGTTAGCTTCCGACCTGCCATCATCGATAGCAGCAATAATAGCACAGCGTCTTACTTTAGCCGCGAACTATACGTTAGTTTACAATTCCAGCCCCTCTATAGCGCGGATTATATCTACGTGACGATTAGCCGCGACACAGAAACCAGTCCCTTAGGCGAGTAATATAATGTCATCTAAAGATGCTCTTTTCCTCACTCCTGCTGTCAATAACTTTGGTCTCGATCCCTTTAGTGGGTTTGACTTCGAGGTCTGGGTTAATGACACTAGTAGCGGACAGGTTGCCTGGTTCGGTAAGTTCCAGTCCCTGACGCTCAGTATTAGAAATTCGACTGAGACCTATTTAGAATTAGGCCAGCGCGTACCTGTCTATCTAGACGGGGAATATAACATCGCGTGGGTACTAGAACAAGGTTTAGTTGATGGTGAATTTATGGGCCGCACGTTCGGCACTAATGAAATTGGTCGTGATCAAGTACTAGGTCGGAGCCCCCGGTTCCAGATTACCTTCGATGCTAATGCGTCTGAGTTAGTAACTAATGGTGGTCTCACCAATAATCTAACTCGTAGTGGAGCAGATAGCCGTAGATTAGGATCCCTCGACTCCTGGAATATCGCTTCTAATGGCGATAATCAGAGCGGCATAGAGTTCCCCACTAATAGTGCTGCTAGTCGTAATCGTAGGGCGAAGTTCAGATATGAAATAACTAGATGCAAGGTAGATAATTACAGCGTCGGCTTCATGCCTGGTCGTCGCGTACCTGCACAACGTTGGGAGGGTGTAGCTGAAGGTATTCGGTATATTGCTGAATCTGTTCAGCAGTTCAAAAACACAACTCGTCCTCTATCTGTGGGAAGCTCTTCTTCATCGTTTGGGAATAGTATTACACAATAATCCCACATTCTCTCCGCTTATGGGACTCAGGATTTCCTGAGTCCCTTTTTTATTAATTATGCGCCCTAAGACACCTGCTGCAGTAATAACGCTGGCCACAGCTGTTGATGAAAAACAACCTATATTATTTGGCACTCAGATATGCGCTACTGATATAAACAAGAGTCGCTGGACTGTACGCGCCGTAGATGTTATAATCAACGCCGATAACTGGAATATAAATAGAGCTCGCGTAACGCTAACCGTACCAGATGCACCAGGATTACTACCAGCGTTACCTGATGTTAGTAAGTACAGGGGCGGGCGCTACCCCTACCTCAGCGAGGAGGATGAGATACGAATTTACATGGGGATGGTGGGGTCAGATAAACAGGTACTGGATATCAATAATCTATCTGATATACCATTTCCTATACCAGATACAAATATGAAACCGAAGGAGGGCGCTACTCTATTCCCTGTATTCTGGGGCTTCATTGAGAAGGTAGAGGTAACGGCTGATGCTAATACAGGTGTGCAGGTAGTGCTATCGTGTCAAGATCGTATGAGGCTACTACATAACACACGTGTTCTATCTAACCCAGATACCTTATTCAATGCCCCCACACCAGAACAGAAGGGCGATAGAGCCCTCATACTGCGTAAGATACTGAACTTTGCGGTAGGTTACTCCCCTATTGAAACAGAGAGCGGCTCGCAGGTAGCCAGATGCTGGAAGGAGTTCAAGGAGGGTATGACTGTACGCGGCTACGACATAGGAGCAGATGGTAAGATAGAATACTTATTCGCTAATAAACTAATAGCCGGAAATGCAAGTAATTCTGAGGTTAAGATTATACAGGACATGAATAATCTTACGCCAGGCGAAGAGCTAGTAGATGCGCCGCGTTGGACACGGGCTGCTATGTTCACGCCTATGAGCCCAGGAGGTAATCCCCGCACCCATATATGGTTACAGCGCCCGCCTATCGAACAGGGACAGAACCGCGGGGTATTCAACTTCATTAATGAGAGCCCCGCTGATATAATACAAGCAGCGTTTCTACTCAAGGAGGAGCGCGTAGTAGACGCCTCATTCAGCCATATCAATGGTGATTTTATAATAGCGCCTAATAGCGGCGATACTAGTGGCTTCCAAGATCCCAATAGGCTATATAGGACCTATTTCTTCCGCAGCCTACCAGCGGGTCTTAACATATGTCCTGATGAGAGACAGCGCATACTCTCCATGCGGGTAGTAAGTAGTAGTATAGCCACAACTAACCGCTTTATAGTGACTGATGATGGAGGTAATGGCGCATCTGATTCATTCAATGATGCCATTGAGGTTACATTACAGGCCACGCCCTATAAGTACGCTGATAGAAAGCCTCCTATTGCATGTAGAGCCACTGTCGTTGAGGATAAGAACCTGAGCGCCTATACTGACGCAGGCATCAGTAAAGAGACAGGGGCTTTATTAGTTGGTTTAGGCATGGCCCGCCGTACCAGTAGAGATATTAGCACGATACAAATCACGATAGTAGGGGACCCCACCTGGTATCCGAATGAGATGTTTCAGGTGTATAATACATTGATACACGATAGGCAGATTATATCAACATACGATTCTATAGCAGAGGAGAGCGCTATGCACGCTACTAAGAGGAAGTTGAGTGAACAATCAGCGCGCATGCGAGAACACACAGCAAGTAGTTCCTCGGCGCGGGCCATACCCTTTCCTGATGGCAGTGAGATACTAACACGGTACGTGGGTGCCCACGTCAATGCCACTGATGAGGACTATGCTGATACTAATAGTGGCCGCATAGCCAGCGATGTAGGCGATAATCTAGCTAATGCGGTACTACCGAAGTACAAGGTACGCTCGATTCGTCATAAGCTAACACACAGAGATTACACTACTACTATTCAAGGAAGCGCTGATTAATGTTTGCTAATAACAATGGTGGCCTATACTCTGAGCCCCATTCCTATAAGTACAGTAAGAGCCAGTGGGGCACACAGCGTGGGATAGTCCATAGTATCAGTAGGGAGGGCCGCCTAGGTAATTTCTGCTCGGTGCGCCTATTGAAAGGTATGATCCTGGATAACGTTAGGATGAGCGGCCCCTTTGGTCATAATGGGCTAGGCGTCTATAATCCACTCGAGATAGGACAGCCAGTCATAGTGGGCTTCAATGATGGGAAGATGGAGGATGCCTTCATCCTAGGCGGATATACCTCAGAGGGTAACTACGATAAGCTATACGTAGATGGTGATTTACAGGAGCCTAATCAGCGCGGCCCCGAGGGTCAGACATTCAATCAACCACTGGGGCATCCTAATCGCATAACACAGCCCAATGCCTTCTTCCACGTAACAGGTATCAATTCACTGGATACGGCATATGATAGTCCTGATTATGGCTCACTAGCAGAGGCCTATGATAGACAGCCCCGCCCCGGCGTTATAGAAATACGCAATGACGCAGGCACCCGCTCTCTATATACGAGCGGAGAGAATATACTATTCAGTGATAGTAACATCTACCTGGTAGCTAACGGCGACCGCCGCAGCAGTGTCAATCACCTCCTACAGCTATCAGCACGGCACTGCGCCCGAGCGGATGGACTAGAGATGATGCAGGGTATCAGGCCTTCATCGGCTACCACGGAGTCACTGCCTAGCGGCATAACACCTATGGTAGAGGGGCAGGGGGAGGAGCCTGTATCTACGACTACTGCTATAACAGTTTCCTATCGTATACAAGAGGAGAGGCGGTTATGTCAGGCCTATCTAGAGGCTAGCCGTCAGAATCTACAACGACAGGCTGAGGGTATAGCGCGCGTTGAGGATAAATCACAAGACATACCTACACAGAGGGGGTCTGAGGTATCTGATACATATAATGAAAGCCGTAATAATAATAAGGATTGGCAGAGTGCCACTAATAAGGAGCCTACTCGCTGGTTCATAACAGCCGGCCACCGCGATGGTAAATCAGGTACTTGTGGAGCTGCTGGCATACCTCTACCCCAGGCCCCAGGTCAGTCAGTAGAGAGTTGGATGAATGAACAGGTCGTCAAGATAATGGAGAGACTAGCCCCCTCTTACGGTCTCCAATTATCTATATTCTTACCACCAATAGGTACCTCCTGGCAATCAGTGCTAGATAGAGCCGCGCAGGAGAAGACCGATGGCGCGGGTGTTCTAGAGATACACTTTGACGCAGGTACGGCAGGAGAGTATACGGGTTCCACTGGCGTCATACCTAGCCGTAAGGAAATACTACCATCCGAGGATAGACTAGCTCAAACATTCGGCGCCTTCACCAGAAATCACCGCAACGGCTTATACGGACCCAATAGAGGGGTACCGCTAGTTGAGGTAGGAGTATTGAATACGCAGGTAGAGGCCTTAATGAGAGGAAATGATACAGCAGCACAAAATGCCTATTTCGAAGGGAAGGCCCGTGCTGTTTTACAATCCCTGAAGGGAGGGGCGCAAGATAATGTGGAATAGAGAGAATCTAGAACCTCTACTGAATAGACCTGAGTTTAGGGCCCTCCTGGATGTAATCAGTGATAGACAATTTGAGGGGGCCGATTACAATACACTATACGGTGGATCTAAATTCAGTAGTTACGAGGATCACCCACGCCAGAGATTCTCAATAGGGGGTGGGGGGAACTACACCACGGCTGCAGGTAGATACCAAATTTTAGATGTGACATGGGATGGTATTAATAAAGAGACTGGGGGAATGCTATCTGACTTCAGCCCTCTGAACCAGGATCTAGCCATATTATATTTAATACTCGATGAGACTGGTACTACGGTAGAGGAGGTCATGAGTGGTAACATACTAAGCTACTATACCAAGCTACGGAAACAATGGACTAGTCTACCGGGGGCCTCTGAAGCACGAGGTGGAGAAAATACGCTAGATACTTTATATAAACAGTATCTAGCCTATAGGCGAGGACAGGGTCCGGCACCATCTACTTTGAGTGGTGGTGGTGGGAGTAATGCCCCCACTATACCGGGCGATAGTGCTTATTCTACTCAACAGTTGGCGCAGGCATTAGTAGAGGGTATAGATGGATTTGTTAATGCTATATTCAAGCGTACAGGAGAGTTCAAGTGGCCCTATAACCAACGCGATGCTATTACCCACACAGGTTCTGTACCTCAGGTTAATAGAGCTATGACTAATAATACTCTATCCTATGGAGCAGGAGCCCCCGGCTTTCAGTTCAATGAGGCGAGCGCATTGGCAGGGCAGGTAATACCCGGTAGGTCAGGCTCTGGGGGTGGCATAGTACCCGCTGAGGGATCTCTGACTAGTGGGTTTGGCTGGCGTTGGGGTAGGATGCACAACGGTATAGATATAGGGGCTCCAATAGGCACACCTATATTAGCCACTATGGCAGGCAAGGTGATATCAGTCGGATTCGAGAATAATGGATTTGGTAATATAGTTAAACTAGAACACGTAGGGGGCAATCAGAGTTGGTACGCACATATGAGCAAGTTTGCTGTTAAACTGGCAGATATAGTGCAGCAAGGACAAGTAATAGGTGAGATGGGCAGTACTGGTCATAGCACTGGCCCTCATCTTCACTTTGAGTGGAGAGTAAGATCTGGTATAGGTGGGGGCCTGAATGCGGTAGACCCACGCCTTAGTGTATTAAAGGGATTAATATAGACTTATGAGAACTACCAGTAAAGATGGGGATGAACTAGAGAGGGCTATAGCCCGCGCGGGCGGTATTAGCACTCACGTAAATCAATTCAGGCTACTAACACAATATACGTACGATGCGGATACTCGTGATGCGCGCGCGGGCTACGCACTAACAGTAATACTACCCAGGCCTTGTTGGTTAGATGCTGTATGGCTACTGAGTGGTATAGAGTTAGTTAGTAGCCCCCGTCGTATGATGCCGGGCCAGGTACTGGCACTGAATGCAGCTACTATAGGTGTAAGACTGCCGCAGACCATACAGATGCGAGCTGATAGTAGAGAGAGGCCCAACGTAAACGCCGAGGGTCTCGAGGTGTTAATAAGAAAGCGAATGCCTGATACACCACTAATTAACAACTTTATGATGCTAGCTAACTCGGCTAATAAACCGCTAGTGGCAGCTCAACTAGCGCGCTGGTTCGGCTACTCGGAGGAGTCAGTGCAAAGCATAGTAGGAGTAATATATCGTGCTAATTAACCTAGAGGCCGTACCTCAATTACCCGGGGCTAATACAGATGCTGTAACACGCATAGATGAAGCGGCTATTAATAATCTATCTATTCTGATAGCGGGCTCTCACGAAAGACTAGCCAGTATCATGCGTAACGTACCCCTCCCTCGTACCCGTCCTACGTGGAGAGATATAACGCGCTCTCTAGAGGGGCAGCTCATACTGTTATTATCACTACCTACATCGAGTAATCTGGACTACACGGTCATTACGCAGCACGCAGATAGATACAGACGTATAGCGGAGAGGCCTAATTGGCTACCACCCAATGACTATAGTGAGACACTACTACTAACTGATAGGCGAGTATGGGGGACCTCTGCTAGTAGTATAGGCTATTACCTACTACTGGGGGGCTATAGAATGCACTATGCCAGCCCTTGTCGTCTAGTCTACGAGGCTACTCGTACTCTATGGAGCATGCAGCCCAACTGGAAGGAGTATTACGCAACGCTAGGAGCAGAGGGATCACTAGATAGCCACCGCTTCTTCAAGGCATTTCTATCCCAACCCACTGGTATAACTCGCGTAGCTGGCTTCCTGAACGCCATACAGAATATAGAGGCTACCTATCTAGAACGCTACTGGGTAGTGCCGGGCGGGCCGGATCTACTATGGGATCTATGGCACGGACAGATAGACCCAGCGTTATTTAATCTCTATGAAGATCTAAGCCAGGACCCACCAGATGAGCTACGAGAGTGGTTGATACCTACAGAGCCCGGCCTACTACGGCAGGTAAGCAGCAGTATCATAACCTCATTACCGTATCCAGGGGGCCTCAATACGCACCTGGTGACTATGGCAGCACACATGACCAACCTAGCTTATATACATGCTTATAATTCTCCTCGACCCGATGTAGAGATATACGTTCTCGCTGATGATGCAGAGAGAACACGTCTAGGACGGGTACGTAATCTACTATATACCGCCTCGCAGTATTTGCGGCGGTCTACGCTAGATCACTGGGTAATAATGGGTAATAACCTAGCAGCCATATCTGAAATAGATAATCAACGAGGAGCCATACAGGATCTAGACCTATGAGTAAAATAGAAGATCAACTAGTGAAGGGAGATCTAGGGGCGGGCCGCAACACTCCTACGCTGGGGCCCGCGCTCAATGATCTCAATGAGACATCCAAGAACACAGCATACCAACAAGCAACAGAGACACTAGGGCAGGCAGCGGCATCTACCACTCCGTTCGAACCTCGTCGCATCAGCTCTCAGATTATAGTGGAGCCCGTGCGGGCGGTAGAGGGGCTATTAGAATTAAGAGACATGAACCTACAGGCCAACCAGGTTCTGCGGGAGGGCATAGCGCCTAATACAGAACAGAATATTAATGCTGTAGGTACGGCAGTTAATGGTAATACTGAGCAATCACTAGATGGAATCCGTAAGCTCAAGGAGAGCTCACTCCTTAGTGATAAAGCAGAGCTAGCTGATATAAGTCAGGGCAATGTCAATATTGCCCCTGCCAATAGACTCACGCAGGTAGCCAATAACATACAGTTTGTGAGTGATACCAATATCACGCAACGGGCCCCCTTTATGCAGTCCGTCACCGATAACTATGTAGTGCAGTCCGGGAACTCCATTAATCACATTAGCGACCACCATTACGCAATAGGTAAGGATAGTACTCGAATTATAGAGGGGGACGACTTACAGCGATCAGGTAATAGACTACGCCTATCAAATAGAAGTGAGACAGTAACCCAAGTAGATAAGGCTACGGCCCTAGGCGAGATGGAGCGGGTCTCTGCTGATTACAAGAGTTATGCTACTACACACACTAGCACATCATTAAACGAAATGAGGCTCTATAGCTACGGTGAGATGGTAGCAAGAGCCACTAACGTAGATCTAATAGCAGCCGCATCACCTGTAGGATCGGAGGCTGCAGACGATAAAGAGGAGCCAGCTGAGATACCAGTGGGCCGCGTTAATATATACTCATCGGTACCAGGAGGCGGGCTATCAGGTATGACCTTCAGTCCTGAAGGTATGAACTCCTATGCACTGAAGAGTGCCTTCCAGGGCATAACTCACAATCACATAACTGCGGGGCCCAGCATATTCCAGGGCGCGGGTGCTGTATTCTCCCTAAGCGGAGTTATGACTCTCAATACACTACCGGCTATACCTGATGAGATAGAGTTGAACGTCGACCTCATCCCACACATACCAGAGTTCCCTAAACTACCTGATTTACCTAATGGATGTGGGGCCATACTTGAAAATACAGATACTCCTGAGGAACCAACTCAGTCTGATATAGAGCAGTCTGATCCAGATGGCGCTCAAGTACCCACCGAGTCTAATGACTCTGCCACTACGTCGGGTGACACATCGTCGGGTGCCACTACGCCAGGAGGCGATG
>Ga0315902_10011828_pt1 | contig 11425 bp, 10 predicted proteins | sample LakEriMetagenome_9_FD_203523 | JGI IMG/M metagenome (GOLD analysis project Ga0315902, IMG submission 203523) | Freshwater fungal communities from buoy surface, Lake Erie, Ohio, United States - Buoy 12 MA117 | ecosystem: Environmental > Aquatic > Freshwater > Lake > Lake biofilm | place: USA... | reverse complement strand
TTGGGCAGCAGGTCCTGCAACCCCGGTTGTGGATATTCCAACAATTTGATCAGAATCAATTCCAGTTTTGCTAGCAATTCTTGATCTAAGCCCCTCGGCCATTTGCGCAGCAACTTCTGGGTCAACCGGTCCTTGATTTTCCAACAACTGATTCGAAACCCCGAGTAGCTCGTGCTTCAATCTCGTATCGTAAGCAACGATTCCAGTTAGCAAAACATCCGATGCGCCAGCAATTGCTGCAAACCGTGCGGTTAGTAACCCCCCGGTTAGCGATTCCGCTACGACTAAGTACTTGCTCTGGCCTCGAAGTTGACCCAGAATCTTTTCAGGCGTGGTCATTTTTTTCTAACGGCCATAAAAAATGAAATGCCAGACACCACTGTTGCGGCAACCGCAAGGTAAATAGTAAATAGCTCGAACAGACTCCAGATCGGGAACCAAACCTCGAACGGTGCCAGCACCACTCCTATTGCAACACCTTGCAAAATTGTCTTTAGCTTCCCAGCCAAGCCCGCGGCAATCACTTCTTTCTTTGCAACCAAAGCACGATAAAGCGTAACCGCTAGTTCGCGAAGCAAGATAACTGCTGTAACCCACCAATCAATCTCGCCCAGAATTGAAAGAGCAACTAGAGCTCCGCCGATGAGAACCTTGTCGGCAACCGGATCCAAAAACTTTCCAAGATCCGTGACCTTATCGGTTCTGCGGGCAATCATGCCATCTATACCGTCGGTGGAGATTGCTAACACAAACAAGAAAAGAGCCAAGAATCTCTGCCAAGAGGCAGGTTCAGGAAAAGACAACAGTAAGAACACAAAAATCGGAGCCATCAAGATGCGAAGCATCGTGATGCTATTTGGCAGGTTCAAGGCCTACCCGTTAACTGCCAAGCGTCTTCATCGCCTTCGTCGTCATCGTTAGAAACCGTCAAAGTCTGTGGCTTGTCGCCTCGCAGCTGGGCCAGCACCGTGGCAAGCTCCTCGGGCTTGACCAAAACATCTCTGGCCTTGGAGCCCTCGGAAGGACCAACTATGTTTCTGGATTCCAAAAGGTCCATTAGCCTGCCAGCTTTTGCAAAGCCAACTCGTAACTTTCGCTGCAGCATAGAAGTAGAACCGAATTGTGAGTTCACAATCAACTCAGTGGCCTGTAGCAATACCTCTAGGTCGTCTCCGATGTCTGAATCAACAACCCGTGCTGTTGCGGTAACCGCCACATCCGCTCGATACTCTGGCTCCATCTGGGCCTTCACGTGAGCAACAACCTGGTGTAACTCGACTTCGCCAACCCAGGCTCCCTGCACTCGAATTGGTTTATTAGTTCCCATCGGGGAAAACAGTGCGTCACCTTGGCCAACTAGTTTCTCAGCGCCGGTTTGATCCAAGATAACTCTGGAGTCCGTTATTGATGAGACCGAGAAAGCAAGCCGGGAAGGCACGTTTGCCTTAATCAACCCAGTAACCACATCAACCGATGGTCGCTGGGTTGCCAACACTAAATGAATACCGGAAGCTCGGGCTAGTTGGGTAATTCGAACTATAGAGTCTTCAACATCGCGCGGCGCGACGATCATCAAATCCGCTAGCTCGTCAACTACTACCAACAAATACGGGTACGGCTGTAGCTTTCTTGTTGAGCCTTCTGGAACACTTAGCTCGCCTGCTACTACCGCCCTGTTGAAATCATCGATGTGTTTGAAACCAAAAGACGCCAGATCGTCATATCTCATGTCCATCTCTTTTACTACCCACTGCAAAGCTTCAGCAGCTTTTTTGGGGTTAGTAATGATTGGCGTAATCAAATGCGGAACACCCTGATAGGCGGCAAGCTCCACCCGCTTAGGATCAATCAAAACTAGCCTCACCTCAGCGGGCTTTGCCCGCATCAGGATAGAGGTAATCATCGCGTTTACGAAGCTGGACTTACCGGCGCCGGTAGCGCCGGCTACCAAAAGGTGCGGCATCTTGGCGAGGTTTGCCACCACGTAGCCACCCTCGACATCTTTACCGATACCGATGGTTAGCGGATGAGCTGACAGCTTGGCATTTTGCGAGCGCAAGACATCGCCCAAAGAAACAGTCTCACGATCAGTATTTGGTATCTCAATTCCAATTGCGCTCTTGCCAGGAATTGGAGCCAAGATTCGCACCTCGTTGGAGGCAACGGCATAAGAGATGTTGCTTGCAAGCCTTGTTACAGCCTCCACCTTTACTCCGGCAGCTAACTCCACCTCGTAGCGAGTCACAGTTGGGCCTCTAGAAAAACCAGTCACGGTGGCGTCGATATCGAATTCTTGGAATACCGAGCTAATCGATGCAACTACCTCGTCGGTGACCTCGGACTTGAGTTTTGGAATTGTTCCTGGGCCAAGCAAAGATGGGTCTGGAAGCTTGTAAGCGCGTTGAGTCTTTCCAACTGGTGCCACTGGCTCAGCTTCCTGCTCGGGTTCATCAAATAACGCTTCTGGATCCAGCGGCTCTTCATCTAGCTCATAATCCTGCTCAGGTTCAGTTTGCTCGAGCATGCCCTCAACTAAATCGGTACCTTCAACAAGAGCAGAGTCATAAGCGTTGTCGTCTTTTTTGGACCTTCTCCACCAGGGAGCCTTGGTGCCATCAAAGGCATCATGAACTTCTAATTCGCTATCGTCCTGGCTCTTTCGCTCCAGTGCTGAACCAAATAGGTACTCGTAAAGTTCGCCCAGGCGCTCACCAATTTTGTTGGGAGCGGTCCTGGTCATAATCAAAATCGAACCAAAACCAAACAGCACCAAAACTGGAAGCGCTCCCCATATAGACATAGTCGACAAGAAAGGTATGGCAATTAGCCAGCCAAGCAGTCCGCCGGCTTCGCTAAGGGCTACTACCCCATCGGTTGGTTGGGGTTGAGTGCTAAATAGGTGGAAAAATCCTGATGCCACCATCAGTAGCAAGAAAAAGCCAATTCCAATGCGCGAGTTGTCCCGTGTGGTTGATGGATGCCTTGCCAAATAGACAGCAAAAACAATCATGATTACCGGCAGCACAAAAGCCACGGGGCCAAAGAGCATCCCAAAGGTCCAGGCATGCAAAAGCTGTGCCCAAGGCTCCTGGATCAAAAACCAGCTAAAGACAATCCCCAGAACACCAAGTAACGCCATGAAAAATGGTGGCCCATCACGGCGATCTTCCTTGGCTAACTTCTCATGGGAAAAAGCCCTGGCTGTGGCACCAAACCCGTGGGCCAAGGCCAGATAAAACCTGGATGTTAGAGAAACCTCAGGCTTTGCCGACTTGGCCGAGCCAAGAACCTGGGTTTTGACCGTGGCGCGCTTAGACGCAGGAGTCGATTTTCGAGTTGCCATGACTTTTAAACTACTAGCGGCCTAGCCAAAAGCCGCGTAACCTAGGCGGCTAGCCGTGGATAACTACCGGAATGATCATCGGGCGTCTGCGGTGAGCTTTGGAAACCCAGCCTCCGACGCTTCGGCGAATCACCTGCTGCAACTGATGGGTATCTTTGATTCCCTCTCTTGCAGCCAATAGCAGAGCCTTTTCTATCTGAGGCTTCACATCATCAAAGACGTGATCTTCTTCAGCAAATGCCCGAGCTCTAATCTCAGGACCTGCGGTAATCAAACCTGTTCTAGGGTCGATAACCACAAACACCGAAATAAATCCCTCCTCAGCAAGAATGCGACGATCTTTTAGATCTTCCTCAGTGATGGTTCCAACCGTCTTACCGTCTACAAACAGCAACCCACATTCAACCTCGCCGACCACTTTGGCAACCCCGTTGGCTAAATCAATCACAAAGCCATCCTCGGCCAAAATAATGTTCTCTGGCTTGACACCGGTTTGTTCCGCAAGTTTGGCGTTAGCTATCAGGTGACGATACTCACCGTGAACCGGCATAACGTTTTTAGGCTTCAAGATGTTGTAAACGTAAAGCAGCTCTCCAGCAGCGGCGTGACCCGAGACGTGAACCTTGGCGTTACCTTTGTGAATCACATTGGCGCCAAGCTTGGTAAGCCCGTCAATGATTCGATAAACCGCGTTTTCGTTTCCAGGAATCAAGGAGCTTGCCAAAATCACGGTGTCGCCTTCGGCAATTTCAATATCGTGCTCCAGATTTACCATGCGAGAAAGTACCGCCATTGGTTCTCCCTGACTACCGGTGGACATGAAAACTACCTGGCTTGGATCAAGACTTAGTGCGTCTTTCAAGTCAATAAGCGCGCCATCAGGAACATCTAGGTAACCAAGCTCGCTGGCGATGTGCATATTGCGAACCATCGATCGTCCAACCAGCGCAACTTTGCGGCCGTTATGAACCGCCGCATCGATAACCTGCTGGACTCTATGAACGTGCGAAGAAAAAGAGGCAACAATGACCCGCTTTTTGGCCCGACCGATGACGTCTTCTAAAACCGGGCCGATGTCTTTTTCCAGTGGAGTAAATCCAGGAACATCAGCGTTGGTTGAATCACACAAAAACAGATCCAGGCCAGCTTCACCAATTCTGGAAAATGCACGAAGGTCGGTAAGCCTGCCATCAAGTGGAATTTGATCCATCTTGAAATCTCCGGTGTGCAAGATGGTTCCAGCCTTGGAGCGAATTACTACTGCAAGGGCGTCAGGAATCGAATGATTCACCGCAACAAATTCCAGTTCAAAATCACCCATCTTCTCTATGTCTCCTTCGGAGACGGTGTGGGTGAAAAGGCTCATTTTGTGCTCTTTGGCCTTTGCTTCAATAAAGGCCAAAGTTAGCGCAGAGCCGATGATTGGAATGTCGCCTTTCAGGCGAAGTAGATATGGCACTCCCCCGATGTGATCTTCGTGGCCGTGAGTCAAAACTAATCCGACAATGTCATTTAGCCGATCGCGAAGATATCCAAAGTCAGGCAAGATGACGTCAACGCCTGGCTGGTTCTCTTCGGGAAACAAGACACCGCAATCAACAATGAGTATCTTGCCGTTGATTTCAAAAACGGTCATGTTGCGACCGATCTCACCAATTCCACCGAGTGGAATAATTCTCATTACATCTTTTTGAAGCTTTGCCGGTAGCGGCAGGGTCTGAACCACAGGTTCTACTTTCTTGCTTTAGCGGGTTGTGCCTGCCACCTTAGGCAAAGCACCGCCAGCGGCAGCGTTTCTATCTGGTCTAAAGTTCTCAAAAGAAAGTCCTGGCACAGTGCCGACTTTCTCTATTCCATCTTCAATGCGAGCAGCCTCGTCATCTTCTGGTCCAACTAATGGCAATCTAACACGGGCTGATGAAATCATGCCTAGGCCATCTAAGACATACTTTGCAGCCACAGTTCCTGGAACGTGAGTCATGATGGCTCGCTGCAGTGGTTCGAGTGCGTTGTGAACGCTTAACGCATGGTTGAAATCATTGCGGTTGGTAGCATCAACCAGTTCTCGGTACGCGGCTGGGGCTACGTTTGCTGTCACGCCAATCAAACCGGTAGCGCCAATAGAAAGATGTGGCAAAACGTTGGAATCATCTCCTGAGAAATACATCAAGTCAGTTTCATTCATCAATCTGGAAGCTTGAGCTAGGTCCCCCACGGCATCTTTTACCGCGATGATGTTTGGGTGCTTGGCTGCTCTATGAAAAGTTTGCTGCGAAATAGCAACACCGGTTCTACCTGGAATGTCATACAAGATAACCGGCAAATCAGTTGAATCCGCAATCAGGCGGAAATGAGTCAATATTCCAGCCTGAGTTGGCTTGTTGTAATAAGGAGTCACGATCATTACGCCATCCGCACCAGCTTTTTCGCTGGCCTTGTAAAGCTGCATGGCATGTGCGGTTTCGTTGGAGCCACCGCCGGTAATTATCTTCGCTCGTCCCGCAGCTACCGATTTTCCAACCTCAACAAGCTTGATTTTCTCAGGGTCGGTGAGTGTGCTGGTTTCACCGGTAGTTCCAGTCACCACAATTCCATCCGCACCATTTGAGATCACATAATCCATGTGCTTTTCGACAGAATCCCAGTCGACCTCACCCTCAGGGGTCATGGGCGTCACAAGAGCCACGAGCACTTGCCCGAAGATGCTTTGTTTTGTTTTGGCCATGGATAAACCTTAGCCCAGAGCTAAGTTAGGGTGCTACTCGACCGTTTTGGTTGAAGGTCTCGTAGGTAAATGGCATGAGCTTGGCCCAGAAATCTTCCATCTTCTCAGCACACATTTCAATTTCACGCTGCGGGAAAGAAGGGAAATGGGTGCCCTCACGCTTGGTTCGAAGGCTTAGAAAGTTCATCAGTGCACGTGAGTTCATGGTCACATACATGCTCGAGTAAATGTTAAGAGGCAGCACGATACGAGCCACCTCTCTGGCAACTCCTGCTTCGAGCATTCTCTGATAGGACTCGTAGGCGCTAATTGAAGCAGTTCTAGATTCTTGCTCCACTAGTGCAATCTGTTCCGCTGATCCTGGCAAGAATTCGTAGTGACCAGTTTTGCCGGTTTGGACCAAGTTACGATCTGGTCCTGGAATGTAAAACACTGGAGAAAGCTCTTTGTAGCGACCCGATTCCTCGTTGTAGCTAGCGATCCGGTGACGCATGAATTCTCTAAATACAAAAATTGGTGCCTGAACATAAAAAGTCATGGAGTTGTGCTCAAACGGAGAACCGTGACGATCGCGCATCAAATAGTTGATTAGCCCTCGGTCACGAGAGTCAGCCTCGGCGTCCTTGTTGGCTGTTGCCGCCTCTAGGGACTGTTCACCCTGGGTTGAAACCCTGGCGGCAAACAGCACGTCCTGGTCACTGGCGTTGGATCGGACTAATTCGACCGTGACATCGGATCTAAAAACTACTTCGGACATTTGACCAGCTTATCTAGAACCAAGCTGGAGACCGGCAAGGCCCCTCGTGCGCCCAAAAATTTCTCAAAAATCGGGCATAATCCGAACCACAACCAAGTTGACTACAGGTGGAGCAAGAACCAACCGAAATGAGGAAGCTTTGGATTTTCGAATCACCATCATTGCCGCGCTGGTGCTGGTAGCCCTCACGGCCGGATTCTGGTGGCGAGCAAGAACGGGCCGAGCCAAGCTGGTGCGCTCGGGGGAAATAGTCGATCTTGGCAAACTCAAGGCAACCAGAGCTGGCGAGCCCGTTACCAGCTTTGGAAAAAAGGCAACCTTGCTGCAGTTTTCCACCGAGGTTTGTTCAATCTGTGTCCAGACCGCCAAATACTTTAAAGAGCTGGAGTCAAAAAACCCAGATCTAGCTCATATAGAGGTCGACCTAACAGACCGCATGGATCTGGCAGCTCACTTCAACGTCATGCAAACCCCCACCACTTTGGTTCTTGATCGAACCGGCAAGGTTCAAGCCCGAATCGGTGGAGCACCAAAACTAAACGTAATCCAACAGGAACTAGAGAAACTGGAGATCAAATGAGCACATCAAACCAAGCGTCTGCACCCAAAGGAATTGACCCAAGGGGTCCTAGATTTGGCGCCGCAATAACCTCAGTACTTATGGTTTTGGTTATTTACCTAAGCCTTGCTGCCGAAACTATAAACCTAGCTTTGGGAATCATGATTTTCTCGGTAGCAATGTTCACAATCGGAACCGTTGTAGGCCCGGCCAAGCACCCTTACTCTTACATCTTCAAGTATTTAGTTAGACCAGCGCTAAAGCCACCAACTGCACTTGAGAACGCAACACCGGTGCACTTCGCGCAGTTTGTTGGGCTAATTGTTACCGGTACCGGTTTGGTTTTTCACCTACTGGGAGTTGCCTACGCGTTGCCAGTTGCAGCTGCTGCTGCATTCACAGCAGCGTTTCTGAATGCAGTTTTTGCATACTGCCTCGGCTGCCAGATGTACCTAGGACTAAAAAGACTAGGCGTTATTCCTTCAAAAAGTTAGCTAGCTCGTCCGAGGGCGATTGCTTGTCGCATCGCCTTTCGGGCTCTAGCCCTATCCCCCGCTGCGTCATAGGCAAGACCTAGCGCGAACCAGGTTCTCCAGTTGGATTCATCGCGCTCAACCGCCTCTCGATACCTACCAAAGATGGCCTCAGCGGATTCTTTGGTGGGCCGACCACTTGGGCGAAGCTCAAACTCAAAGCGTGGCCATGCGTTTTCTTGATTTAAAACTTCGCCGAGTTTTTCAATCCTCAAACCAAATCTAATCTCAAGAAAAATTCCCCAAGCCGCAACAACTGGAAGAAAAAGCATCAAAGATCCAATCGCTATCGAAACCAGCTCGCTCGAGGCAATAAGTGCCAAGGACCGCTCTCCGACAAGTGTGAGGTACACACCCAATAGGCCGGTCATGACAATTGCGCCAAGTTTTGCAGAGGTCAAGCTATTTCTCTTCCATTAGATCCAGCATGCCGACACTGAGTCCAGAAAGTGTCATGGCCTTATGCATAGATAGCAAGATGCCCTTGGCGTAAACCTCGTGAGAGGTAACCTCGTGACGAACATAGAGAAATTCATCTGCAGCAGTGAGGGTTACTTCCTGTTCAGCGTGCTTATCAAAAAGCCGAACACTCTTGATCGGAATTCCGTTGAACAAAGGGTCCCTAACTGCACCCGTTTGCTCAGCAGCAGGCTTGCCTTTTCTAGCCTCTGATATAGCAAGGGAGGTGTAAAGGGCAGTTCCGGAAGGGGCATCAATCTTTGTGACGTTGTGAGTCTCAATGATCTCAATCCCGTCAAAATACTTGGATGCTTCGGCAGCAAATTTGGTGGCTAGCACAGAGCCAATTGAAAAATTTGGAACAATCGCAACAACCGCCGATGTTCCAGCCATCTTGGCTCTTATGCGATCAATCTTCTCTTTACTCCAACCACTGGTTCCAACTAAGAGCCGCAAGTTGTTATCGATTGCGAAATCAACCACTCGCTCGGAAACTTCTGGATTCGTAAAGTCAATTACTAAATCAGCACCGATAGCTTCATTCAAGGAGCTTCCAGAACCCAAGGCGCTATGCAGGATAAAGGAAGAGTCGTTTTCAATCAAGCCGAGCGTGAGTTGACCCATTCGACCGGAGGCGCCTATCAGGCTAACGCTTGTGCTCACGGTTTCAAACTTACCTTGAGCTAACTTACAAATTGATCAAACATGGCCTGATCGACATCGCCAACAGCAACCAAGGATCTTGGCCGGGAGACTAGCTCGGCCGCTAGGGACTGAACATCTTCTAAGCTCACTTGCTCGAAACGAGAAAGTGACTCATCAAGGTCCATAAACTCGCCAGAAACTATTTCTGCGGTAGCTAAGCGGGACATTCTTGCTTGGTTGGTTTCAAACTTCAGCGCTAGGCTTCCTGAGATGTTCCCTTGCGCAAGTTCCAGTTCTGCCCTAGTGATGCCAGTGGTTGCGACCTTTTCTAGCTCTTCGAGCATCAAGGAAGTAACTTCAATTGCTTTAGCCGCTGAGCAGCCTGCGTATAGACCAAAGGTCGCAGCATCCGAGTAACCCTGATTGAAAGAGTAAACCGAATAGGCAAGGCCACGCTTTTCGCGAATTTCTTGAAATAGTCTCGAACTCATTCCGCCACCCAAGACAGTATTTAGTATTCCCATGGCGTGACGCCTTGGGTCATCTACTGATAAACCTTCGGAACCAACCAAGATATTTACTTGCGAGATTGGACGGTTGATTACCTTGACCTTTAGCCCGCGTGAAATCTTTGCCGGGTTAAGTAGCCTTCGCGCTACTGGTTCCGCTTCAATCAATAGATCCCAACCAGCAACCAATAAACCTTGCTCCACTAACCTCACGAGCTCTTGGTGGTCGACGCTTCCAGCCGCTGCGACCACTAGATCTTGTGGGCGATAGTTTTGCTGGTAGTGCTCCCAGACCGCATCGCGAGTCACAGCCGATATGGTCTCTTGGGTCCCACCAATTGGTCTTCCGAGTGGGTGATCTCCCAAAACTGCGGTAGAAAACTCCTCGTGTACCACATCGTGCGGATCGTCATCGTTCATGGCTAATTCTTCAAGAATCACTGGTCGTTCGTTTTCAAACTCAGTTGGGTCAAGCAGGCTCGAGGTGAGCATGTCGGCGATTACATCAACCGCTATCGGTAGGGCCTTGTCCTGAACTCTGGCGTAGTAAGAAGTGTGCTCTTTACCTGTAGAGGCGTTCGATGAACCACCAACCGAGTCAAAAGCTACTGCAATATCTAGCGCAGTTCTTTTCTTGGTGCCCTTAAACAACAGGTGCTCAAGAAAATGCGTACTTCCGAAGTGATTATTGGTCTCGTCCCTTGAACCCACAGCTACCGAAAAGGAAACCGAGACGCTCTGAGCACCAGGGACTTGCTCTGTTAAGACACGAACACCGCTTGGGAGGACACTTCTGCGAACAGAAGTGCCACCCGAAGCGGTGAACGATAAATCAGATTGTCCTAGTGGGAACAATACTTCAGTCATGAAACCCTGGAATTACTTGTCTTCGGTCTCAACTGGAGAAAGCGATAGCTTTCCACGGTCATCGATCTTCGAGATTTCAACCTGGATGCGCTGGCCAACTTCCAGAACGTCTTCGACGTTCTCAACTCGCTTGCCACCTGCCATCTTCTTGAGTTCCGAGATGTGTAGAAGTCCATCGCGACCAGGAACCAAGGAAATAAAGGCTCCGAAGGTTGCCAACTTCACAACAGTTCCTAGGAATCGCTCTCCGATTTCTGGAACGTGAGGGTTTGCAATCGCGTTGATAGCAGCCTTAGCAGCTTCTGCTGAAGGTCCATCAACGGCACCGATGTAAACAGTTCCATCGTCTTCAATCGAGATGTCAGCACCAGTGTCATCCTGGATCTGGTTGATCATCTTGCCCTTAGGGCCGATAACTTCACCGATCTTGTCCAGAGGAATCTTCACCGCGATAACACGTGGCGCGGTTGGCGCCATTTCATCTGGGGTGCTGATTGCCTGGTTCATGACATCAAGAATCTTCAGTCTTGCTTCTTTTGCCTGCAGTAGCGCTCCATCTAGAACCGATGCTGGAATTCCATCCAATTTGGTATCTAGCTGAATGGCAGTGATGAACTCGCTGGTACCTGCAACCTTGAAGTCCATGTCTCCTAATGCATCTTCTGCACCAAGGATGTCTGTCAAGGCCGCGTAGCGGGTCTTGCCATCGATCTGATCTGAGATCAGACCCATAGCGATACCTGCAACCGCGGCGCGAAGTGGAACACCCGCGTTAAGCATTGCAAGAGTAGATGCACATACAGAACCCATCGAGGTGGATCCGTTGGAACCAAGTGCCTCAGATACCTGACGAATTGCGTATGGGAATTCTTCTCTAGCTGGAAGCACAGGCACAAGGGCACGCTCTGCGAGCGCACCGTGACCAATCTCACGTCGCTTCGGGGTTCCCACTCTTCCGGTTTCACCGGTTGAGTAAGGAGGGAAGTTATAGTTGTGCATGTAGCGCTTGGTCTTCACAGGTGACAGTG
>Ga0315902_10011827_pt1 | contig 11426 bp, 11 predicted proteins | sample LakEriMetagenome_9_FD_203523 | JGI IMG/M metagenome (GOLD analysis project Ga0315902, IMG submission 203523) | Freshwater fungal communities from buoy surface, Lake Erie, Ohio, United States - Buoy 12 MA117 | ecosystem: Environmental > Aquatic > Freshwater > Lake > Lake biofilm | place: USA... | reverse complement strand
AATTATATTTAAGGTGGGAAATCATGAAGAAAGGTATCAACACTTCTTATGGTCTAAAGCTGCTGAACTTACCGATGTTTCAGAATTCGATTTTGAAAATATTATTAAAGCTAGAGCTGAGGGTATTGAATATGTTTCAGATAAGCGCATAATTAACCTAAATGGGTTAAACATAATTCATGGTCATGAGTTTTCCAGTGGGTTTTTCAGCCCCGTAAATGTGGCTAGGGGATTATTCCTTCGCGCTAAAACATCAGCTATCCAAGGGCACAACCATCAGACATCCGAGCACACTGAAAGTGACATGAATGGCAAAATCACAACTACTTGGTCTACAGGCTGTTTGAGCGAACTGCATCCTGCCTATTCCCCTATCAATAAATGGAACCACGGATTTGCCATTATTGATTCAGCCGAAGATGGGTTTGAGGTTAGAAACAAACGGATATTCAAGGGTAAAGTCCTGTAGTAATTCGTTAAATTTGGGCATGGGTTTCCGCATAGAGCTAATAGAGAAATATATAGAAGCCGACCAAGAAGACGATACACTAGAGAAGCTTGGGCTCTCTGTGCGTAGGAAGTATAAGGTGAGAAGAGTTAATGTCCACTTTGACGATATAGAAAGGATTATTGAGATTCCGGGTACTGATGAAGAGTGCAAGATTAGACTTTATAGTGGAGATGAATTAATAATAAGGGAGGGTTATGATGATATGTCTATTTTCATCACTTCCCTTGAAAGCCTAAAAGAAGACGATGATGAGAGCGAAGAGTAAAATACTGCAAGAAGTGATTGATGACCTTTTTGAAAGGGAAGTAAAGGGTCTGGAGACGTACGGAACAACCGTAGACCGAGATGACTATGAACTTAAAAACTGGCTACAAGAGGCTTATGAAGAGTGTTTGGATAAGTGTATATACTTAAAAGCGGCTATAAAAAAGATAGAAAATGCCCAGAACATACAAGAAGCCAAAAGTAATTTATAGGCCGCTAGGTAAAGAAAGGGCCTACGGGTTAGCCGATTTCGCCAATAATACTATTGAGCTAGATACGAGACTTGAGGGATATAGGCATTTATTATACATATTACACGAATTCTACCACATAAAACACCCAGATTGGAGTGAGACGAAAGTTAGCAAAGAATCCAGCAAAACTGCTAGATTTCTTTGGGATAACAACTTCCGTTGGGTTGAGGTGAAATAGTTTGCTGTTTGCAATCAGCAAATTGATACTATAGGTTAAATGCTTTTATTGTATGTTCAAATGGATTGCCCTCTATTTGCTTAACCAAGCTTAGCATATCCTGAGCAAGCTGTCTCACCTCAAGCTGTGCATGCTCACTGTTTCTAAGCTGTTGGAAGTGATAGAAGCTTCTCCAGTTGAACATGACATCCATTGTGATTTGGGAATTAAATGTCTTGAAGAAGCGAGCTGATTCTTTAGCCCTCTTTCTGCCTATCACGGGTGTCAGTTCCCTCAAACAATTATGATAGAGCTTATTACCCATTTCTGTGTAGTTATGCAGAGCAATAGCCCATCTTTCTTCCCAGTCGACAGGAATGTAACACTTATCCTCTTTCAGCTCTTTATAACGAGCACTTTCACCATTGATGCTAACACCAATCCTGTGTTTAAGTAAGTGAATATGCGTAGCTTGTTCTACTGTAACCAAAAAGTGTAAACTGGATTTCTCAAAAGGTGTAAAATGACCTTCAGATGCAAGCATGCTGAGCAGCTTTGGAACTCTGGCTATCTTCTCATCAGTGAGTTCCCTGCTTGTACTTGTCCATGCAGAACACGCATGTGTCAAATCATCTCCATACCATCCCAATAGCTCTACATTATTTGCCATATGTTTCGTTGTAGTATTCTTTTCCTATTCTATCTTCATCAGTAGTTCCAGTATCAAAAGCATCTTCAATCTGCTCTTTCTCCATTGCTTTGGCCTGTTGAGTTAATTCTTTCAATACTTCCCATTCTGCTAAACCAGTCGGCTTGTGTATCACATATTTTGAAAGTTCATTGTACAACCATTCTACTGATGTTTGTTTTGTTGTCATAGTATAGATTTATAATTTTCCGAATTTTGTCAGTTTGTAAGCTTACATGCTGACAATCATCAATCGTCATCTCCCTCATACCAGCATCTATATGTAAATGTATCACCAAATGCCTCTAGTTCTTCCATGGGGTAACCATTCTGAATAAGCCACCCTCTTACATCTTTAATATCTTCTGGTATTTCTTTTGGGAATCCATAAAGCCATCCAGATGGTGGGTCGATAATCTTAATCATCATTTGTTTATTTAGTATTCAAGAAAATCATCACCCTTATAGTCGGGAAAGTTTTTGTTTTGTTTGTCTATTGCGTTTGCCCAAGCATAAGACACTATTGCTGCCACGATTAAACATATCACTATTCCTATCATTTTATTCTGTTTCGTTTGATATTATTTCTGCATATTGTTCAGCTGCTTTAGGATTTCTCCTGTAAAATATTTTAAATGCTATCTGATGTCTATTTAATTCTATTTCTATTGGGAACAATACACTATATATTGAATCTGAAAGACTTTGTAATGAATCTAATTCATTTTTGTATTTTTCTACTTCTTTTTCAGCCTTTTCAGCCCTGATGCTAGACAGGGACATTATATAAATGCAAGTTGCAATTAATAAAAAAATAGCCCAGTTGTTTTTAAGTTGTTTAATCATTTGTTTTTGTAATGATTGAAGTTTATAGATACTGTATTCTTGTTTACAAGCTTAATACTACTTCCGGGGAGGTATCCCCACTCAATTTTACCCCTTTGAACCCAATTGTGTACGGTATGAATGGTTTTGCTCAGTTCGTCTGCTAGTGCTTGTTGAGTCACCCAAACAGTTAGGTCTACATCTGCTGGTAATTGTTTTTCTTTTTCCATGTTCTAATGTTTATGCAAATATAGTGTTGTTTACCGGAAAAACAAACATTATTTTCCCAATCTTATGTTAACACTTCCCCCCTCTCATACTACACATACATATATACATACAGAGAGAGACAACCTCCCGCCCCATGCCCCCGCCCCGCCCCCGTCCACATGGCACAACTCCCGACCCCGCCCCCGCCCAATGGGTCACCACTTCCCCACCCATACATACTACGGCATAGGTCACACAATAGCACGGCAGAGGATAGATAGACTGCCCTTGCCCTCACCCATACCCACCGCAACCCGTCGGCAATCAACGAACAATCGTTCGTAATCCTTGGCAGATTAAGAATGTTGCACCCACCCAGTTAAAGTTTTGTTAAAACCCAATTCGACCGACCCCCCGATTTTTTCGGGGGTCTCCAACAACACCGTGCCCGCACTCAAAAATTCATTATCTTTACAATGCAGTTGTTTTCATTGTTTAATGTTTTAGGTAAATGGGGCCGCCTGTTTCTACAGGGGGCTCTTTTTGTCTCCACGAAATATTGTGCAAAAATATTTGGATGGTAGTACTTCCCCACCATATATTTGCGTTACCTAAATCATTAACATATGAACTTGAAAGAACTACTCAAGAAAGGAGAACCCATTTTTAAGAAGATTGATGCGCTGGTTGAGGCCAAGGAGTATGACAAGGCATTGGCTTTAATAGACAGCTCAGAACCGCCATCAGAATGGGTTATAGAACTTCCCTCTAAATCAGTACCCGGCACTACTTACAAGACGCTCCCTATTGATATTATGGAGGCTGCAATGCGTCGCATCTTCAAGGATGCGCATATTTCTGAAATAAAGGCTCCCATTATTTCCCAAGACAAAGGAAAATTCGCAGTAACCGTCTGTATTAGCTACTCATATAGGTCATTACACGAGCTAGAGTACGATAAAGAGATTTATGGCATAGCTACCGTGGTTTCCCCGGACATATCAATGCTAGAACTCGCTTCTCCTAAGGCATCTACAATGGCTGTAAAGAATGCAATCAAGCAATTGGGTGGATTGTTTGGAAAATATCTAAACCGAGCCGCAGAAGATGTCGATTTACCACTTGAATCAGCAGAAGTAGTGCTTACTCCAGAAGAATTGGCCGAAGATTTGACCTTAAAAATCAAGAAATGCGTCAATTATGACGAGCTTAGGACCTACAGACTAGTGATATATGATAAAAAAATGCCATTTGAACTGCAAAATCTGTATGAAACACGTTTGAGAGAGCTTGCAAACACCGCAAAATCTATTGGATAACCTAAAAAACAATGAAAATGGAAAATAATAACTTTTACAACTGGGATAATGCCTTCGTTAGGTGCAGCTGCATCGGTAAAATTATGGCGAATGGACGAGGAGCGGTGCTAACAGAAAAGCAAGCAATCGAAATCGAGCGATTAACACTTCTCGAAAAGAGAACTGATAAGCAAGAAGAAACACTTCAACATTTACTTGAGAAAAAGAATGCAATTCCCTCATTATCAGATACTTGCAAGTCTTATCTAAAGGAAATGTACATGTATTATAAGTACGGAAAAGAGTCAGTTGGTGGTTCTGAACGTAGTAGATACACGATAAAAGGACGTTCAGTTGAGGACGAATCAATAATGCTATTGAGTCGAATTGATAATGCCGTTTATTCCAAGAATCAGGACAGATTCCAGAATGATTATCTGACCGGAGAGCCAGACATCATTGTCAGTTCCCAAAATGTTAACATCGAAAAGATAATTGACATCAAATCTTCATGGGATGGAGCTAGTTTGCTGAGTAACATTGGTTCCCCCCTCAACCCATTATACTTTTATCAAGTACAAGGATATATGGCTTTGACTGGTGCAAAAGAAGCTGAAGTAGTTTATGTTCTTGTTAATATGCCACAAGAAATCATAAATGGAGAGAAGAGCCGTATATTTAGGACTATGAATCCTGCAACAGAAGAAAATGCAGATTATAAAAGGGTTATTGCCAGACTTGAAAACAATATGACCTTTGACGAAATACCAATCAATGAAAGAATAGTAAGATTCAAGGTTGAAAGAGACGAGGAACTAATAAACAACATTTACGACAGAGTAAAACAATGCCGTGAATGGCTTTCTGAATTCGAAAAAATACACTTAGGATATGCCTAAGAAATACTTCTTTAACATCACACCTCAAACAAACATCCGGGCCACTCAAAATGACCGGATTTTTTTTCGTATACCCAAGGAGAAACTCTTCCCTTCTGGTCTAAGAAGAAGAAATCAACTGGAGAGGTATAACGAATACAAAGCTGACCTTAGAAATATTGCCAAGAAAAAAGGATTTACGTTTCCAGAACAAGGACTTGAGATAAATTTCTACATTCCAACTCCCAAGAGCTGGACCAAATACAAGAAAAAAGAACTGAATGGTGAGCTCCATCAACAACGTCCAGACCTTTCAAATTTGCTCAAAGCTGTAGAAGATGCGCTCTTAGAGGAAGATAAAAAAATCGCGCACTACCACTCGATTTCTAAGAGATGGGTGAACAGTTCCCACGGATACATTGAGTTCATAGTCCACTCCCCCACATTTCCAAGTAAAGACAACTTGATGTAGTAATGTTGTAGTGCCTGATGTAGTTTTGATGTAGTCCTCCTAAGATGCTGCGCCACCTTAGTTTAGTAATATCTATATACTACAAATCTGTTCATGATTTACTTTAGATGTTTGCTATAACTGATTGATTATCAGTCTATTGCATGTGCGGACACATGTGTCCGCACATGCAATAGACTGATAATCAATCAGTTATAGCAAACATCTAAAGTAAATCATGAACAGATTTGTAGTATATAGATATTACTAAACTAAGGTGGCGCAGCATCTTAGGAGGACTACATCAAAACTACATCAGGCACTACAACATTACTACATCAAGTTGTCTTTACTTGGAAATGTGGGGGAGTGGACTATGAACTCAATGTATCCGTGGGAACTGTTCACCCATCTCTTAGAAATCGAGTGGTAGTGCGCGATTTTTTTATCTTCCTCTAAGAGCGCATCTTCTACAGCTTTGAGCAAATTTGAAAGGTCTGGACGTTGTTGATGGAGCTCACCATTCAGTTCTTTTTTCTTGTATTTGGTCCAGCTCTTGGGAGTTGGAATGTAGAAATTTATCTCAAGTCCTTGTTCTGGAAACGTAAATCCTTTTTTCTTGGCAATATTTCTAAGGTCAGCTTTGTATTCGTTATACCTCTCCAGTTGATTTCTTCTTCTTAGACCAGAAGGGAAGAGTTTCTCCTTGGGTATACGAAAAAAAATCCGGTCATTTTGAGTGGCCCGGATGTTTGTTTGAGGTGTGATGTTAAAGAAGTATTTCTTAGGCATATCCTAAGTGTATTTTTTCGAATTCAGAAAGCCATTCACGGCATTGTTTTACTCTGTCGTAAATGTTGTTTATTAGTTCCTCGTCTCTTTCAACCTTGAATCTTACTATTCTTTCATTGATTGGTATTTCGTCAAAGGTCATATTGTTTTCAAGTCTGGCAATAACCCTTTTATAATCTGCATTTTCTTCTGTTGCAGGATTCATAGTCCTAAATATACGGCTCTTCTCTCCATTTATGATTTCTTGTGGCATATTAACAAGAACATAAACTACTTCAGCTTCTTTTGCACCAGTCAAAGCCATATATCCTTGTACTTGATAAAAGTATAATGGGTTGAGGGGGGAACCAATGTTACTCAGCAAACTAGCTCCATCCCATGAAGATTTGATGTCAATTATCTTTTCGATGTTAACATTTTGGGAACTGACAATGATGTCTGGCTCTCCGGTCAGATAATCATTCTGGAATCTGTCCTGATTCTTGGAATAAACGGCATTATCAATTCGACTCAATAGCATTATTGATTCGTCCTCAACTGAACGTCCTTTTATCGTGTATCTACTACGTTCAGAACCACCAACTGACTCTTTTCCGTACTTATAATACATGTACATTTCCTTTAGATAAGACTTGCAAGTATCTGATAATGAGGGAATTGCATTCTTTTTCTCAAGTAAATGTTGAAGTGTTTCTTCTTGCTTATCAGTTCTCTTTTCGAGAAGTGTTAATCGCTCGATTTCGATTGCTTGCTTTTCTGTTAGCACCGCTCCTCGTCCATTCGCCATAATTTTACCGATGCAGCTGCACCTAACGAAGGCATTATCCCAGTTGTAAAAGTTATTATTTTCCATTTTCATTGTTTTTTAGGTTATCCAATAGATTTTGCGGTGTTTGCAAGCTCTCTCAAACGTGTTTCATACAGATTTTGCAGTTCAAATGGCATTTTTTTATCATATATCACTAGTCTGTAGGTCCTAAGCTCGTCATAATTGACGCATTTCTTGATTTTTAAGGTCAAATCTTCGGCCAATTCTTCTGGAGTAAGCACTACTTCTGCTGATTCAAGTGGTAAATCGACATCTTCTGCGGCTCGGTTTAGATATTTTCCAAACAATCCACCCAATTGCTTGATTGCATTCTTTACAGCCATTGTAGATGCCTTAGGAGAAGCGAGTTCTAGCATTGATATGTCCGGGGAAACCACGGTAGCTATGCCATAAATCTCTTTATCGTACTCTAGCTCGTGTAATGACCTATATGAGTAGCTAATACAGACGGTTACTGCGAATTTTCCTTTGTCTTGGGAAATAATGGGAGCCTTTATTTCAGAAATATGCGCATCCTTGAAGATGCGACGCATTGCAGCCTCCATAATATCAATAGGGAGCGTCTTGTAAGTAGTGCCGGGTACTGATTTAGAGGGAAGTTCTATAACCCATTCTGATGGCGGTTCTGAGCTGTCTATTAAAGCCAATGCCTTGTCATACTCCTTGGCCTCAACCAGCGCATCAATCTTCTTAAAAATGGGTTCTCCTTTCTTGAGTAGTTCTTTCAAGTTCATATGTTAATGATTTAGGTAACGCAAATATATGGTGGGGAAGTACTACCATCCAAATATTTTTGCACAATATTTCGTGGAGACAAAAAGAGCCCCCTGTAGAAACAGGCGGCCCCATTTACCTAAAACATTAAACAATGAAAACAACTGCATTGTAAAGATAATGAATTTTTGAGTGCGGGCACGGTGTTGTTGGAGACCCCCGAAAAAATCGGGGGGTCGGTCGAATTGGGTTTTAACAAAACTTTAACTGGGTGGGTGCAACATTCTTAATCTGCCAAGGATTACGAACGATTGTTCGTTGATTGCCGACGGGTTGCGGTGGGTATGGGTGAGGGCAAGGGCAGTCTATCTATCCTCTGCCGTGCTATTGTGTGACCTATGCCGTAGTATGTATGGGTGGGGAAGTGGTGACCCATTGGGCGGGGGCGGGGTCGGGAGTTGTGCCATGTGGACGGGGGCGGGGCGGGGGCATGGGGCGGGAGGTTGTCTCTCTCTGTATGTATATATGTATGTGTAGTATGAGAGGGGGGAAGTGTTAACATAAGATTGGGAAAATAATGTTTGTTTTTCCGGTAAACAACACTATATTTGCATAAACATTAGAACATGGAAAAAGAAAAACAATTACCAGCAGATGTAGACCTAACTGTTTGGGTGACTCAACAAGCACTAGCAGACGAACTGAGCAAAACCATTCATACCGTACACAATTGGGTTCAAAGGGGTAAAATTGAGTGGGGATACCTCCCCGGAAGTAGTATTAAGCTTGTAAACAAGAATACAGTATCTATAAACTTCAATCATTACAAAAACAAATGATTAAACAACTTAAAAACAACTGGGCTATTTTTTTATTAATTGCAACTTGCATTTATATAATGTCCCTGTCTAGCATCAGGGCTGAAAAGGCTGAAAAAGAAGTAGAAAAATACAAAAATGAATTAGATTCATTACAAAGTCTTTCAGATTCAATATATAGTGTATTGTTCCCAATAGAAATAGAATTAAATAGACATCAGATAGCATTTAAAATATTTTACAGGAGAAATCCTAAAGCAGCTGAACAATATGCAGAAATAATATCAAACGAAACAGAATAAAATGATAGGAATAGTGATATGTTTAATCGTGGCAGCAATAGTGTCTTATGCTTGGGCAAACGCAATAGACAAACAAAACAAAAACTTTCCCGACTATAAGGGTGATGATTTTCTTGAATACTAAATAAACAAATGATGATTAAGATTATCGACCCACCATCTGGATGGCTTTATGGATTCCCAAAAGAAATACCAGAAGATATTAAAGATGTAAGAGGGTGGCTTATTCAGAATGGTTACCCCATGGAAGAACTAGAGGCATTTGGTGATACATTTACATATAGATGCTGGTATGAGGGAGATGACGATTGATGATTGTCAGCATGTAAGCTTACAAACTGACAAAATTCGGAAAATTATAAATCTATACTATGACAACAAAACAAACATCAGTAGAATGGTTGTACAATGAACTTTCAAAATATGTGATACACAAGCCGACTGGTTTAGCAGAATGGGAAGTATTGAAAGAATTAACTCAACAGGCCAAAGCAATGGAGAAAGAGCAGATTGAAGATGCTTTTGATACTGGAACTACTGATGAAGATAGAATAGGAAAAGAATACTACAACGAAACATATGGCAAATAATGTAGAGCTATTGGGATGGTATGGAGATGATTTGACACATGCGTGTTCTGCATGGACAAGTACAAGCAGGGAACTCACTGATGAGAAGATAGCCAGAGTTCCAAAGCTGCTCAGCATGCTTGCATCTGAAGGTCATTTTACACCTTTTGAGAAATCCAGTTTACACTTTTTGGTTACAGTAGAACAAGCTACGCATATTCACTTACTTAAACACAGGATTGGTGTTAGCATCAATGGTGAAAGTGCTCGTTATAAAGAGCTGAAAGAGGATAAGTGTTACATTCCTGTCGACTGGGAAGAAAGATGGGCTATTGCTCTGCATAACTACACAGAAATGGGTAATAAGCTCTATCATAATTGTTTGAGGGAACTGACACCCGTGATAGGCAGAAAGAGGGCTAAAGAATCAGCTCGCTTCTTCAAGACATTTAATTCCCAAATCACAATGGATGTCATGTTCAACTGGAGAAGCTTCTATCACTTCCAACAGCTTAGAAACAGTGAGCATGCACAGCTTGAGGTGAGACAGCTTGCTCAGGATATGCTAAGCTTGGTTAAGCAAATAGAGGGCAATCCATTTGAACATACAATAAAAGCATTTAACCTATAGTATCAATTTGCTGATTGCAAACAGCAAACTATTTCACCTCAACCCAACGGAAGTTGTTATCCCAAAGAAATCTAGCAGTTTTGCTGGATTCTTTGCTAACTTTCGTCTCACTCCAATCTGGGTGTTTTATGTGGTAGAATTCGTGTAATATGTATAATAAATGCCTATATCCCTCAAGTCTCGTATCTAGCTCAATAGTATTATTGGCGAAATCGGCTAACCCGTAGGCCCTTTCTTTACCTAGCGGCCTATAAATTACTTTTGGCTTCTTGTATGTTCTGGGCATTTTCTATCTTTTTTATAGCCGCTTTTAAGTATATACACTTATCCAAACACTCTTCATAAGCCTCTTGTAGCCAGTTTTTAAGTTCATAGTCATCTCGGTCTACGGTTGTTCCGTACGTCTCCAGACCCTTTACTTCCCTTTCAAAAAGGTCATCAATCACTTCTTGCAGTATTTTACTCTTCGCTCTCATCATCGTCTTCTTTTAGGCTTTCAAGGGAAGTGATGAAAATAGACATATCATCATAACCCTCCCTTATTATTAATTCATCTCCACTATAAAGTCTAATCTTGCACTCTTCATCAGTACCCGGAATCTCAATAATCCTTTCTATATCGTCAAAGTGGACATTAACTCTTCTCACCTTATACTTCCTACGCACAGAGAGCCCAAGCTTCTCTAGTGTATCGTCTTCTTGGTCGGCTTCTATATATTTCTCTATTAGCTCTATGCGGAAACCCATGCCCAAATTTAACGAATTACTACAGGACTTTACCCTTGAATATCCGTTTGTTTCTAACCTCAAACCCATCTTCGGCTGAATCAATAATGGCAAATCCGTGGTTCCATTTATTGATAGGGGAATAGGCAGGATGCAGTTCGCTCAAACAGCCTGTAGACCAAGTAGTTGTGATTTTGCCATTCATGTCACTTTCAGTGTGCTCGGATGTCTGATGGTTGTGCCCTTGGATAGCTGATGTTTTAGCGCGAAGGAATAATCCCCTAGCCACATTTACGGGGCTGAAAAACCCACTGGAAAACTCATGACCATGAATTATGTTTAACCCATTTAGGTTAATTATGCGCTTATCTGAAACATATTCAATACCCTCAGCTCTAGCTTTAATAATATTTTCAAAATCGAATTCTGAAACATCGGTAAGTTCAGCAGCTTTAGACCATAAGAAGTGTTGATACCTTTCTTCATGATTTCCCACCTTAAATATAATT
>Ga0315902_10011826_pt1 | contig 11429 bp, 6 predicted proteins | sample LakEriMetagenome_9_FD_203523 | JGI IMG/M metagenome (GOLD analysis project Ga0315902, IMG submission 203523) | Freshwater fungal communities from buoy surface, Lake Erie, Ohio, United States - Buoy 12 MA117 | ecosystem: Environmental > Aquatic > Freshwater > Lake > Lake biofilm | place: USA... | reverse complement strand
ACACCCCCGAAAACACCAACGGCACGTTCGCCACCGCCGACGAAGGAGACACCGACACACCCGACACACGATTCGCCGACGTCGGACGAATCACATTGATGTAGCAGCTCTCAGATACCTCGGTACCAAAGACGACCCGAAAGTCACCAGGAGTTGTAACAGCAACCGTGGAATTGAGCACCCCAATCGAAGTCCACGCCGCCGAGCCCACAGGTCGATGCCACAACTTTGCAGTGGAATCACATCTTGCGTTGAAGGGCGCGTCACAAGGGTTCTCAAGGGTTGTGATGCCGTCGGACCAAGTTGTTCTTGCAACAACCGGAAAGTTCACGTCCGTCCCGGTCAGTAGCCCCGGGGCTCCTGGGCGCCACAACTCAACGAAGCCGGGGCCAGCGGCACTTGCCAACGCCCACGGAGCCGTTACGAGTTGGTGCCTTAGGACTGAGGCGATGGTGAGGCTTGGCAGCAAGTCGGACTCAAGGGGCCCCTCGTTCAAGACACTGCCGTTAGCCGCCTGGCAGCGGTACCTCAGTTTGAGGGCATACTCACCTGGCACAACGGTAATGCCGTCCGCATTGACGAAGTGAGTTCCGCTAGATCCCCAAATCGATGTGAAGAGGTCCCAGTGGTTCACATTGGGCCCTCGGTCAATGAAGATTCGGAATCGAGATACCTGACCTACTCCGCTGCAATTCGGTGCGTCGCCGAGAGTCAGTTCCCCCGCTACCGAAAGGACGGCGGTCCCCAGACTTCTTGAGGGCCCCACCATCGAGACGGTGCTCGAAAGCAACCCGATTGCCGAACGCGGCTCAAGCGCCATTCGGGGGGTCGGCGCCGAATCCGAGGTAACGTCGTACGGCTCATCAGTGCTGGCAGAGGGTGGTCGTACGGAGTCCGTCGCGCGCACATCGTTGCCAGTCCGTGCAGGTGAGTCTGAGATGTCCGGGTCCACCGTAGATGCCCAAGACACGTGAGTGGATTGCACCAAAACAACGGCGAGGGCGATTGGGGCGAGCCGTTGGACCCTCACTCCTAAGCGACTGGGCAACCGATGACGCATCCCTACACCCCCGAATCAATCGACCATCACGCTAGCAATCAGAAGTCGACGTCGCATGGTGTGTCAGGGCGCAGGCCACTTCGCTTGAGCTGCTATTACTCTACGAGACTAGTGCCAAGTCCTAGGTGGCACGTCGCACAGGCCAACTGGCGAGAAACTGCGCGGACCCGGCTCCGCATGTCCGATGCAAGTATTGACATGTCATTGATAATGGACATCGCTACCTGGAATTCGGGATTGCCCTGTGGTGAGGTTGCCACGAACATGAGCATGCATCGCAGGTCCTTCCCACGCTTGATTCAAGGCCTGGGTCGCTTCCGCCCCCTCGGCCGATGATGGCAGCCTTCTGCCACGCTTGAAGCGGTGGGATGCCAGTTCAGGAGGCACCGCTTGTCAACAATGTTGCGCCACGGACCTAGAGGGCGAACTGCACTTCCCGACCCGTTCCCTGGCTGTTGATGGCTCGAATCTTGACGTACTTCTGCCCTCTCTTGCCCTTCACGTTGATCGTTACGCGGGTTGTGTCACCAAGATCGCGCCATGACGTCCACGTGACGGCGTTAGCAGAGGTGCGAACCTGATAGGTAAAAGGGCCAGATCCCGACGCGGGGGTGCGCCACGCGACGGTGACCTTGCCCTGGCGGGGCTTTCCGACAACGACACTTGTCACAGCCCCCGGCGCTCCGGCAGAGACACCGCCCGGCACGGACACGTAGACAGGCTCCGTTACTGCGCGGCCGACGCTGACGCGCCAGTATCCGGAGACCTCTGGGCGCACGCTTGAACGTGCTTGTCCATTGAGGGTCTTTCCGCGGGCAACCGTCGTCCACCTCAAGTCGGCACGGGGCGATGCGGCCCCCCTAGTGATGGGGTCCTCGGCCTCGGCGAACTCGATCTCATAGTCAGTACCGTCGGGGGCGCTGCGGAACTCGCCGTCGGAGTACTGGATCTCCACTCCCACCGAGATGTCCACCGGTTCACCCGGCGCGACTTCAACCGGGAGGTCAAGGACGTCGATTGATACCACTGAAGTGGGCACGATGAGCCCAATGGAAAGGGCGTTGCTGATTGCCCCCCCAACCACGAGCCGGAAGCGACCTGAATTCGTCATGGGCCACCGGACTTCGGCGCGGCCAGCTACCTTTACGGTGTCCCTTACGACTCGCTGCCACGATCCCGAGCCTTCTGCAAGGAACTGCACCTCAAAGGTTGTGCCCACGAGCGCCGGGCGCCAATTCCCATCGTCGTACTGAGTGTCCACCAGCGCGGTGAAGATGAGAGTGTTCCCAGCGAAGGCTGAGGTTGAGTTGGCCGCCCAATCGGAGATTCGGAAGGCCGTCGTAGGTCGGATGACGTTGACGTAGGTCGAAGGTACGGCCTGATCTCCGATCAGGAAGCGGTAGTCGCCGGGGGTGCGGGGCTTGACGGAGAGACGGGGTGCGCCGGAGCCGACGGTCTCCCACGCAGCCGTGCCGGTCGCTCGGAACTGGAGCCTGAAACTCCCGGTGGGCGTGTCATCCGTGGTCACGCCATCGGTCCACAGGACCTTAGTGACGACAGAGACATCAATGGACTCACCGAGAATCAGCTCGGTCACGCTGGCTTGAGTGACGTTGGTGCGTGATACAACTCCTGGAACTGTAAATGTCTCTGCGAGATCCTCTGCAATCACGGGGGTGACCCCTGGAGTGGCGCGATAGTTGGCGACCACGAGGTCCAAATCACCGCCACCTCGCAACGGAGTGACGTCGAGTGACCCCTCGTAGTACGTCGTGCCTGGATCGATATTCGTGGCCGGGGAGAGGAAGTGCACCACTCCCGTGGACCGGACGCGCACCCCTAGCGAGCGACGCTCGGTCGGAGTGCTTCGAGCTGGCGCCGAGATGTCGCCGGAGAATCTCAGGGTGGTTCCCGCACGAGGGGGTATCTGCAGCGATCCGGCGAGCGACCACTGCCCTGGCTCCGTGACAGGAGGGGGAGGGGGAGGAGTGACCTGCCCCTGCGACGTGCGGACGTTAGTCACTTGCGAGGCTTGGGTGACGACCGGTTCAGAGCCTCCGCTCCAACACGCAACCGTTCCATCAGACTTCAGCGCACAGATGTGCACCCACCCAGCCGCGAGTGAAATAGGCGAGGCCAACCCTGAAGGCACGGCGGAGCCGTATGCACCAGAGGCAGGCCAGCAGGAGACGCCACCCGTCGCGAGCGTGGCACATCCTCCCGTAGCGCCGACGGATATCTGTCGCACTCCACTTGCCGGGACTCCCTGAGCGCTCAGGCCCCAACAAGAAACGGAGCCCGCTGAAGTGAGCACGCATGCCTGATGGTCGCCAAGTGACACGTCGACAACACCTGAGACTGACTCGGGCCCAGAGACGTGGCTGAGCCAGTTGCTACCCGAGCAGTCAACCTGTCCGCCACTACGAAGAACACAGATGGCATAGGTGCCCACCGCGACCCGAGTGGCATCGCTGACACTCGGCACGACGATGGCGTATCCGGGATTCTGGAAGCACGTCACCGTGCCTGACCCCATGACGAAACATGCGCCGGCACCACCCACTTCCAGATCGACAACGTCCGTGAGTGTGGCCGCACCAGAGTTCGCAGCAGAGTTGTCGCCCCAGCACGTGGCCTGACCCGTGGCGAGTGATGCACATGCCACGTCAAAGCCTGTGTACCCGCCGGTGCCGATATCTGCCCCTACGCTCACAGCGATGGCACCTTGTACGGATGCTGCACCAGAGATGATGTTTTCGGCCGCACCCCAGCATGTGACACCACCCGAATTCAGGGTGGCGCAAGACGTGCCTCCGGATGAGGAGGAGAGCCAGCGGGGATTGGCAGCCGGCTCCGTGGACCTCAACACCACAGGTGCATTCGAAACTCCCGGAGCGGCACTGACGGAAGCCGGCTCCGAAACGGCAGCGGTCGCACCAGTAGCAGCAATCAGGCTTGACGCGACGAGTGCAACTGATGCCGTTGCAGAGACGACAGCCGCTGGAAAGCTCACCAACACAGGACCCCCTAAATTCTCGCTCATTGGATCGGGGCCCTGCGTCCGTGTCAAGCCGTGGTTGCCATCAGACCGAATTGCCCGATCTCAATTGATCTTCACTTGATGCGACCCCTCGAGCTAGAGCCCTTACTAGCCCGAGTGCGTTCCCGCATGTAGCTCTATGTCACGCAAACAAGCGATCCGAAATTGCCAACTGGCATTGGCTTCCGGCGCTCATCGCTCGATGCCAAGAGTGAAGGGAAGGGGACAATGCAGATCCCTTCAGGTCAGGTCAAGATGCACGTCTCCTGAATACAGGCTCAACCGGCCTGCTCCTTCGCCAGCGCAATGTCATTCACCAGCGTCTCCACTAGCGCCGGATCCGCCGCTCCTTCCGGATACAGCGCCTGCACCCGCTTGGCCTCCTCCGCAGCAGCCTCAGCCGCCGCGATGTCCCCCACGCCGAGGTAGTAGCGAGACCGCAGAACCCACGCCAGATCCAGCAGGGGATCGAACTCCAATCCCTCGGCCGTGTAGGAGTCTGCCTCCTCGAAGCGCTGCTGCTGCACGAGCACGTCAGATGCGAAGTTGATCATCGGCGGGCAGCGCCGATCTAGGTCAGTCGCCTGCAGGGTGGCGGGCACGCTGATCTCTGCCGGCAGCTGCTGGATCACCTGCTGGGTCACCTGCACGCGCAGCACGCACGGAGTCATCGGATTGGCGATGAAGTCCAGCGCCTGCTCCTGAGAGGAGATCGACTGCACCTGATTCGTCAGCCCGATCTGCGAGCCCACCAGGATCACCGCTCCCAAGGCCAGCACCCCACCCGTCACCGGCACCCACACCGGCGTTGAGGGTCCGTCGTACTTCTGGGGCGTCCGCGAGACCGCCGCAGCCTTGGCCTTCCGGGTTTTGGGCGTCTCTGCGGGCTCGGGAGCTTCCTCGGGAGCGGGCTCCCGGACGCAGGCGAGGGCAAGGCCCGCGACCAGCCAGCCCGTCGCCAGCAGCGGCAGCATGTCGATCGAGACCATGCCCTGGATGAAGTACGCCGTGAAGGCTCCTGCGACGGACGCCGTCAGCCCGATCGAGGCGACGGGCTTGCGCGCGATGCGCACGAGCAGCAGTACGCCGGTCCCGACGAAGAGGATGATCCACAGGATCAGGCCGAGCCAACCGAGGACCGCCCCGAACTGAAGCGCGACGTTATGTGCGGCGGAAACTCGGAGCACGGGGCCGAGGAGTTCGACGTAGGACTCGGGGCGGTACTCCGCTACGTAGCGTGAGAAGCCATCCGGGCCCGTGCCGAAGACGGGCAGGCCGTTCATGATGTTGATGGCCGACTGCCAATATTCCTGGCGGATGTCGAAGGTCCGCTCTGACCACAGGCGAGCAAGTGGACCGAAGGCGGAGAACGACAGCACCAGCAGGACGCCGCCGATGACGAGGACGACCGCTGAGGCGGCGAGGCCCGCCACGCGGAAGCGCCCCCGGTAGAGAAGGGCGTAAGCCACACCCAGGGCAACAACCCCGGCCGCCAGGGCGGCCGGCCCCTGCACCGAGTCGGTCTGCCAGGAGAGAAAAGCGAGCACTACGAAGAGGACGGCCCCCCAGATTCGCTGCCACAGCACCGCCTGAGTCAGAGCGCGACCGAGGGCGAGGACAGCGATGATCGCGAAGTAGCCCGCTGCGAAGTTGGTGTTGCCCATCGTTCCGGAGACCTGCCCGGCGGCCCCTTCGGGGATGTTGACTCCGCCGACCTGAAGCAGGCCGATGAGCGCCACGATGCTCGCTCCGCCGAGCAGCCAGGTCACTGCTCGCGCAACTTCGCGGGTGGTCAGAGTGGTCGATCCCAGGAGCAGTACGACGGCGCCGAGCCAGGCGAGCCAGCCGTCGCCGCGACCCCACCAGCCGAAGAGGGAGTTCCACAACGGCGCGCCGGAGGCGAAGGTCGAAATCAGGCCCCAGAGCAGTATGAGTAGGGAAGCCGCAGCGGGCACGAGGATCGTCCAGGACGGACGGCCCATGGCCTTCCACCGCATGAATACTGCAGGTGCGAGAGCCAGCCCTCCGCCGATGAGCAAGAGCAACTTGATGTAGGTCAGCGGGTCCGCAGCGCCAGGGAGCCACGCAAGCGCGACGAGCGATGCAACGATGCCGAGGGCATCGGCGAGGCCGAACTTGCGCATGGGAGCACCCCGATCGATTGGACTTGACGGGAGCCTACCGACTCGCTTCGCCCCTTCAGGGCCTGCTCCTCTGCGCGCCTGGCTCTCTTAGGGCGAGGCGACGATCTCCGACCGGGCCTGCCGTCTCTGGCGGGCCTCGCGGGCAAGGCGCCACCCTGCTCTCAACGTCGACACGGGGTGCCGTGCCGAGGATTGGAGTATCTGCTTCTCACCGGGAAGTCGTTCCCCGCGCTGGTTCCAGGAGTGGAGGTCTCGGAGCAGGAGAAGCGCCCGTTCCCGCGCATACGAGGAAGACTCGTATCTGGCCAGCTCTTGACTCACCGCCACGTCGTCCACCTGATCAAGCAAAGAGGGGCGCCATGCCGCGAGCAGTCTCTGAGTGGCCGAGCGCTGCTCTACTTGGCGCGAGTGCGTGATTGAGCCTGCGGCCATTGTCCAGTCCACGACGGGTCCAGAGACCCCCACGAAGTCTCCCTCAGCCGCAAGACGTAGCCACAACCCCAGATCCTCGGCGGGGAAGTCTTCTTTCCGGTAGCCACCTGCAGCAATCACCGCATCTCGGTTGAACAGGACTCCAGGATGCGGGATGCGCTGCGGGTTGATGAGACTCAACGCGACGAAGGGATGACCAAGCGCGCAAGGGAGGTACGTCGACATCCTCTTCGATATGATGAGCCGATAGTCGCCCGTGACGAGCGATACGTGTGTTTCCAGGACCTCTCGCTGAAGGTCTAGCCGGTTCCTCGGGTAGCGATCATCCGCATCGGCTCTAGCGATCCATCCATGTGTGGCCTCGCGGATACCTAGATTGAGCGCACCGACGAGACCCACGCCATCCGTTGTTACGATCCTGATGCGGGGATCCCGGCTTGCCCATTCAGCCAAGATGTTCGGCGTCGCGTCGGTGCTTCCGTCATCGAGAGCAAGCAACTCGTCATCCGAGCCCATGCCTGCGACTAGGTCTGCCACCGCCCTGGCGACGTGTGAGGCCCCGTCTCGGACAGGCACCAAGACGGAGACTGGCTCAGGTCGCATAGGCCGAGCACGCTCCTAGTTCGCCTAGACTTAGAGCATGATCTTAGCCAACGTAGAGGCAAACTCGGACCGTCTCTCCTGGCAGACCCGGTCGGAGTGCGTGAGTCATCTGCTGGGCACGGGTGCAACCCAGACTGGGAGCAGTCCATTCTTGTGTGGAGCCAGGGGCCAAGACCTAAAGAATTTGTCCAAGCGAACCGGCGAATGACGGCGGGCCTTGGCGATGCTTGAGCCTGTCCAGGAGTTGATGAGCCCTTGAAGGTACGCGAAGCCATTCGAGCGGCATTAGGCCTGCTCAGTCCACGCGACAGGCGCCTTCTCACCGTTTCGACACTGCTCCAAATGTCAACTGCCTTCCTGGATTTGGCTGGAGTGCTACTGCTGGGTCTAGTTGCCTCCGTCGCCGTCACTGTTGTTCAGGAACAGCCGCCGCCCGAACTCGTTCAGAATCTGTTCGACCGCGTGGGAGCACGAGACGTTTCGGACCAGGAAATGGTTCTGTACCTCGGCTTAGCTGCTGCATCTGTTCTCCTCCTCAAGAGTGTGGTCTCAGTCATTCTGATACGTCGCATCCTGCGCTTTCTCGCTAACCGGCAGGCACTCGTATCAGCACGACTTACCGCCGAACTCTTGTCGAGACCTCTCCCCGAAATCCAGCGCCGATCCAGTCAGGAGACCGCTTACGCACTCATGGGAGGCGTAGGACAAGCTACTGTCGGCCTGCTGGGCCAAACAGTCATTGCAGTTACCGAGGTAACGCTCCTAGCTGTCCTGGCTGTCGCGCTCCTCTTTTTGGACCCCATCGTGACGATGGCATCCATCGTGTTCTTCGCGTTAGTCGGCGTCGTGCTGCAGCGTCTTCTCGGTGCCTGGGCCGAAAGACTTGGCAGCGAAGCGGCCAGTTACGACATTGCCTCCTTGAATGCGGTCCAAGAAGCAATTGCGGCTTATCGCGAGGTGACCGTTTCTGACAGGCGAAACTTGTACGTTGACCGGATTCAGGGCTTACGTTGGCAGGCAGCGCGAGTGTCCGCTGAATTCGGATTCATGGGGCAAATCCCCAAATATGTTTTCGAAACGGCCCTCGTCATAGGCGGATTCCTCTTGACCGCCTCGCTCTTCCTGAGCCGTGACGCGGTAGCGGCGGTGGGCACCCTGGCGCTCTTTCTTGCAGCTGCCTCGCGAGTTATGCCATCACTTCTCCGGCTGCAAGGTGCTGCCCTGGCCATCCGAGGAGCTGCTGGCGGAGCCGCGGCCACGTTTGCACTCGCCGCGGATCTAGCATCTCCAAACGGGGCAACGGACACGCCTGTTCTTCCTCTCCTCATTCGAGAGCGCATAGCCCGGGGAAACCCAGACTTTCGCGCAGACATTGTTGTCGATCATGTGACTGTGACCTACGCACAATCAAGTCGTCCGGCGCTGAAGGACGTCTCCCTCGTCGTCAATCATGGCCAATCAGTTGCCTTCGTGGGCAAGAGTGGCTCTGGGAAGTCGACACTTGCCGACGTGATTCTTGGTGTTGTGTGCCCTGACTTTGGACGTGTCCTGGTGTGCGGTGCCTCGCCGGCAGACGCCATCAAGGCTTGGCCAGGAGGCATTGGATACGTCCCACAGGAAGTTGTACTGGCCAATGACACCGTTAGGTCAAACGTTGCGCTGGGATTGCCGAGGCAGGCAATTGATGACGATCTCGTCTGGGAGGCGCTTGAGCGAGCGCAGTTCTCCCAGTACTTGAGAAAGGAACGTGAGGGTCTGGACATGGTGATCGGAGAGAGAGGAGTTCGCCTTAGTGGAGGACAAAGACAAAGGCTAGGCGTAGCCCGAGCTCTGTTCACCAAGCCGTCACTGCTCGTGCTGGACGAGGCTACAAGCGCACTTGACGCTGAGACTGAGAAAGACATCACAGGAACAGTTACCGAAATGAAGGACAGTGTCACCACCATCATCATCGCCCACCGGTTGTCGACGGTTCGCACCGTGGACAAGATGGCTTACTTGGACTCGGGGAGGCTCATCGCGTTCCTACCCTTTGATGAAATGCTCGAGTCTGTTCCCGCCTTTCGCCGTCAGGCGGATTTGATGGGTCTGCTGTAACTGCTGGACGCACTTCGATTTTCCGCGATAGGTGGTGCCGTCGCTTCAGACAGTCGGCTGATTGAATGGCGGCCCACCACCGCCGGGGCCGACCCGCAAAGGACGACTGGACTTGCACCCAGCCGGGCCGGCTCGTTGTGAGCGAATACTCAGGGTAGGCAGCAGATCGGTGACGTGGGAGCTCCGCGCGTTCATGGAGAGCAATTGACCAAAGTGCAGGTCTACTCTTGATGCGGCTTTGCAGCGACCCCTACGATGCGTGAGGAAATTCGAAGTGCAATCGCGAACCTTCAAAAAGTCACTGGCTCACAGTTTTGGACTAGTTGGAGTTCACTGATTGAGCAGCTAGTTGGAACTAATATGAAGCCAGACATCCCTGGCCAAACCTCCAACTACAAGCTCTGCCGCGTGCACCTCGGCTGCTTCCGACGCAAGCCAAACTGATGCGCGAGTGCGTAACGATTCGAGAAGCTCAGTGTCGAGCCCCATCACAGTTTCGACAACGTGTTGAGGATCCATTCCGCATTGCACAACGAGGGAACCGGGGATGCCGAATTGCTCTAAGGGCGGCCCTACATAGAGTGGAACTACTCCGTGGACTAGAACATCGAAGAGCTTCTCCGACACGTAGTCTGCTGAGTTTTCAATAACTAGTGATGCGGGCGCGAAAGAGAGAGCCTGCCTCTTGGTGGACGCCACTCCTAAGTGCCGCCTGGGACGCCAATTCATGGCTTGTGCCGCTAGGGCCAAATCCGGTGGGATGTACTCCTGCGCGGACTTGACGCAGGCTCTTGCGGCGCGCCCCCAGCGCCTGATCGGGGGGTCCGACCAACCACGGCCAAACATGGCAAGGCGTATCCCCTGCCGGTCGAATTCTCGTCCGATTCGCCGTCGGAGACCGTACAAACTTCCTGGAATCGCACTGTACTTGTCGCCGCTCAAGGCAGTCACATCGTAGGGATACTGCTGAGCAATCGGGATGCGGTCGCCGCTGATCGCTTGGGGCCAACGGAAGACGGAAACCCTAGTTCCAGGGAACCACATGGGAGAGCCCGCGAAGACAACCGAGAAGTCGCCCTCGAGAACGGTCCGATGCGTGTACGGACTCGTGACGCGCGGTTCCAGCACAATCCCGATCCGCCGTGAAGGCGCCACGGAGTCAAGTAGTCGCCTCCTGTCTCGATAATTGTTGAACGAAATGATCCAGGAGGAAGAATCGATCGTTGAGGCATCGTAGGTGACGCTGAGCCCCAAATCCTGGAGCACGCTGCTGAAGGTGCACCATCCCATTTCTTCAAGAGTCGGGATGCCCTTTGGCGGCAAAATCAAGACGTGCCTAGGCATGCAATGCAACCCTATCCTTCCCGATCGATTTACACTACGACGATCCTAGTTGCGAGAGACCGATAAGCCCTACGAAAGACGACCATGCGCCTGCTGCACTCGAGAGCTCGTGACGAGGGCCAATCCTGGGCTCAGATTGTCAGACACTGGTTACCTAACTGGCGGTGGGCGGCTCTGCGCATCGCAGAACGAGTTCTAACGGGAGGCGAGATCGTCGCCCAGACTAGGCACCACTGGGTAGAGGGCTCAATCGACTCCGGAGCCCACGTAATCAGTCGATCAACTAGCTCTCCTCTCGAGGTTCGTGAGCCGGAAGTGCTCGTGTGGGGCGCCACGGGTGAGCGTCGTTCAGTGCCCGATCCGTACGTATCTGAGACGCGGTACACCTATCGTCTTCGCGATGTCGTGGTCGACCCGGGTACAGGCGTTCCTTGGACGCCGGAAGGTGTAGTCCTCGGTGAGGTAAACCAATTCGGCGTCGATCCCCGCTGGACAGACGTCGCCTTGGAGTGGAGCAAGAAGCCACGGCTGAAGCACAGTGGGAAGTGGATGATCTGCGCCCCAAATCAGTCAAACTACTACCACTTCTTGGTTGAGGAATTGCCTGCCCTGCTGTCTTCCCTGAGTGCGGTGGGCGGGGAATCAGTCGAGATCGTAGGTGTCTGCCGCGATTCCAGGGTTCACGCTTGGTTGCGCGAATTGCAGATTC
>Ga0315902_10011825_pt1 | contig 11429 bp, 16 predicted proteins | sample LakEriMetagenome_9_FD_203523 | JGI IMG/M metagenome (GOLD analysis project Ga0315902, IMG submission 203523) | Freshwater fungal communities from buoy surface, Lake Erie, Ohio, United States - Buoy 12 MA117 | ecosystem: Environmental > Aquatic > Freshwater > Lake > Lake biofilm | place: USA... | reverse complement strand
TGCCGTATCAATAGGAAAAACTGCTCCCTCATTTTCTCAAGCAGATCCTGAGGGCAATCAGATTTCACTTGAATCATTCCGCGGAAAATATGTGTTGCTGGATTTCTGGGCAAGCTGGTGTGGTCCCTGCAGACAAGAGAATCCTAATCTTGTAAAGACATATCACAGATTTCAGGATCAATTAACTATTCTGGGCATTTCACTGGATCAGAAAAGAGAACCATGGCTTAAGGCAATTAAAGATGATCAGCTGATCTGGAAACAGGTTTCAGACCTTAAAGGCTGGAGTAACGAAGTAGCAGGTAAATATCAGGTAAGATCCATTCCTGATAATTTTCTTCTGGACAGGGAAGGCAGGATTATTGCCCGAGGATTGCGGGGCCCGGAACTTGACAGAGCACTTGAGCAGCTTTTAAAGCCATAAAAAAAGCCCTCTTCGCGAGGGCTTTTTTATAAATATGCTGAAGACGTAATCAGAAATTCTTTCCGGGGAAGTATGCGGTCTCGCCGAGTTCTTCTTCAATGCGGAGCAACTGATTGTACTTGGCCATGCGGTCACTTCTGGACGCTGAGCCCGTCTTGATTTGTCCTGTGTTAAGCGCAACAGCAAGATCAGCGATGGTGCTGTCTTCAGTCTCACCACTGCGGTGTGACATGATGCTCTTGTAAGAGTTTTGCTTTGCCAGATTAACTGCAGCGATTGTTTCTGTAAGAGATCCGATCTGGTTGACCTTAATGAGGATGGAGTTAGCGACTCCTTTGTCAATTCCCTGACGGAGGCGTGTTACGTTAGTGACAAATAGATCGTCACCAACGAGCTGTACTTTATCACCGGTTTTTTCAGTGAGTTTTTTCCAGCCATCCCAGTCATCTTCCGCCATACCATCTTCAATGGAAATGATCGGATACTTTTTAACCCAACCGGCCCAGAAATCAACCATTTCGGCTGACTTCAGTTTTTTGCCGTCTGATTTTTTAAAATGATAGGTTTTGGTTTTAGCATCGTAGAATTCAGAGGCTGCTGCATCCATGGCGATAAACATATCCACACCCGGTTTAAATCCGGCTTTTTCAATAGCCATCAGCACTACCTCAATTGCTTCCTGGTTGGACTTGATATTTGGTGCAAAACCACCTTCATCGCCTACATTGGTTGACAATCCTTTATCGTGAAGAACCTTTTTCAGATGATGAAAAACTTCTGTTCCCATTTGCAGTGCACGGCTGAATGAATCTGCCTTCACGGGCATCACCATGAATTCCTGAAAATCAATGGAGTTGTCGGCATGGCTGCCTCCGTTCAGAATATTCATCATCGGGACAGGAAGGGTGCATGCGCTAACTCCTCCGATATAGCGGTATAAAGACTGACCGGATTCCTGGGCTGCGGCTTTGGCAATCGCCAGTGATGTACCAAGTATTGCGTTTGCTCCAAGCTTTCCCTTGTTCGGGGTGCCGTCAATTTCAATCATCAGTTTATCAATGAGCGTTTGTTCAAAGACAGGCATCCCTACGATCTCCTTTGCAATGATCTTGTTTACATTGTCAACCGCCTTGAGTACGCCTTTACCCATGTATTTCTTTTTATCTCCGTCGCGAAGTTCCACCGCCTCATGGGTACCTGTTGATGCACCTGATGGTACGGCTGCTCTTCCAAAGGCACCGTTTTCGGTGACGACATCGACCTCTACAGTAGGATTGCCGCGGCTATCCAGGATCTGGCGTGCGTGAATGCTTTCAATAATGCTCATAAAAAATTCAGTTGTTGGTTAAAAATTATTGCTCAGGCAGTAACCTGAACGGATGTCTTAATATTTGAAATGAACTGATCAAACAGATACCTGGAATCGTGAGGACCCGGAGAGGCCTCAGGGTGGTACTGAACGGAAAATGCGTTTTTGTCCTTAAGCTTAATACCCATGATTGTACCATCATTAAGATGCACATGGGTAACTTCCACCTCCGGGTGGTTTTCAATTCCTTCCTTACTAACCGCGAAGCCGTGGTTTTGGGAAGTCATTTCACCAAGACCGGTCAGAAGATTTTTTACCGGATGATTGAGCCCACGGTGGCCGTGGTGCATTTTAAAAGTTTTAAGACCTGCTGCAATTGCAAGAATCTGATGTCCGAGACATATTCCGAATACAGGTTTCCCTGAATCAAGGATTTCTTTTGCCGTAGCAACTGCATAAGTCATTACAGATGGATCACCGGGGCCATTGGAAAGGAAATATCCATCGGGGCCCCAGGCCTTAAGTTCTGCATAGGGCGTTTTGGCCGGGAATACTTTTACAAGACATCCTCTTTCGTTGAGGCATCGTACGATATTGGTTTTGATGCCGAAATCAAGTGCGGCAATTTTTATTTGTGCAGCGGGATCACCGGACTCGTAGGGTACAGTGGTTGATACAACGGAAGAGAGTTCCAGACCATTCATATCAGGTACAGAAGCAAGTCTTTCCTTAAGCTGTTCCGGGCTGAGCTCGGAGGAGATAACAGCATTCATGGCTCCTTTGCTGCGAAGATGTCGTACAAGCATCCGCGTGTCAAGATCAGCGATTCCGACAACACCATGTTTTTCAAGATACTGCTGAAGACTTTCACGGGCTGTTTTGCGGCTGAATTCAGAGGAAAAGTCATTTACGACCAGACCACTGATTTGAGGTTTATCACTTTCCTGCTCCTCGTTTACAGTTCCGTAGTTACCGATATGGGCGGCGGTATTCACAATGATCTGACCGAAATACGAGGGGTCTGTATAGATCTCCTGATAGCCGGTCATTCCGGTATTGAAACAAATCTCACCTCCGGTGGTTCCGCGTTTTCCGATAGCAGTACCTTCCAGCATCAAGCCATCCTGAAGAAGTAAATAAGCTTTTTGGATCTGAGACATTTCGTTAGGGTTTTGCAAAAATAACCTTAAGGGTCTTTTTTTCAGTTATATGTGGTCGGTATTTTGGCATCGGAGTTCAGAGAAATAAAAAAGGGATTGAAATTCAATCCCTTTAATATTTGTGGTCTGAAAGCCATCAAGCTTGTTCTGTTTCTGCCGATGCAGTTGATTCCTGCTTTGTGGCTTTGGTACGAGAACGGCGGGTTTTGGCTTTTTTAGCTGCTCCCTCCTTCTTGTAGACATCATTGAAGTCAACAAGCTCCATCATACACATATCGGAACCGTCACCCAGCCGGGCGTCTCCCAGTTTAATAATCCGGGTATAGCCTCCTTTACGCTCATTGATGCGTCCGGCTACCTCGCCGAAAAGGGACTTCATGCTCTCCTTGTTCTGAAGGTAAGACATCACCACTCGGCGTGAGTGTGTCGTATCATCTTTTGAACGAGTCAGCAGAGGTTCCACATACTTACGCAGTGCTTTCGCTTTTGCTACCGTTGTGGTAATTCGCTTATTAAGGATGAGGGAAGAGGCCATATTTGACAGCAACGCGTGGCGGTGCGCAGTCTTTCTTCCCAGGTGATTAACTTTTTTACCGTGCCTCATAACTTAGTCTTCTTCAAGTTTATACTTAATCAGGTCCATTCCGAAGTTAAGTCCCTTCTCAGCTACAAGCTGTTCAAGCTCAGCGAGTGACTTTTTTCCAAAGTTGCGGAACTTCATCATATCAGAAATTTCAAGCTGTACCAGATCGCCGAGTGTCTTAACATCAGCTGCTTTCAGGCAGTTGTATGCGCGCACTGAAAGATCCAGATCATGGAGTGAGGTTTTAAGAAGTTTACGCATGTGCAGTAATTCTTCATCAACCTGCTCGATTTCGCTGTCTTTTCCGGTCTCAATTTCAATTGATTTGTCAGAGAAGAGGCGGAAGTGCTGAATCAGGATGAATGCAGCGCCCTCAAGAGCCTTCTCGGGATGGATAGATCCATCTGTTTCAATGTCAATTACAAGCTTTTCGTAGTCGGTTTTTTGCTCAACGCGGGTATTTTCAACGCTGTATTTAACATTCTTAATGGGCGTAAAAATCGCGTCGATCGGAATAAATCCGAAAACCTGTTCATTGGGCTTATTCTCTTCTGCAGGAAGATATCCGCGTCCTTTTTCAATTGTAAGTTCAATTTCAAAATGAGCAGTTTCATCCAGGTTGCAGATCACCAGTTCGGGATTAAGGATTTCAAATCCTGCTGTTGCCTTACCGATGTCGGAAGCCTTGAACTGCTTTTGCTTTTTTACAGCAATGGTGATGCGTGATTCCGGAGCATCTGAAACTTTACGGAAGCGAACCTGCTTCAGGTTCAGGATGATTTCGGCCACATCCTCCACCACACCTTCTATGGTAGAAAACTCATGCAGTACACCGGGGACTTTGATTCCGGTGATGGCATATCCTTCGAGGGAAGAAAGGAGGATTCTTCTGAGTGCATTCCCTATGGTTACACCATAGCCTTTTTCAAGAGGCTTGAAAGTAAACATCCCGTGGAAGTCATCCGACTTCTCCATGACCACCTTATCGGGCATTTGAAATGCTAGTATTGACATATTCGTATTTTTAAATTTTACTTAGAGTACAATTCAACAATCAGCTGCTCATTGATTGTTTCAGGAATATCCTGACGGGCAGGCAATGCGATGAACTTACCTGTCATATCGGATCCGTCCCACTCAAGCCAGTTGTACTTGGAAGCGGAGCCTCTTGACAAACTTTCAACCACTGTTTCCAGTGATTTTGATTTTTCACGTACGCCCACCAGGTCACCGGGGCGCAGGTTGAATGAAGGATAATTTACGACCTCACCATTCACTACAATATGCTTGTGAATCACCAGCTGACGCGCAGCACGACGGGTTGGAGCAATACCCAGACGATATACGGTATTATCCAGGCGCGATTCCAGAATTTGCAGGAGCACCTCACCGGTTACGCCCTTCTTACTGGTTGCCTTTTCAAATGTGTGTGCAAACTGTCTCTCAAGTACACCGTAGATGTATTTGGTTTTCTGCTTTTCAGCAAGCTGGGTAGCATATTCCGATTGCTTGCGCTTGCGGGTACGGCCATGCTGCCCGGGAGGATGAGGTTTTCTTTCGTAAACCTTACTTTCTCCGAGGATCGGCTGACCGAACTTGCGGGAAATTCTGACTTTAGGTCCTGTATATCTTGCCATTTGGGTAGATAGATTATCGTTCCGGTTAATAAATTATATTCTGCGACGCTTAGGAGGACGGCAACCGTTGTGGGGCAGCGGGGTTACATCGCGGATGATCAGCACTTCAAGGCCTGCACCCTGAATTGTACGGATTGCTGATTCACGGCCTGAACCCGGTCCTTTAACAAATACTTCTACCTTTCGCATTCCAAGTTCAAAAGCCTTGGTTGCACAATCCTGTGCTGCCATCTGAGCGGCATAGGGCGTGTTCTTTTTGGATCCCTTGAAGCCCATCTTGCCAGCGGAAGCCCATGCTACCACCTGGCCGGTGGTATTGGTGATTGATACAATAATATTATTGAAGGTTGCATGGATGTGTGCCTCTCCTGAGGTCTCCACAACGACCGTGCGCTTTTTACTCTTATCCTTCTTTTTTTCTACCGGTGCAGTTGCCATTGAATAGTCTTTATCAATTAACCTTTAGTTACTTTCTTTTTATTCGCCACAGTCTTACGCTTACCCTTTCTGGTACGGGCATTGTTCTTTGTGGTCTGACCGCGGACGGGGAGGCCTTTACGGTGGCGCAGGCCACGGTAAGATCCGATGTCCATCAGGCGCTTAATGCTCAGCTGGATTTCAGACTTCAGGAGTCCTTCAATCTTAAACTGTTCGGCAATGATTGCACGGATCGCATTGGACTCTTCATCGGTCCATTCCTTGACGCGCTTATCAAAGTTTACACCGGCCTGAGCAAGGATCCGCTGAGCGGAGCTGCGGCCAATGCCGAAAATATATGTGAGTCCGATCTCACCTCTTTTGTTATCCGGAATATCAACACCTGCTATACGTGCCATGTGTATTGTTTAATTTTTTGTCAATGTTTATCCCTGACGCTGTTTATAGCGAGGGTTCTTTTTGTTGATTACGTACAGCTTTCCCTTCCGACGGATGATCTTACAGTCGGCGCTGCGTTTTTTAATAGATGCCCTTACTTTCATACTATTTGTATCTAAAAGTTATCCTACCTTTTGTTAAATCATACGTCGACATCTCCAGTTTTACTCTGTCTCCCGGCAAGAGTCGGATGTAGTGCATCCTCATTTTGCCTGAGATGTGAGCGAGCACTTCATGACCATTTTCAAGCTGCACCCTGAATGTTGCATTCGAGAGTGCTTCAAGAATGGTTCCGTCCTGCTCTATTGACTTTTGTTTCGCCACTTTATACTATAATTTTCTTCTATATATCCGTGTGTCGTCAGTACCTCAGTTTGTCCGTCCAATATGGCTACCATATGCTCAAAATGAGCAGAAGGTTTCCGGTCTTTGGTGCGGATGGTCCATCCATCTCTTTCCTGAACCACCTCTCTGGTTCCCATATTGATCATTGGCTCGATGGCGAAGACCATTCCGGGTACCAGCTTAACTCCTGAACCACGTTTGCCATAATTCGGGATTTCCGGTTCTTCATGAAGGTTTTTACCTACTCCATGTCCAACCAGCTCCCTCACTACGCCGTAGCCAAATGACTCGACATAGCTTTGAATGGCATGACCGATGTCGCCTGTCCGGTTACCGGCTTTTGCAACCTGGATTCCCAACAAGAGGGAATCATAGGTCCGTTGCAAAAGGTTCAGCACATCCTGACCGACGCCGGGCAGCGGATAGGTGTAGGCGGAATCACTATGATATCCGGCCAGCTCCACTCCGCAGTCTACAGCGATCACATCGGCTTCCTTCAGTTCATATTTTCCCGGGAACCCGTGCACTACCACTTCGTTGACCGAAATGCATAGTGTCGCGGGGAAACCGCGGTAGTTTTTGAACGAAGGTTTTCCGCCATGATCGCGGATAAACGCTTCGGCCACTTTATCCAGCTCGGAGGTTTTTACACCGGGCTTAACCATCTTAGCGACTTCTCCGTGCGTTCTTGCAAGGAGTTCGGCACTATTTCTGATAAGCTCAATCTCTCCGGCTGTTTTCAGGTGTACCATCAGCCCTTAAGCTGCAGCAAACTGAGAACGTCCTTTCACTCTTCCAGATTTCATCATTCCCTCATAATGCCGCATCAGCAGATGGCTTTCAATTTGCTGCAGGGTATCGAGGATTACTCCCACCATAATCAGCAAAGATGTGCCACCAAAAAACTGAGCGAAATTCTGTTGCACACCTGCTTTCACTGCAAATGCCGGTAAAATGGCAATTGCGGCAAGGAACAGCGCGCCGGGAAGGGTTATCCTGGACAGAACGGTATCTATAAATTCGGCAGTTGGTTTACCGGGTTTAATTCCGGGAATAAAACCGCCGTTTCTTTTGAGGTTATCAGCCATGTCGTTTGAAGGGACAGTGATGGCTGTGTAGAAAAATGTAAACAACAGGATGAGCACAGCAAACAGCAGGTTGTACTGCCAGCTGGTGAAGTCCCCGATTGTTGATCCGATATAGGCTGCCACGTCAGAATCACGGAAGACGTTGGCAATCATCGGAGGAATGAACATCAGCGCCTGAGCGAAGATGATAGGCATTACTCCGGCTGAATTAAGCTTGAGAGGAATAAAATCACGCTTTCCACCGTAAAGTTTATTCCCTACAACCTGCTTGGCATATTGTACGGGAATACGACGTGTGGCCTGAGTCAGCGCGATCACGCCCACAACTACGAAGAAGAGCACAAGCAATTCAATGATAAAAAACAGGGCTCCTGCCATTCCTTTGGTATCGGCCTCCTGCCATATTGCCTCCGGGAGGCGTGATACGATACCAATCATGATCAGCATGCTGATACCATTTCCAATACCTTTATCTGTGATACGCTCGCCGAGCCACATACAGAACATGGTTCCTGAAATCAGAATGATGATTGCAGGGATCGTGAAAGACCAAAGACCGGGATTAATAATAGCCTCGGCATTAATGGTTGTACGCAGATAAGCAAAAGACTGAGCTGCGGTGATGACGATTGTCAGCACACGTGTGAACTGATTAAGTTTTTTACGGCCACTCTCTCCCTCCTTTTGCATTTTGGCAAAATGCGGAACAGCAACGGTAAGAAGCTGCACCACGATGGAGGCAGAAATGTAAGGCATGATGCCAAGTGCGAAGATGGAAGCACGGCTCCATGCACCACCGAGGAAAGAATTGATGAGGTCAAAGAAACCTCCGCCCTGCTGTTCGGGCAGTTTGGTAAAGTCAACGCCCGGCAGGACCACGTAGGAACCCAGCCTGAACATAATCAAAAACCCAACCGTATTCAGGATCTTGATACGGAGGTCCTCAATTGAGAAAATGTTCTTTAATGTGGCCCAGAATCTGTTCATTATGCAACCTTGGTTACGGCACCGCCGGCCTGTTCAATGGCTTTTGATGCCTTGTCAGAAAATGCGTGCGCTTCAATTGTCACTTTGCTTTTGATCTCACCGCGTCCGAGAAGTTTGATCCTGTCATTTTTGCTGATCAGGCCATTCTTACGGAACACCTCGATGCTAAGATTGGATTCACCGGTTTTTTGCACCAGCTGTTCAATAACATCCAGGTTCAGAGGCTTATAGTAGATCTTATTGTTGTTCTTGAAACCGAATTTTGGAGTCCGGCGCTGAATAGGCATCTGGCCACCTTCAAAACCGAATTTCTTGTGATATCCGGAACGTGACTGAGCACCTTTATGACCACGGCCTGCGGTGGAACCACCGGAGCCCTGGCCACGGCCAAGTCTTTTGTTTGTCTTTGTAGAGCCCTTTGCAGGCTTAAGCTGATGTAGTTTCATGCTCTTTTCTTTTAATCCCTTCTTTCAAAGGTTTATAATTCAGTAACCTGTACCAGGTGGCTAACCTTTCTTACCATTCCCTTGATCTGCGGAGTATATTCTACCTCAACAGTTGAATGCAGTTTTCCGAGGCCGAGCGACTGAATAGTCAGCAGCTGTGTGTTAGGTCTCTTGATGGTACTGCGGATCTGGGTGATTCTGACTTTTGCCATGATACTTATCCGTTAAAAACTTTAGAAAGCTCAATTCCGCGGTTGCGAGCGATGGTAAAAGGATCGCGCATAGATGTAAGGGCTTTAAAAGTTGCCTTTACCACATTGTGCGGGTTTGAAGATCCTTTGGACTTTGCAAGTACGTTGTGAACACCTGCAGATTCAAGAACTGCACGCATCGCACCACCTGCTATAACGCCTGTACCGGGGGAAGCAGGCTTAAGAAGAACCAGTCCACCACCGAACTTTCCGATTGATTCATGAGGAACTGTGCCTTTGATGATCGGAACCTTCACGAGGTATTTTTTGGCATCTTCCATTCCTTTGGCGATTGCATCGGTCACTTCATTTGCCTTACCGAGGCCATAACCCACCACGCCGTTTCCGTTTCCGACAACAACGATGGCAGAGAAACTGAAGCGGCGACCGCCTTTCACAACCTTAGCTACGCGCTGGATTGCGACCACCCTTTCTTTCAGGTTGATCTCACTGGCCTTTACTGAACTTACATTGCTCTGTGACATGCGTTAAAAGTTTAATCCGCCTTCTCTTGCGCCTTCGGCGAGGGCTTTTACATTTCCGTGATAGAGATAACCATTGCGGTCAAAGACAACCTGATCAATACCGGCATCCTTCGCACGTTGTGCGACAACCAGACCTACTGATTTGGAGATCTCCACATTGAGTTTTCCTTTTTTTTCAGTTTCCATTGAAGAAGCAAATGCTACTGTATGACCTTTGGAGTCATCAATAAGCTGGGCATAAATGCCACGATTGCTTCTGAAAACTGATAGCCTGGGGCGGCCCGTGGTGCCTTGCACTTTCTTGCGGATCCCCAGCTTGATTCTTTTCTTTCTTCCCAGTTTGGACATATTACCGATTATTTAGCCGCAGCCTTACCTGCTTTTCTTCTTACAAACTCACCTACATAACGGATACCCTTTCCTTTGTAAGGTTCAACCTTACGCAGTGATTTGATTTTCGAGGCAACCTGACCGATCAATTGCTTGTCGATACCTTCAAGGGTAATGGTCGGGTTCTGACCTTTTTCCTGAGTAGCCTGAAGTTTCAATTCCTGAGGCACTGCCAGGAAAATGCTATGGGAATATCCAAGGCTGAGTTCCAGGATATTACCCTGAGCGCTTGCCTTGTAACCTACACCGATCAGTTCAAGCTGACGGCGGTAGCCATTGCTTACGCCTTCAACCATGTTGGCGATCAGCGCACGGTACAAACCATGGAGGGCACGGTCAGGCTTATCATCCGATGGACGGGTAACAGAAACCTGAGAGCCTTCAACTTTAACATCAAAGCCAGGCTTTATAACCTGCTTCAATTCTCCCTTTGCACCTTTTACCACAACTGTGGAGCTGCCGGCATTGTATGTGCAGGATGTGCCTGCAGGGAGTGTAATGATTGCTTTACCTATTCTTGACATGGCCGCGTATTAATAAACGTAACACAATACTTCACCACCCACATTAAGATTGCGTGCTTCCTTATCTGTAATCACACCTTTGGAAGTGGACAGGATGGCGATGCCAAGCCCGTTCAGAACCTTGGGGAGGTTATCAGAGCCGGCATACTTACGCAAACCCGGTGAGCTGATTCGTACCAGGCGTGTGATTGCTGATTCCCGGGTTTCGGGGTTGTACTTAAGAGCGATCTTGATATTGGTCTTGGCAGGCACAGAATCATCCAACTTATAGTTCAGGATGTACCCTTTTTCAAAAAGGACCTTGGTAATCTCTTTTTTAAGGCCGGAAGCCGGTACCTCCACGATGCGGTGGCGCGCCTTTATGGCATTCCGTACCCTGGTAAGGTAATCAGCGATAGGATCAGTCGTCTTCATTATTTTCGTCGTTTTAACCCCTTTTTGGGAAAAAGGGCTGCAAATTTATTGATTTTAAGGTCTTTATCAAATTTTACCAGCTTGCTTTCGTGAGGCCCGGGATTTTTCCGTCGTTGGCCATCTGCCGGAACACGTTCCTGCAAACACCGAATTTGCGCATGTAACCACGAGGGCGGCCTGTCAGCTTGCAACGACTGCGAAGGCGAACTGCTGAAGAGCTCCTGGGCATCTTGTCAAGAGCCTCCCAGTTGCCTGCTTCCTTCAGGGCTTTACGCTTGGCAGCATAACGCTTTACAAGCGCTGCCTTCTTACTGTCGCGGGTCCACAATGAAAGTTTTGCCATATTCTAAATTTCTATCAGTTTTTAGTTACGAAAGGCATTCCAAATGCTTTCAACAGTTCGAAGCTTTCTTCGTCAGTTGATGCAGATGTTACGAAGGTGATGTCCATACCATTGATCCTGGTCACTTTTTCAATGGAGATTTCAGGAAAAATGATTTGTTCTTTAAC
>Ga0315902_10011823_pt1 | contig 11430 bp, 11 predicted proteins | sample LakEriMetagenome_9_FD_203523 | JGI IMG/M metagenome (GOLD analysis project Ga0315902, IMG submission 203523) | Freshwater fungal communities from buoy surface, Lake Erie, Ohio, United States - Buoy 12 MA117 | ecosystem: Environmental > Aquatic > Freshwater > Lake > Lake biofilm | place: USA... | reverse complement strand
ACTTGTCCACAGGCCGGGACGCTGGCATAGTGCGCGGCTCCCTGCGTCCGCCCGTCGGCCGCATGGGGATGCACCGTCCCGCCCACGCGGGACCTTCCGCCTCACCGCCTTCAAGGGCACGGCCTCCGGGCCGCGGGGCGGGCCGAAGCCACCCAGGCAATGGGCGGCACCCACGAAGCACCCAGGAGGGCCACATGGGCCGCAAGTGTCAGCTGACCGGCAAGAGCGTGATGTCGGGCAACAATGTTTCCCACGCGAACAACAAGACGCGCCGTACCTTTTCGGCGAACATCCACGAACGCCGCTTCTGGGTTGCCAGCGAGAACCGCTGGGTGAAGCTCAAGATTTCGGCGAACGCCCTGCGCACGATCGACAAGAACGGCATCGACGCCGTCCTCGCCGAGCTCCGCGCCTCCGGCGTCAAGGTCTAAGGGAGAACCACCATGGCTTCGAAGCGCGACAAGATCCGTCTGGTGTCGACGGCCGGTACCGGCCACTTCTACACCACCGACAAGAACAAGAAGACGATGACCGGCAAGTTCGAGATCAAGAAGTACGATCCGACGATCCGCAAGCACGTCGCCTACAAGGAAGCGAAGATCAAGTAAGCCCTCGGCCGAACGATCCGCTCCACGAAAAACCCGCCGAGAGGCGGGTTTTTTGTTGCCTCAGCCCGGGGCCACCACCACCCGGTTCCGGCCGCCGCGCTTCGCCTCGTAGAGCGCCTCGTCGGCGCGCTGCAGGGCGGCTTCCGGGGCCTCCGAGCCCTGCCACCACGCCGCCACGCCGACGCTGATCGTCACCTCGCCCGGCCCAAGCCCATCGCCACCGGCGGCGATCGCGCTTCGCAAGGCTTCGGCGAGCAGCCCGAGCTGGGCGGGATCGCGCCCACTCACCAGCACGGCGAACTCCTCGCCGCCGTAGCGGTAGAGCTTGGCGCGGCCGCGCTCCGCCTCCGACTGCAGCGCGCGTTGCAACGTGCTGGCCACCGCCATCAATACGCCGTCGCCCTCGAGGTGGCCGCGTTGGTCGTTGATGGCCTTGAAGTGATCGACGTCGGCCAGCAGCACGCCGAGGCGCGTGGCTTCGGCACGCGGCGCGACACGCCGCGCCATCGCCTCGTTGAATCGGCGGCGATTGAAGCAGCCGGTCAGGCCGTCGCGGTCGCCGACCTCGCGGAGCATCACGCCGGCGCGCTCCTCCAGCAGCGCGTAGGTGGTGACGAAGCACACCATCAGGCCGTAGACGCTGGCGAAACGCACGACGTCGATCGGAGCGATCTGCAACATCGCGACGCCGCAGACGAACAGGCCAAAGACCAGCATCGCGACCATCGCGCGCCAGGCTGGCAGCAGGAACACGACGACCACCGGGAACAGGAAGCCCCAGTAGTGCAGCGGGCGCTCGTGCCACCAGCCGAAGCCGATGGCGAACACGATGAGGCCGAGGATCACGCCGAAGAAGGCCATGGTGCCGGCACGCCTTGGCAGCCAGAGCAGGCCCAGCAGGCTCGTGGCATTGAGCGTGAAAACGATCCAGGCCAGCCGCGCGGTGTCGGTCAGGCCCAACGAGGTGTTGAGCAGGCCGAGCGCGAGCATCAGGGTCGACATCAGGGCGACCAGCACCAGCGCCACGCGCCAGCGCAGCGTCTCGCGGGTCTCGGCGTAGCTGGGCCGCGTGGTCGACATGCCCTCTCCCCAGGGTGCCCACCAGCCTAAACGAGCACGGCGCCCCGTGGGGGCGCCGTGTCCGGGCGATCACCGGTTTTGACGACTCACTCGTCGATCGGCACGTCCTTGGTCTCGCGGAGGAACAGGGTGCCGATGACCAGGCTCAGGGCCGCAATCGCGATCGGGTACCAGAGGCCGCTGTAGATGTTGCCGGTGAAGGCCACGAGGGCGAAAGCCGTGGTCGGCAGGAAGCCGCCGAACCAGCCGTTGCCGATGTGGTACGGGAGCGACATCGACGTGTAGCGGATGCGCGTCGGGAACATCTCGACCAGCCACGCCGCGATCGGGCCGTACACCATCGTCACGTACAGCACGAGGATGGTCAGCAGCAGCAGCACCATCGGCTCGTTGACCGCGGCCGGGTCGGCCGCCGCCGGGTAGCCCGCGGCAACCAGCGCGGTCTTCAGGCTGACGGCATAGGCCTCGCTGCGGGCCTTGAACTCGGCGGCCGGCAGGCCGGCGCCGTCGAAGGCGGGCAGCACCACGTCGCCGACGCGCACCTCGGCGATGGCGCCGGTCGGCATCTCGGCATTGCTGTAGGGCACGCCGGCCTTGGTCAGCGCGCCCTTGGCCACGTCGCAGCTGTTGGTGAACACCGTCTTGCCGACCGGGTCGAACATCACGTTGCAGTTGTCGGGGTCGGCGCTGACCACGACCGGCGAGGTGGCAATGGCCGCGTCGAGCGCCGGGTTGGCGTAGTGCGTCAGGCCCTTGAAGATCGGGATAAAGGTCAATGCGGCCAGCAAGCACCCACCCATGATGATGCTCTTGCGCCCGATCTTGTCGGAAAGCCAGCCGAAGAAGATGAAGAACGGCGTGCCAATGGCGAGGGCGCCGGCGATGAGCAGGTTGGCGGTGGTCGGATCGACCTTGATGGTCTGCTGCAGGAAGAACAGCGCGTAGAACTGCCCGGCGTACCAGACCACGGCCTGGCCGGCGGTCGCGCCGATCAGCGCGAGCAGGACGATCTTGCCGTTCTTCCAGTTGCCGAAGCTTTCGCTGATCGGTGCCTTGGAAGTCTTGTTCTCGTCCTTCATCTGCTGGAAGACCGGCGACTCGTGCAGCTGCGTGCGGATGTAGACGGAGATCGCCAGCAGCACCACCGACAGGATGAAGGGCAAGCGCCAGCCCCAGGCGTCGAAGGCCTCGTTGCCCAGCAGCAGGCGGCAGCCGAGGATGACCGCCAGCGACAGGAACAGGCCGATCGTCGCGGTGGTCTGGATGAAGCTGGTGTACAGGCCGCGCTTGCCCTGTGGCGCATGCTCGGCGACGTAGGTCGCGGCACCACCGTACTCGCCGCCGAGCGCCAGGCCTTGCAGCATGCGCAGCACGATCAGGATGATCGGGGCCGCAACGCCGATCGATTCATAGCCGGGCAGGATGCCGACGAGGAAGGTCGAGACGCCCATCAGGACGATGGTGATGAGGAAGGTGAACTTGCGGCCGACGAGATCGCCGAGCCGTCCGAACACCAGCGCGCCGAAGGGCCGGACCGCGAAGCCGGCGGCAAAGGCCAGCAGAGCGAAGATGAAGCCCGAGGTCGGGTCGAGCGCGGTGAAGAAGTGCTTGGCGATGATCGCGGCGAGCGCACCGTAGAGGAAGAAGTCGTACCACTCGAACACGGTGCCGAGGCTCGAGGCGAGGATGACCTTGCGGTGGCTCTTGTCGATGCCGTCGCCGAAGGCGTGGGCCGGCTTGCCGGCCGGCTGGGGGGCGTTCGGGATGGCGGCCATGGGGCGCTCCTGAAGAAAGCATGCTTGGCGTGTGCCGAGCTTTGGCGACGGACTGTAGACGAGGTGGACGGCCATCGCGCCCTGACAGGCGAGACAGCGCCCGCCCTGCGTCGCACACTGGGCGGATCCCGAGAGCGAGCCCCCGCCATGGCCACCCCCGACGACCGCCTGCCCATTCCCGCCGACTTCGCCGCGCGGGCGCACTACGACAGCGCCGGCCTGGCGCAGGCCCGTGCCACCTTCGAGCGCGATCCCAACGCGTGGTGGCGCTCGCTGGCCGAGCGCCTCGACTGGTCGCGCTTCCCGACCGAGATGGAGGACGTCGACTTCGATGCCGAGCGCTTCCGCATCCGCTGGTACGGCGACGGCGAACTCAACGTCGCAGCCAACTGCCTCGACCGCCAGCTCGCCACGAACGGCGACAAGACGGCGATCCTGTTCGAGCCGGATGACCCGAAGGAACCGGCGCAGCGCATCACCTATCGGGAACTGCACGCCCGCGTCTGCCGTCTCGCGAATGCCCTCACCAACCTCGGCGTGAAGCGCGGTGATCGCATCACCATCTACCTGCCGATGATCCCCGAAGCCGCCGTGGCCATGCTGGCCTGCGCGCGCATCGGCGCCGTGCATTCGGTGGTGTTCGGCGGCTTCGCGCCGCATGCCGTGGCCGACCGCATCGGTGACTGCGGCAGCACGCTGGTGATCACCGCCGACGAGGCGCGGCGCGGCGGCAAGCGCATTCCGCTGAAGGCCGTGATCGACGAAGCCTTGGCGATGCCGGGCACCACGACCGTCTCGACGGTGCTGGTGGTGCGCAACACCGGCGCCGCGGTGCCCATGCAGATGCCGCGCGACCGCTGGTATGAATCGGTGGTCGAAGGCCAACCCGACACGCACGACGCGCCGGTGATGGGCGCCGAGGATCCGCTGTTCATCCTCTACACCTCGGGTTCGACCGGAAAGCCGAAGGGCGTGCTGCACACCTCGGGCGGCTACCTCGCGTGGGCGAGCTGGACCTTCCACGCCGTGTTCGACCATCGTCCCGACGATGTGTTCTTCTGCACCGCCGACGTCGGCTGGATCACCGGGCACAGCTACATCGTCTACGGCCCCTTGGGCAACGGCGCCACCGCGGTGATGTTCGAAGGCGTGCCGACGTGGCCGGATTCGGGCCGCCTTTGGGACATCGTCGACCGCCACGGCGTCACCATCCTCTACACCGCGCCCACCGCCATCCGCGCGCTGATGCGCGACGGCGACGAACCGGTGAAGAAGCGCTCACGCAAGACGCTGCGCCTGCTCGGCACCGTCGGCGAACCGATCAATCCCGAGGCCTGGCGGTGGTACCACCGCGTGGTCGGCGACGAGCGCTGCCCGGTGGTCGACACCTGGTGGCAGACCGAAACCGGCGGGATGCTGATTTCGCCCGTTCCCGGCGCCGTCGAGGCGAAACCGGGCTCTGCCACGCAGCCCCTGCCCGGCATCCGTCCGGCGCTGGTCGATGCCGACGGCAAGATCCTCGAAGGAGCCACGAGCGGCAACCTCGTGTTGCTGGGCTCCTGGCCGGGGCAGATGCGCACGGTGTTCGGTGACCACGCGCGATTCATCGACACCTATTTCAAGGCCTATCGCGGCATGTACTTCACCGGCGACGGCTGCCGTCGCGACGAAGACGGCTACTACTGGATCACCGGCCGCGTCGACGACGTCATCAACGTGTCGGGGCATCGCATCGGCACCGCGGAAGTGGAAAGCGCGCTGGTGTCGCACACCAAGGTGGCCGAAGCCGCCGTCGTCGGCTTCCCGCACGACATCAAGGGCCAGGGCATCTACGCCTACGTGACGCTGAAGGCCGGCATCGCCATGGACGACGCGCTGCTGGCCGAGCTGAAGCAGCAGGTGCGCCACGAGATCGGGCCGATCGCCCAGCCCGACCACATCCAGTTCGCACCAGGGCTGCCGAAGACGCGCAGCGGCAAGATCATGCGCCGCATCCTGCGCAAGATCGCCGAAGCCGGAGCCGAGGCCCCTTCGGCCGACGCACTGGGCGACACCAGCACGCTGGCCGACCCGGCGGTGGTGCAGCACCTCGTTGAGCACCGGCGGGTGCGCTAAGGGCCCGCTCACTCCATCGGATCGATCACGAACCCGCTGCCGAGGCGCTCGCGCACCTCGGCCAGCCGGCGCCGACTGATCGGCACGCGCTCGCCGCCGCGCAGTTCGCAGGCCCAGCCCTTCGCGCTCTTCGACACGCGCCGGAGATGCGCGAAAGCAATCCAGTGCGAGCGGTGCACGCGCAGGCCCGCCTCGGGCAGGGCGGCCTCGACTTCGGCGAGGCTGCCCAGCACCGTCGCCCGGCCCAACGCGGTGCGCACTTGCAGGTAGTGCAGGTCGGCATCGATGCGCACGAGATCGCGGCCGATGGCGGTGGGAAGGCGTTCGAAAAAGGGCGATGCGGCCAGCTCGGGCGTGTCGTGCGCCGGCTCGATCGCCGCATCGACGATCCCGGCGTCGATGCCGTCGCTCTCCTCGACCTCCGGCGGGATCGACGCGCCACCCGCGGGCGCCGCGCTGGGCTCACGGATCACCGTGGGCGCCAGCTGCACGAGGTTCAACAGCGCCCAGCTGACGAGGTAGCTCGGCGCGAGTTGCAGCCATTCGGCCACCAAGGCCAGTCCGCCACCCGCCTCTGCCCAATGATCCAGGACGTCGTCAGGGGGGCTTTCCACCGGCATCGGGAACAGGCGCTCGAACCCGAGGGCCAGCGGGGCGAAAGCGAGGCTGCCCAGCAGGCCACCGACCAGCAGGCGTGACCAGGCCGGCGCCGCGCTCAGGATGGACCAACGCGCCGTGGCATGGGTGGCGACGATGGCCAGCGCGAGCCCGACCCCGATGTGCACAATCCACACCGCCCAGGCGGCGAACCAGGGCAACGTCCGCGTCGGCTCCGGCTCGAGTTGGGCGAACAGCAGGGCCAGCGCGATGACGACGATCGGCCAGGTGCGGGCGTAATGGGCGGTCATGGCGGGAGTTTAGGGCGGCCGTTCGTGCAGGCAACGTGCCGCTGGTGCAGCCGGCACGCGGTGGTCACACCAGCGGGGGGGCGACGTGGGCAGCTTAGACCCACCGCGCACCCCGACGCGGTCTGACCCGGAGACCCCTGAAATGACTCGACACCCGACCCCGAACCGCTCCCTCCGCCGCGCCGCCCTGTGCCTCGGGCTGGCCCTGGCTGCCGCGCCCGTCGCCCAGGCCAGCGACGAGGGCCTCTACGCCACCGCCCTGCTCGGGCTGGCCAACCAGTCCGACCAGACGCTCACCTGGAGCGGCATCACCGCCCCGCCGTCCGGGAATCAATCGCGCAACCTCGCCCTCGACAGCGGCCTGCTCGGCGGCGGCGCCCTCGGCTGGGCCTTCGGGAACGGCTGGCGGGTGGAGGGCGAGTTCGTCTACCAGAGCGTCGGCGCCGGCAACCCCGGTTTTGCCGCGCCTGGCCCGCAGGGCAACGGCGACAACTTCGCCTCGACCAGCGCCGCCGTGAACCTGCTCTACGACGTCGACCTGTTCGGGTCGGACAAGGCGAAGACCTACGTCGGCCTCGGCTATGCCCGGCTGACCGAGGTCGACATGGACATCGGCGGCTCGTCCTACAGCGGTACCGGCGATGGCTTCCAGGTGCTCTTCGGAGCGCGCTACGACCTCGGCGAGAACCTGTTCATGGATGCCGGCGTGCGCTGGCTGGATGCCGGCAAGGTGACGCTCGATGCGGAACGCGGCAACGGCCGCATCGAAACCGACTATGCCCCGTGGGCCCTCACGGTCGGGCTGGGCTGGCGCTTCTGACGCGGGGCCCATCGCTGACGATGCGCCCGTCGACCAGCTCGATCACCCGGTCGCAGCGGTCGGCGAGGCGCGGGTCATGCGTCACCACCAGCACGGCGAAGCCGCGCTCGGCGTGCAGGCGACGCAGCAGGGCAAAGACCTCGTCGGCCGTCTGCGTGTCGAGGTTGCCGGTGGGCTCGTCGGCGAGCAGCAGGGCGGGCCGCGCCATCAGCGCGCGGACGATGGCCACGCGCTGCTGCTGGCCACCGGAGAGCGCCATCGGCTTGCGGTCGGCCAATGCGCCAAGGCCCACGGCCTCGAGCAGCTCCTTCGCCTCGGCGACGAGGGCGGGCGTGGGCCGGCCCTCGCGGGCCAGCCTCGGCATCATCACGTTCTCGAGGGCCGTGAAGGCCGGCAGCAGGTGGTGGAACTGGAAGACGAAGCCGATGGCCTCGCCGCGCAGCCGCGTGCGGGTGTCGTCGTCGAGCGCGCGCGTCGGTTGGCCGAGCAGTTCGATCTCGCCCTCGGTGGGCGAGTCGAGCTGGCCGAGCAGATTCAACAGCGTCGTCTTGCCCGAGCCCGACGGGCCGATCAGCGCGGCGAACTCGCCGCGGCGCAATTCGAAGCCGAGGCCGTGCAGCACCTCGATCTCGCTGGGCAGGCCGACGTTGTAGCGCTTGCGCACGCCGTCGAGGCGCAGGACGAGGTCATCCGCCACGCATCGCCTCCACCGGGTCGAGTCGTGCCGCGCGACGCGCCGGGGCCATTGCCGCGAGCATGCCCACCACCGTCGCCATGGCCGAGGCGCCGAAGAACAGCGCCGGCGTGACGACGAGGGCGAAAGCGCCGCGGCCCGAACGCGCCAAGCCCATCAGCTCCCACAAACCCAGCAAGCCAGCGCCGATCAGGCAGCCGAAGGCCGCACCGATCAGGCCGACCAACGCGCCCTGCAGCAGGAAGATCCGCAGCACCTGGCCGCGTTGCGTGCCCATCGCCCGCAGGATGCCGATCTCGCGGCCTCGCTGCACCACGCTCACGGCGAGCACGCTGGCGATGCCGAAGGCGGCGGACAGACCTACGAACACTTTGATCAGGTTGGTCGACATGCTCTGCGCCGCGAGGGCGCCGAGGATGTTGCTGTTGAGCGTCATCCAGCTTTCGGCCTGGATGCCGAGGCGCGCGGCGATCCGCTGGGCGACATCTTCGGCCTCGAAGATCTCGCGCACGCGCAAGTCGATGCTGGTGGCGCCGCCCGGCAGGTCGAGCAGGCTCTGCGCCGGCTTCATCGCGAGGTAGACGAAGCGGCCATCGAGGTCGCGCACGCCGAGCTCGAACAGCGCGACGATGGTGAACACATCGCTTCGGCCGTCGCCGGTGTCGAGACGAATGCGGTCGCCAAGCTGGGCGCCGAGATCCTTCGCGAGCTCGCGGCCGATGGCCACGTCGTTGCCGACGATGCGCCAGCGGCCCTCCTTGACGTTGTCGGGCACCGGCACGATGCGCACGTAGCGTTCCGGATCGATGCCCATCAGCACCACCGCGCGGCTGGCCGCACCGCGACGCGCGAGCGCCGGGCCGGACACCAGCGGCGAGATCGCCGTGACTTCGGGAAAGCCGGCCAGTGCCGTTTCGATGCGCTGCCACTGGTCGACCGAGCGCAGGCGTTGCGCGCGCTGGTCGACGCGGGAGAGCACCGCGGTCTCACCGTCGACGCGCAGCGGCCGGGCCACCTCGTCCGGCGCGCTGATGCGGATGTGCGCCTGCGTGCCGAGCGTGCGGTCGATGATCTGCTTCTGCAGGCCACCGATGAGGGCAGTGAGGAAGACGATGACCGCCACGCCCACGCCGATGCCGGTGATGATCAGCAGGGTCTGGGCGCGGCCCTCCAGCAGCAGGCGGGTGGCCAGCGTCCATTCGAACCAGAATCGGGCCACGCTCATTCCGCCGCGGCAACGCGCACGCGGGCACCGTCGGCCGGCGCACCGGCCAGCGGCAGCACGGCCTCGCCTTCGGTGAGGCCTTCGAGGACTTCCACGCGGTCGACGCCGCGAAGCCCGAGCGTCACCGGCACGCGCTGCACGCGGCCCTCGCGAACGACGAGCACGGTCGACGGCCCGGCGCTGTCGCTCGTATCGACGGCATCGATCGGCAGCACCAGCGCGCGCTCGCGGCGCCCCACTTCGATGTCGATGGAGACGGTCATGTCCTGCCGCAGCGTGGCCGGCGGCTCGGGCACTTCGACACGGACTTCCACGGTGCCGGTCTGCGGGTCGACGGCGGGCGCGATGAACACCACGCGGGCCGGCAGGCGCTGGCTGGGAAAGGCATCGGCGGAGACGAGGGCCGACTGGCCCTCGGCGAGGCGGTCGAGATTGCGCTCGTCCACTTGCGCGACGACCAGCAGGTCGCCGTCGCGAGCGAGTTCGACGATGCCGCGGCCGGCCTGCACCACGTCGCCGGGCTCGGCGAGCCGGCGCAGCACGGTGCCGGCCACGCGGGTGCGGATCACGGTCTGCGCCAGCGCCGCCTCGGCGGTGGCGACGCGATCGCGCAACAGGCGTTCGGTGCTGCCGCCGGGGCCGGAGGCGCGCGCCTGCGCTTCCGCTCCCGCCAGCGCGGCCTCGGCCACGCGACGTGCCTGCGTGGCCTGTTCGGCGCGGTCGCGGGCCACGAGGCCCTTGGTCGCGAGTTCGGCGAAACGCGCGGCATCGCGACGCGCTTGTTCGGCTGCGCCACGCGCCTGGACCAGGGTGGCCGCATCCACCGGACGCTCGCGCTCCAGCAGTTGCGCCAGTGCCGCATGGGCTTCCTCGAGCTTCGCGCGTTCGTCGTCGTCGGAAAGGCGGGCCACGATATCGCCAGCCGCCAGACGATCGCCCTCGCGCACCGGGCGCTCGACGACGGTGCCAGTGATCTCGCTGCCGACGGTGACGCGCGATGGGGTCTCGACGCGGCCGGTGGCGACGACATTGGCGAGCAGCGGGTGGGCTTCGACGCGATAGGCCTCGACGACGGGGCCGGCGACCCAGCCGGGCACGCGCGAGGCGACGAGGACGAGCACAAGCACCGCGACGGCCCAGGGCCAGCGGCGGCGCAACGCGGTGAGGACGGAGGGCGAGATGATCGACATCACGGGAGCGTAGCGCAGGGCGGGACTGGCACACCGTGCGGAAGCGCGTCACGCTCAGCGCACCCCGCGCCGCGTGCGCCGCCCCGGAGACGACCATGCCCGTCCACACCCCGCCGCTCGGTGCCCCATGCTGGTTCGAACTGGCGAGCACGGAGCCCGCGCGCTCCATCGCCTTCGCGAAAACGGTGTTTGGCTGGTCGGCCGACGAGCAGGGCACGCCGATGGGGCCCTACGCCTTCATGGCCAATGCAACCGCCGCGGTGGGCGCCATCTGCGGCCTACCGCCCGGCGCCGAGGGCGCGCCCTCGTTCTGGAGCGCCTATTTCCTCGTGGCCGATGTCGACGCCTCGCGCGCCAAGGCCATCGCGCTCGGCGCCACGCCCTTCGGCGAGCCCTTCGACGTGCCCGGCATGGGCCGCGGCGCGGTGCTGGCCGACCCGGGTGGCGCGGTCTTCAACCTCTGGCAGGCCGACGCGGCAGCCGGCGGCGAGTTCGCGATGTTCGAGGACTTCAGCATCGGCTGGGTCGAACTCGCCACGCGCGACGTCGACGCCGCGCAGCGCTTCTATGGCGAACTGCTCGGCTGGCGCTTCAAGGATTCGGCCAACGCGCCGGCGGGCACGCGCTACAGCGAGTACGCGGTCGGCGAAACGCACTACGGCGGCCTGTTGCAGATGACCGCCGAGTGGGGCGACCTGCCGGCGCACTGGTCGCTGTATGTGGTCGTGCCGGATCTCGCCATCGCATTGTCGGCCACCGACGCGGCCGGCGGCAGCGTGAGCGTGCCGGCCTTTGACGCGCCGGGCGTGGGCCGCATCGCCCGCATCGACGATCCGACCGGCGCCGGGCTCTACCTGATCGAACTCGCACGCTGACGCAGGAAGGCCACCAGCGCCTCGGCGCTCGCACCGCCGCGCGTCATGGCGAAGGCGTGCTCAGTGTCGCGGTGGCGGTCGAGCCAGATCCCGCCCTCCGGGCGCGGCTCGGGCCGCGTCGCCGCCAGCCAGAGTGCGGT
>Ga0315902_10011822_pt1 | contig 11432 bp, 10 predicted proteins | sample LakEriMetagenome_9_FD_203523 | JGI IMG/M metagenome (GOLD analysis project Ga0315902, IMG submission 203523) | Freshwater fungal communities from buoy surface, Lake Erie, Ohio, United States - Buoy 12 MA117 | ecosystem: Environmental > Aquatic > Freshwater > Lake > Lake biofilm | place: USA... | reverse complement strand
ACTCCTGGCCGCGAACGGAGGCCGCAGCCATCGCCAGGGCGGTCTTCCCGACCCCGGGAACCCCAACAAGCCGCGGGGTGAGTGGCAAATCGGCAGAATCGACGGTCAGCCAACACGCTGCCAATTGGCGCAACGGTTCCTCCTGGCCGATCCAGCGCGACGGATTCCGGACAGGACTGGCGAGCGTCAGGGTGACGCCTTCAATGGTTACCTTGTCACTCATAGACGCAAAAAATAAGGATGCGGATGGGAAGCCCTCACTCTTTTAGGGAAGCCTATCGGAAAGGGTAGGACCCCGCAACGCAAGGCCGGTGGCGGCAAAACAGAAAAATTTCTGCGCGCCGCATGGTTATTCGATCGACATTTGGTAAAATACGGGCTCCCAAGAAAAGGTCGCGAGTGGAGACTTCGGGCGTCGATCGCTCGCGATTGGGAAAGCTCCCTGCACAGTCAGAATCGGGCGTGACTGACTGTGCGGGGTTTTTTTTGCGCCCAATCCGATCGAAGAATCCAAGCGCGGCTCGTAAGCCACGGCGGTCATTTTGTCGGCCCTTCGGGCGTGCGCAGCGCGAAGCGCTAGGACGGGTCGAGTGTCGCGATCCCGAGTTTGCGCATCTTCTTGTACAAAGTCGTCCGATTGATCCCGAGTTGGTCGGCAGTAGCATTGCGATTCCACTGGTTGGCTCGCAGGACTTCCAGAATGATTTTTCGTTCCGGTTCCTCCAATGCTTCGCTTAGCGTCCGGTTCCTCCAGGTCGGCTCGGCCGATGCGCGACTCCGGAGTTCGGGCTCCAATCCTCGAGATGTCGACATAGCGTCAACGTGCGATTGGGAGCCTTCGTGGATCGCGCTTGGAAGTAGCTCGCTATCAATCTGGCGATTTTTGCAGAGAAGCACCGCGCGCTGAATGGTGTTCTCCAATTCGCGGATATTGCCTGGCCAGCGATAGCGCAGCATGGTGTCCATCGCGACTGTGGAGAAACCTTCCACGTCTCGTTGAAATTCCTCGCAAGCCCGCGTTAGGAAATGCTGGGCCAGAAGAGGAATGTCATCCACACGTTCGCGCAGTGGCGGCAATTCGATTCGGATGACGTTGATGCGGTAATAGAGATCCTGACGAAACCGGCCTTGCGCGACCGATTGTTCAAGATCCTCGTTGGTCGCGAGGATGGTTCGGGTGTCGACGGTGATCGTTTCATTGCCGCCGAGAGGTTCGAACTGCAGCTCCTGTAGAGCTCGGAGCAGTTTCACTTGCAGGGCTGGCGTCGCGGTTCCAATTTCATCCAGAAACAGCGTGCCGTTGTGGGCTTGCTGAAACTTGCCGACCTTGTTGGACATCGCGCCGGTGAATGCTCCCGCGACATGCCCGAACAATTCGCTCTCGAGCAATGTGTCGGGGAGTGCACCGCATGCTACCTCGACAAACGGTGCATTGCGGCGACTCGATTTGCGATGGGCAGCTCGCGCGATCATGCTCTTGCCGGTCCCGTTCTCGCCGGTGATCAGAATCGTTGCTCGCGCATCGGCAACGCTCTCGAGAGTTTCGAAAATCTTCTGCATGCGAAGATCGTGGCTGACGATGTTCTCAAGTCCGAATCGTCGATCCAGTTGCTGCTTCAAGAGGGAGTTTTCGGCCCGGATCTGCTGTTGCTGGATCGCCCGCTCGATTGCCGCTTGCAATTCCTGGTCGATCATCGGTTTGGTAAGGAAATCGAATGCCCCGGCCGCGATCGCTTCACATGCGGTGTCTGGCCCTGCGTACCCGGACATCATGACCACCGGGATCGACGGAAACTTGCTGCGGGCCAGTCGCAGGAGCCCCAACCCGTCCCCGTCGTCAAACCGAACGTCGCACAGGAACAACTCGAACCCTCCGCTGGCGAGCATCTTGCTGGCCTGAGCGAGATTCGATGCCTTCTGAATGCTGTATCCCTGGCTCGACAGCCATTCCTCCATGGAGTCCAAGAGCCAGCGATCGTCGTCGGCGACGAGAATCCGGGGCTTTTCCTGTTTCGGTTTGCTGGAACGACTTTGCATCTTTTTTCGGGCAAGGAGCGAGGGAGAAAATGTCTCGATAACGCAACCCTAGGTTTCGAAAAGGCAACATGAGAGAATTGGGGCCGGACTTTTGTTCGATTCGGAAGCGAAACCAAAGCTTCGTGAGCTCCTCCGATCGTCAAATTCGGTAGAATTGGTTGCCGAGGTCCAGAAGTGCCGGGCGGCTACGAACTATCCTGGGATGGAATCCATTCCGATTTCCCTTACGCCTTGAGGCTCACGTGTTTCCGAGTTTTTGGCCGCGACGCGCGGCGATTCGACGTCCCGGATCAACCTGGGTGGCCATGCTATCCGGATTGATTGCCGGTCTTCTTTTGCCGCTGGGAGTTCTGTGGATCGGCTGGACTCTGGAGTTGCTCATCGCCTGCTTGAGCGGGTCCGTACCTGACGCCGTACACGTGGGGCCATTCAGCCTGCCGCTTACCTGGATTGATGCAGGCAGTAGTGCAGTGCGCGCCGTGACGGCCCTCTTGGTGATTCTGGCTGGTATCTTCCTGCTCAAGTACCTGGCAGTGTCCATCAATCAACTTGCAGCCAGCTATGCCGCATTCGATTTTGACGTCCAAGTTCAAAAGCGTTTGTTCGAAAAATCCGCCGCCTTGGCCACCGTGGAGGGACTCTCCGTCCAACGCTCGGCGATGCACTCGCTTCAATCGGAGAGTCTTCCCAAAACTCGCGAGGCAATTGCCGGTTGGTACACAATCTCTTTGCGCTACGGACTTCGCATCGTCCTGCTGATGGCGCTGGCCCTATCGATTCACCCTTGGCTGACAGGAACGGCCGTCGTAGGATTGTTCGTTCTCCGCGTTTTCTATTCGTATGTCGAATCCTCGATCCGAAAGCGACGCGAAGCGTTTTGGGAGCAATGGCGAACTTCCCGCGAGCGGCTTTCTTATCTTTGCGACACGGCCCCCTTGCTCGATACTATCCATCAAGCCGACGAGACGGTCCGTGAGTATGACGCGCAACTGCAAACCTACCGACGCGCGAGTTTGAAGTTGCTCGATTTCAGCGGCTGGAAGTCTCCAGCAGTTCGGCTCATCAGTACACTGCTAGCGCTGATCCTGGCGATTTCGGTCTCCATCCGCGTGCTGGATTGGCCAAACTCGATCGGTTTTGGAGGGGCCGTCACACTCTGCATGTCAGTAGCGATCGCCGTCTACTCCCTTTCCAAGCTTCGGGAAGCCATCGCGGAACGACATCACGCCGAAATCCCGTTGCAGCAAATCGTCAATTATTTGAGCCAGGGTCAGCCAGAGGAGCATGCTCGCGATCGGCTGGGCTCCCCGGTACGCATCGAAAAGGATCTGGTTTTCGATCATGTGATGCTCCGGGAAAGCAACGGAAAAAAACTCCTCGAGGATGTCTCCCTGGTCTTGAAGCCGGGTCAGTTGACCGCTCTGGTCGCTGACGAGCGATATCAAGCTCAAGCCTTGGCGGAGCTTTGCTTGGGGTTTGGGAAACCCACCAGCGGACGGATGCTCATCGACGGGACGGATTCCAATGACATCGCGCGCAGCGCACTGCAGCGACTCGCCCTTTGGGTCGCCCCGAACGGACCGCTCATGACCGGTACTCTCTCCGAAAATCTCTGGGTCAATTGCCACCCGGATGCAACGTTCGACCTGATGGATGCGGCGAGAAAAGCGCGCATTGCCAATGCGATCCTCAATTTGCCCGAAGGACTACAAACCTTGGTGTCTCCTTCGGAGAATCAACTTCCCCCTGACGCTCTGTTTCGAATCGGCATCGCGCGAGGCTTTGTTCGAAAACGAAGTATCGTGATGGCGGAAGAACCCGGGCCTTCTCAAGGTCCGATCGAATCGGAATCGACCCACGCCCTCGAGCAACTGAAACAGGAAGGGGGAATCGTCGTGGTGCTTGCTTCTCGATTATCAACGCTGCGCGCGGCGGATCAAATCGTTGTGCTGCATGACCACCGCATTCAGGACATCGGAGTCCATGACGAACTTCTCGAGCGGAGCGAATTGTATCGCCATTTGAACTACGTTCGGTTCACGCGGTTTTAACATCGAACAGCCCTCTTACTATCGATTCCCATTTTCTGTTTGGATTATGGCAAAACTTCTGTGCCGGTCGCTATCGTCGTGGCTGCTCCGTTTCGCAGCCCTTCCTCTCTCGGTCCTAGTCGCTGCCGCGGTATCCAAAGCAGATGGACCGCCGCAGGTATTGCCTGGCACCCAACCCATCGAACGTCGCGACGACCGGGCGTCCGATCTGGTGGACGGTGTCGACCGTTTTCTGATTCGCCAATTGCAGCAATCCATCGATACGCGTGCGGCATCGTGGCCTCAACCGAATCCGGCCAGCAAACCAACGCATGAGAATTACGAGCAGGTAACGAAACCGCTCAGAGACCGGTATCGAGAAGCCATCGGACTGGTCGATCCTCGGATCCCCAATCCGCGATTTCATCTCGATTCGGAAGTTCAACAGGCTTCGCTAGGTAAACCGTTATCCTCCCATGTCGCTACCTTCGAGGGAGGGGCGATCTATCGTGTCCGGTGGCCTGTGCACGAAGGAGTCGACGCTCGAGGACTGTTGCTGATCCCGCATGCTCAACCGACGTGGAACGTCATCCTGGTCCCGGATGCCAGCCAGATGCCCGAGGATCTTTGCAACGGGGAGTCCGGTACCGATGTCGCGATCGAATTGACGCGTCGCGGGGCGATGGTCCTCGTCCCTCAAGTCGTCTCGCGCCATCGCCAAGCTCGCAATGGCCGAGCCACAATGACCGACCAGGAATACCTCTATCGAAGTGCCTTCGTTCTCGGACGTCACCTCCTCGGTCATCAGGTTCAATCATGCATCGCGGGCTTGGAGTGTCTTGAGCAAGTCGACGGATCAAGACCGGTCGCAATCGCCGGTTGGGGCGAAGGGGGATGGATCGCGTTGGCGGCCGGCGCGAGCGAACCGCGGTTCGATGCCGTGCTGGTATCCGGTCATTTCGGTCCCAAGGAAAATCTTTGGAAGGAGCCGATCCATCGCAATGTTCACGGCTTGCTGACCTCCTTTGGTGATGCACAACTCGCAGCCTTGGTCGCCCCCCGTCCTCTGGTTGTGGATCCTATCCCGGGGCCGAGCGTCGAAATCCCCGGCGAGGGAGGCGCTCCCGGTCAACTCCTCGGCCCGACCCCCGATGAAGCCGAACGGGAACTTCAGATCTCGGAGCGGATGCTCAAACCCTGGCAACTGGGCAGCGCTTTGGCCTGCGTCCATCCCACAGCAATCGCTGATATCGGTCGACCGAGTCGGGAAAGCATCGCCATGCTGGCCGAGTCGCTCGCCATACCGGCAACTCGCAACCCCTCCGAGGACTCCCCAGCAGTCGCCTGGAACCAAGTCCCCGATCGCAAACTTCGGCGCATCGACTTGTTAAACGAGTGGGATCGCCACCAGCAGCGATTGCTGGATCTTGCCCACATCGAACGGGGGGAGTACTGGAAGCATCTCGATGCATCCAGCGTCGAGAAATTGGAGGAAACCATTGCTCCCTACCGCAACGATTTCCGCGAGCGAGTGATCGGTCGATGGGACCTGGAGCCATTACCTATGAATCCGAGGACGCAGCTCGTCTATGACCAACCGAAGTGGCAGGGCTACGAAGTGGTGCTGGACGTGTTCGACGACGTCATCGCCTGTGGAGTCTTGCTGGTTCCCAAGTCCGAGGAGCCGATTCGGAACCGGCCGTGCGTCGTATTTCAGCACGGGCTCGAGGGTCGGCCTAGCGACACCATCGTCGGAGACCATCCTGCCTACCACGACGTCTCGGCTCGGTTAGCTGAGGAAGGCTATATTGTCTTTGCCCCGCAGAATCTCTATTTGTTCACCGACCGATTTCGAACGCTGCAGCGGAAGAGTAATCCCCTAGGCAAGACCTTGTTTTCGACCATTGTGGCCCAGCATCAACAGATTGTCCGTTGGTTGGGTTCGCGCCAGGAGGTGGATTCGAATCGAATCGCGTTCTACGGACTCTCCTACGGTGGGAAGAGCGCGATGCGAATCCCTGCTTTGGTTCCGGAATACTGTCTGTCGATTTGCTCTGCCGACTTCAACGATTGGGTCTGGAAAAACGCCAGCACCTCCGCCCCCTACAGCTACGTGTGGACCATGGAGTACGAAATCTTCGAGTTCGACCTGGGGCGCAAGTTCAACTACGCCGAGATGGCGACCCTCATCGCGCCGCGGCCATTCATGGTGGAACGGGGCCATTTCGATGGTGTTGCACCCGACGAACGCGTTGGGCTGGAGTACGCCAAAGTCCGGCATTTATACGCAGCCAAGCTGCATATTCCTGAACGGACAGAAATCGAATGGTTCGTCGGTCCCCACACGATCCATGGGATCGGTACATTCGATTTCCTCAGAAAACATTTGAAACCCGAGTCGCCATAGTCCGCGGGGCGATGCTCAACCGTTCTCCAGCAGCCACTGGACTGCTTGTCGGTTCAATTCGCCACCATCTCGCGCTCCAAGTTTACGTTTGAGATTCTCGCGATACGTATCGATCGTATGGCGACTCAGGTGAAGTTGATTGGCAATCGCGCCGCTGGTGAGCCCCTGGCCGATCAGTCGAAAGACTTCAAGTTCCCGGTTGGTCAGAAGTTGCGTTGGTTCCTTGGATTCGCCGGGATGCGTCAATGCTTTTGAGATCAAGCGACGCGACAGCTCGGGGCTGACGTAGCGATCCCCTCGCATCACGACCTCGATGGCCTCGAGAAGTTTGGTGTCGGTTTCCTGTTTATTGAGGTATCCCAACGCGCCGGCTCGCAGTGCGCGTTCACCATAGAGGGACTCCTGGAACGCAGACACCACGAGGATCTTCATCCTCGGGTGTTGCTCCTTGATTTGCTTGATTAAATCGATTCCGTTGCCGCTCTTGAGAGTGATATCAACGATCATCAGATCGGGATGTTTTTCCTCTGCCATCGCAATCGCTTCGGGTTCGCTGCCGGCTTCCCCGCAAACCTCAAAGGCGCCCTGCACCGCCAGGCTGAACGCCAAGCCCTGTCGCACGAGGGGATGATCGTCGACGATTAGAATTCTGGTGCGTCTCATGATTTATTTTCTCCCGGACCGTGCCGAAGCGGCGTAAGTGGATCGGGCAGCGGATCGTGGTTCACTGGTCCCAAGAAAGGCGGAAACGTGCATCGGACAATCATCCCTTGCTTCGGGCTCCGTTCGAGCTGCAGGATGCCTCCGATGAGGCTGGCCCGGTACTCCATGGTCCGCAGCCCCATGCCGTGCGAAGTCGTGAACGGATCGAAACCGATTCCGTTGTCTTCGATTTCCAAAATGAATCTCCCATCGGTCTCCCGAAGCTTGATCAACACGGAATTCGCGTTGCCGTGGCGGATCGCATTGTTGAGCGATTCCTGGGCGATACGGAACAGATGCGATGCCGTTTTGTTGTCGACGATCGATACATCGCCCGCATGCTCGAAGCGACAGTCGATGTTGGGGCCGACCCCTCGCGCCAGGGAGTCCAATGCATCGCGCAACCCCTCGGCATCGATGGGGACGGGCATGATCCCATGCGCCAACTCCTGAACATGGCGATGGGTGTCGGCCAGCCCCTGGGTCAATCGGTCCGAGGCATCCTGCAGCAACCGGAGCGTATCTCGCCGTTTTTTGGAATCCGCAATGGCTGCCAATGCATCCGCCGATTCGCTTGCTTTCGCCAGTTCACGCACCGTTTGACGCAAGACCCCCGCGAATAGCGACAGTCCCGTAAGCTCCTGTTGAATGCCGTCGTGAAGCTCGCAACTGATGCGTTGTTGTTCCTCAGCGACGATATTGAGCAAATGCCGCTGGAGCTCTTTGCGCTCCGTTACATCCCGGATGAAACCAGTGAACTGTCGCTCTCGATCGATCTCCGCCACCGATAGTTCGATCGGAAAGATCGTTCCATCGCGGCGGCGTCCAGAGGCTTCACGGCTCCGTCCAATAATCCTCTTTTCTCCGGTTTTCATGTACCGTTGAAGATATCCATCGTGTTCGTTGCGAAATGGGCTCGGCATCAGGATCTTGATGTTGCTGCCGATCAGCTCGGATTTCGCGTATCCGAACATCCGCTCCGTCGCCGGGTTGACGTCGGTGATCGAACCATTTTCATTGATGGAAATGATGGCATCGGTCGCGGTTTTGAGAATCGCCTGCAGGCGGGCTTCGCGGTCATGAAGGGCTTCTTCGGCTAGCGAGCGATCGATGAGTTCCGCCGCTTGCCACGCCAACAGATCGAGCAATCGCAGCACTCGTTCGTCAAGTCGCCTTGGGCTCTTATAATGGGTGGACAGCATGCCGAGAAATCTACCGGAACGACTGACCAACGGGGTCGATTGAACAGCGCGAACACCCGCGCGTCGCTGGATGTCAAGTTCTTTGGCATCGTGGAAAATCGGACTTTGCTCGACATCCTCAACGACGATGCGTTCTCCCCGCAAAAGGGCTGCGCCACAACTTCCATGCCCTGGCGCAACCGAACTCCAAAAATCAAGCCACCACTCTGGAAAGCCTCGGTGAGCCACGATCTTTAGCTCGCCGGACGAAACGTCAAGCAACTGCAGCGTGCCGAAGTCGGCAAGGGAGATTGCAATCGCTGTATCGAGAATCTCCGCCAGCAACCGATCGACTTTCGACTCATGGATCATCGAAGCTCCAAGTTTGTGAAGACGGGAGATCGCGTCATTGAGCATCGCGAGCGCACGACTCTCTTCTTCATGATCCGACGATCGAGACGGGCGTCCAAGCCATGGGTCGGATTCTGGAAACATCGATTCTTACTCCCTCAAGTTTCGGATCCCAAGGGACCCATCGTATGGTTTTTCAACATGATTTTAACCATCCCAGCCATGCCTCGAACACCAACCATGGCGGAATCCGCGGTGCCAAAATGGTGAACGTCTCGATGGGGTGGAGGGCAGAATTTTGGATAATTGAGGAAACATCGATCGCAACATGCGATTCGGGAGCCTCGAAAATGTAACGCTCGCCTCAGGAAACCAGATCATGCGCATTGTCATTGCCGACCAGAACGATCGTTTCTTGGAACCCTTCCAATGTTTTCTCCGGTCCCAGGGGCATAAGGCCGCGATCGCCAGCGATGGTTTGTCATGCCTCAACGCCCTTCGCGAGTGGGGGCCGGATGTCCTCGCCATCGGCAGCCACCTCCAGTGGGGGGGGAGTGAGGGGGTCCTTTCGGTCATGCTTGAGGATGAGGAACTTCGCCATTTGCCGGTGATGTTGTTGCAGGGTGAAGGGGAAGGTTTTGGATTGCGTCGCCATCCAATGATCGCCGCTTCTGCCCGCCCACCCTTTCGATTTGAAGATTTGGCCTGCCAACTCAATTTTCTTGCCATTCTCGATGAAGACGAAAAGTGCCGCGGCGTAAAACCAAAAATGCGCTTTGTCGCCAATGCAGTGCCCACTCTGGAAAACGCGATTTGGAATGCATGAACGATTCTGAGTCATTGGGTTGTACATGATTTTTGGGAAGGATTCACAAATGGCAGGTGCAATTTCAAAGCAAAAGAAAGAGAACGAAGTGGTCGGCAACGGTAGTTCGCTCAGTACGGCGCGAGAATTTCCACCGAGTCGTCACCCGCTGCACGTGACCCCCGAATCCCTCATGATTCGAAGTGCAGCGGATGGCGATTTTTAAAAAGACATATCAGGAAAAAGACCTCACTTTTCGGAGACGATCCATGCCAGAAGCTGTTTCCCCGACGATCCTGGAACGACATGTGGAGATCCCAATCGGTTATCGCCGCTTGAATGGGATTTTGCGAGTGCCAGAGCATGCTCTCGGCGTGGTTGTATTCGCTCATGGGAGCGGCAGCGGTCGGTTCAGCCCCCGAAACCAGTTTGTCGCTCGTGTTTTGGAAGACGCCGGGTTGGCCACCTTGTTGCTCGATCTGTTGGAGGAGGATGAAGCCGATGATCGCGAGATGGTTTTCAATATCGAATTGCTCTCCGATCGATTGCAATGCGCCGCCGATTGGATCGGCCAGCAGGCGGAGACCCGCGAGCTTCGTCTAGGTTACTTTGGAGCCAGTACGGGCGCGGCGGCCGCGTTACTCGCCGCAGCTCGAAAGCCGAGAAACGTCGGCGCGGTGGTCTGCCGTGGAGGACGCCCCGATCTGGCCATGGACTTCCTGGAATATGTCAAAGCTCCGACGCTGTTGATCGTTGGCGGAAATGACAATGTCGTTCTGCATCTCAATGAACGGGCACTGCGCTTTCTCCGTTGTGAAAAGCAGTTGACCATCGTACACGGCGCCTCGCATTTGTTCGAAGAGCCTGGCGCTTTGGACGACGTCGCGAGGATGGCTCAGGAGTGGTTGATCGCCCACATCGTCGAGCCCAAGGAAGCGGATCGAACAAGCCAGCTTCCTCGAAAGAGTTCTCGCGTGCACTAGCACATCGACAGCTTGCCCGAAAAGAGAGAAGAAGAAAACCATGTTCCAAAATCGAGAAGAAGCCGGTAGCCGGTTGGCGGATGAATTGAGGGACCGCAAACTCCACGATCCTCTCGTCTTGGCGATTCCGCGCGGCGGTGTGACGGTCGGGGCTGCATTGGCTCAGGGCTTGGATGCGGAACTCGATATCGTGTTGTCCAGGAAATTGCCCGCTCCCGGACAACCCGAACTAGCCATCGGAGCGATTTCCGAAGATGGCCAAGTCCACCTCAATGACTTCGCCAAGGATCTCGTCGACAAACTCGATGACTACTTGATTTCGGAATGCCGACATCAAATGGCCGAGATTTCTCGCCGGCGAAAACTTTTCCGTCAGGTGAGGCCTCAAGCGACGATTGCTGGACGGACCGTGATTGTTACCGACGATGGAATCGCGACCGGGTCGACCATGATCGCTGCGCTGCAGACAGTGCGTTCGCAGAAGCCGGCGGAGCTCATCGTCGCAGTTCCGGTTTCCTCGCCAGATCGGCTGAGGGAGGTGCGCAAGTCGTGCGACGATACGGTTTGCCTCCTGATTGCTCGCGACTTCCAGGCGGTCGGGCAATTCTATGAAGACTTTTCTCAGGTGGAGGATGAGGAGGCCGTGCGATTGCTGCAAGCCTTCTCGGTTCCACCCCGGGAAGTCGCCAAGGGATAACGCATGATCGCGTCGAGACAGGCGGCCCCCTGGGAAATCGACTCGAAAAAATCACCGGAAACGAAACCCACCCTAGAAAGGTCGAACCATGGATCTACTGACACGATCTGACTTGAGAACATTGCTCGCCGAGCATGATGGACCCTGTGTTTCCATCTTCATGCCCACCCGCCGCGGCGGAGCGGAACAGGATCCGATTCGATTTCGAAACCTTTTGAATCAAGCGGAAAAGAAACTGG
>Ga0315902_10011820_pt1 | contig 11433 bp, 8 predicted proteins | sample LakEriMetagenome_9_FD_203523 | JGI IMG/M metagenome (GOLD analysis project Ga0315902, IMG submission 203523) | Freshwater fungal communities from buoy surface, Lake Erie, Ohio, United States - Buoy 12 MA117 | ecosystem: Environmental > Aquatic > Freshwater > Lake > Lake biofilm | place: USA... | reverse complement strand
AATGACTGCCCCGGAGGGGCCCAAGACGGTAGCCGGGGGTTGAGCAAAGCGATACCCCCGGAATACCGCCCCAAATCCACGCTGAACCCCGGGAGGGGTTCCAGATCGGCCTGGATCGGAAGCCGACGCACAAACACGACATCGATCCCGGCAAGAATTACCAGACGACACCCATTCGTCCGCATGACGGGCCAAGCCGGGGGCGTTTCCGAACGAACGCCGGGCTCCATGGCACGGAGATTGGACATGCTCAACCTTGTAACCCCCTGGAACCGCGCGGTCTGGAACCCCGTTCGGGGTTCGTGCGCTGGTGGGGCTCGGTTCCGGGGGTACCGCTGCGCGGAACCCCCGGCTACCCTCTGACACCCCTCCGGGGTCGCCGGGCTGGGTATCGGGCGGTTTTCTTGCTTGTGCGGCGGATTTCGATTGTCACGTCCAGAGACTGACAGACCAGAAGGTCTGTCACCACGTTGTGGAATAGGCTTTTAGCCTGTTGGCACTGGACTGCTTCGGCGGATTGCATTCATGCCATCGAAAGCTCTGAACGGTTGCCGACCCGGGGAATGGTCCAACCTTCGCATTCACGTCCAGAGACTGACAGACCGGAAGGTCTGTCACCACGTTGTCCTGACACTCCCGATTTTTTGGACCTGTACAAAAACCATCAAAACACTTGCGCACTATGTCTGGGATGTTTATAAATAAGCGCATGCCCATTCACTACCTCACGGGAGAACATTATGTCGCGTTACACGCGTTGGGTTCGCAAGCAGGCCAAGGCCCGGGCTCTGGGACAGGCTCCGGAAAGCCATTTTTCTGGATCCCAGACAGCTCTGGTTGAAGAGACCCCGCCGGCGATCCCACCGGTCGACGAGAAGAGTGAACACGCTGGATCATGTCATGCGTCCACTGGTTCGGGAATTGGCCAGGAAGTCCCGGCTTCCGACCGCGGAACCCCCTCTCACCGCCCGGTTCCTGCCCGGCACCCGGGGGTGGGGCAGCCAACTTCGGGGAGTGCCGGGGCGGAGGCTGGACCGGGGGATTCCGGGGCGAACCAGCGGGAGGGGGAACGGGATCGCGATCAGCGGGATCGACGGCAGCCACTCAATGACGGTTGGCTATGGCGGGGGAAGATTCAGGCCGGGGACATCGCGGTGGTCGTGGGAGAAGAGGGTTCCGGCAAATCCCAGATTGTGGCCGACTGGATCGCCCGGGTGACGAGTGGACGCCCTTTTCCCGGACAGGAAGAGACGACTGTTCCAGCGTCCGTCGCCACCAGCCCGGCTCCGTCTCCGGCCCATTCCACCCGGGGGCAATCCTCCCAGCCCCAATCCTCACCAGCCCGCTCGCTGGAATCGCTCCGGGCGCAGGTGGCTCGGGGGGAAGCCCGCCTGCGGGAGTTCGACCTGGAGGGATTCCGCTTTATAAAACCAAATTTTGCAACGACGCAGCTGATCCTCGACATGGAGGCGGAACTGGGCTCGGCCGAGGCGATATTTGCCGAGTTCCGGAAGGGTCTGCGGTCACTGGAGATGTATTCCCCCGATGAAGTGGACGGGTTCATGGAGGAATACCGCCGGCTCTACGACATCGCCCGGCAACTCCACGCACCCGACGCCCCCCGCGCGGCGGCCTGAGGGGAGAATGCGGGATGAGTCGGCACAATCCGGGAGAGCCGGGGGGGATCGGGGTGCGCGCTCGTCCCCGATGCCTCAAGGAGAGGCGACCGCGCGGCTCAACCTCAATACCGATTGGCGTGGACCGCCCTGGGATGGAAGGTGATTTCCGCAACAGGCTGGCCAGGAAAGTTTCTGGCCGGGGAGGCCTGCCGCGGGGAGAAATTCGCGGTGATTCCATGTGCCAAATGCTGTTCCTGTCAGGCCGACCCGCCAATCGTTACTTCTCGGGCCAGGCCGGTGGTCGGGAGGCCTTGTGAAGAGCAATCCTGCTTTATTCTTCGGGGTCCTCATCAACTTCCGCTTGTTTCCGCAGAGCATTTCTTTAGGATAGGAGGAGAGTAGTCCACTGGTCACCTGAGCCACTTCAGCCCTCGCCCCATCGAGGTGAGAAGGTCTGTTGCTCCCCGTGGGACTGACTGGAAGTGACATGCACTGTCCCGTGATTTCTGTTCGCCAAGGTCGCCTGTTCCGGCTGATGGCTTGGCTGGTGTTGCCTGCCGTATTGGGAACTGAGCCAGTCGCAGCCGGATTGATCACCCACCGGGAAGGAACCCGGGATGACCGATTTGAGCCGTGGGGGACAGATGATCCGTCCTTCTCTCCAGATCCCTTGAGTGTTCTGGGACCGTCACTTTCCCCTCTGGCACTATTTCCTTCGCTTTGGCAACGGCATCACCCCGGAGATGTGGTGGGCCTCCACATGCTGAAAGCGCGCGAGGAGGCTCCGTTGGCCAGGTCAAAGCCCTTGCCTGCGATGGCACAGGTGAACCGTTCAACACTGTCGAGTCCTTGGGGTGTGAAGCGGGACCTCCAGAAAACCTATCGCGAGATGTTCGACAACCCGGATTCCACCGCAGAGCCCCAGAAAGATGCCGCCGAAACCGTGCCTCAAGTCCAAGGCGGGCAGAGCGGCGGGCAACGAGGCCGAGGTCGACCGAATCGCGCGAACTGACATGGCGGGCGACGGAACGGTTTCTGGTGGGAACCACATAGGGCATGGCCGATGGATCGGGCAAAATCGAGTTTTGCGTGTCGGGTTCCCGGAATTGGTGGGCAAATCGAGTGCATGGATTGAGGTCATTTGACCCGGTCGCAAAGGAAATCGACCGCCTCGGGCCAATTCTGACCATGCCGACACCTATTGATTTGACCAACAAACCGAACCGTCATGGTTTCGACCGCCCGGAAACTCCGAGGATTCTCAATTGACGGACCAGGAACCTCAACTTCCCCGGATTTCGGGGACTGGAAAATTCCGGGATGACAGCGTCTTGATCGCAGTGGATTCCGATCGCCATACCGTGACGATCCAGAGTCCCCGGGGAATTTCGGAGGTGATTCTCCACCGACTCGCGGCGCAATGGCCGGAGCGGGTTGTTGTCCGTCTGCATCTGAAGGGGTTGGAGGATCTGACGGTGGAGGGAGGCGGGGTGATCGTGAGGGGGGCGGTCTCGAGAGAACCCGAGACGAACCAGATTCGCCAATGGGTTTCTCCCGACGAATCTGTCGTGCTGACGGCCAATGACCCGTTCTGGCTCGATCTGAGGGTTGAGGGGGGAGTTCAGGGCGAGCACAGAAATGGATTCCAATGGACTCTTCCCTGGGGACTCCGACGAGCAAATCCCACACGGGTTCGTGTGGCGTTTGTCGATTTCTTCCGCTGACGAGGGCCTGAGTCCCCTGAAAGAGTCCTGGCCGCTTCTGGCCTCCTTCCAACGAGATCGCTTTCATTTTGCGTAGAATGAAGAAGTGTGGAGTCCGGCTTGATCCTCCCCCGACGGTTGACGATGATGGACCGGGCAAGCGACTCATGTGGGTGCTGCGTTCCTGTCTGTCTTCCGGCCTGATGCAACCAGCGTGATGTTTCAGTCCCTGTCCAGCCGTTGCCTGATCCTGGCCTTGGTGGCATGGGGTTTCTGCGCCTGGGCGGGGCCTGGAACGGCTTGGGCATCGTGTGGGGATTATGTTCAACACGGTGGAGAGACCGGATTCCATTCTGGAATGTCTGTTCACCGGAGTCAGACGACGACGCAACTCAGGTTTGTGGGGAAAATGGCCAGCCAACGGGTCGAAGAGGGGGCTGGTTGGTTCTGGTTGAATGAGCCCGACACGGGAACCCCGATTGAGGATGTTCCCGCGAACAGGCAGGGGGGTTGCTCTGGACCAACATGTCGGGGGGCCTTGCCGACTGCACCTGGGTCGGGAGCTGTCACCGTCGAGTCCTCGAGGCATGACTGCCTGAGCAGCTCAGCATTCTGCAAAGATATGCCGCAGAACTGGTTACGGTTGATGAAATTGTGGGAATCAGAGGTTCAAGAGAAACTGCGTGAAGGGCGGTGGGAACGCCCGCCCAGGTGAGAGTAGTGCACGGCGGTCTCTATGGATCCGAAGTCTGAATCTGCCTGGGAGCTGATCCAGCTGCCATCGCGAATCAGTCGAAACCTGGAATTCGGATCACTTCTGCGGGGATTGAGCTGTCAATCTCCGTGTGGATTGGGAGAGATCGATGCCGTGCGGGATGTTCAGGGTCTGTGGTCAAGGCAGGGGTGAATCCCACCTGACAGGACCGGTTGAAATGGGGAGTGTGCCGACGGCAACTCCCGGCTTCTGACAAGCTCCCATGCATCCCGGCTGGGATGCTCCCGCTCTCACATCTCCGGAATTTTACGATGTCTGCACCGGCTCCCGCCGCCTGGCCCGCCGATCGTCCCCGCCCCACTGGTTACGTTCCCGCCATCGGTCCACGCCTCAAGCGGCTGTTCCAGGTGGTGCTGTTCCTGGTGGCCTTGCTGGCCGCGAATTCCGTTTATCTGGCGACGGTCACAGCGCGTGGCTGGCTGAGTGGTCCCGGGGTCAGTTACGAGAATTATTTCTACCTGTGGATGTTCCTGCTGCACCTCGCGCTGGGACTATTGCTCGTGGTTCCGTTTGTGGCGTTTGGAGTGATCCACCTGGTGACCTCCCGCAACCGGCGGAATCGGCGTGCGATCCGGGTGGGGTACGCCCTGTTTTTTGCCGGCCTGGTGGTACTGGTCACCGGGATCGGGCTGACGCAGGTTGGCTCACTGCAACTGCGGGCCGGAACGACCCGCACGGTGATTTATTGGCTGCATGTCGCCGCCCCCCTTGCGGCAGGATGGCTGTATTGGCTGCATCGGCTGGCGGGCCCCCGGATCAAGTGGAAATATGGACTGGGCTACGGGGCTGCGGTGGCGAGCCTCGTCGGGGCGATGATCGTGCTGCAGAATGCCGACCCGCGATCGCTGAACGCCAAGGGTTCGTCCGAAGGCCGGAAATACTTTGAGCCCTCGATGGCAGTCACGGCGAATGACAAGTTCATTCCGGCCGACACGCTCATGATGGACGAGTACTGCCTGAAGTGTCATGCGGACGCCTATGCCCAGCATCAGCATGGTGCGCATCGCTTCAGTTCCTTCAACAACCCGATGTACATGGCGAGCGTGGTGGAGACCCGTGAATTCGCCCTGAAGCGAGATGGGAATGTGAAGGCCTCCCGCTGGTGTGCCGGGTGCCATGATCCGGTCCCCTTCTTTGGCGGACTGTTTGACGATCCCGAGTTTGACATCGTCAAGCACCCCACGGCCCGCGCGGCGATCACCTGTACTGTCTGCCACGCGATTTCCAGCCTGAACAACACCGAGTGGAATGAGCACTACAGCACGCGCGGAAATGCCGACTATACGATCGAGGAACCGATCCACTACCCGTTTGCCAAGAGTGACAATGGCGTCCTCCAGTGGGTCAACAACCAGCTCGTGAAGGCAAAGCCAACCTTTCACAAGCAGACCTTCCTGAAGCCGCTGCACAAGACTTCGGAGTTCTGTGCGGCCTGCCACAAGGTGCATCTCCCATATGCCCTGAACCACTACAAGGAATTCCTGCGGGGCCAGGACAGCTATGGATCCTTCCTGCTGTCGGGGGTGAGTGGGGGGAATGCACGGGCGTTCTACTATCCCGAGAAATCCCGGGAGAACTGTGCCGAATGCCACATGCCGCTGGTCCCCTCGGCCGATTTCGGGGCGAAGGACTTCGCGTCGACGGGACAGCTGAACATTCACAACCACACCTTCCTGGGGGCCAACACGGCCCTGCCCTACCTGCGGGGAGACCAGGAGACCGTGAAAGTCCAGCAGGAATTTCAGAAGGGAGTGGTGCGTGTCGACCTGTTTGGCCTGAAGGAAGACGGGAAAATTGACGGGGCTCTGACGGCTCCCCTGCGGCCTCAGGTTCCGACACTCCAGCCCGGCAAAACCTATCTGTTGGAAACCGTTCTGCGGACGCTCAAGGTGGGTCACCTGTTCTCTCAGGGAACGGTGGACTCGAACGAGATCTGGGTCGATGTGACGGTGAAGAGTGGCGACCAGGTGATTGGCCGAAACGGTGCGATCGACGACGAAGGGACCGTGGACCCGTGGTCGCACTTTATCAACGTGTTCATGCTGGACCGGAATGGGAACCGCATCGATCGGCGCAATCCCCAGGACATTTTCACTCCGCTTTACAACAAGCAGATTCCGCCAGGGGGCGCCCAGGTGGTGCACTTCGAACTGGCACTGCCGGAATCACTCTCGGCACCGGTGACAGTCGAGGTGAAACTTCAGTACCGCAAGTTCGACAAGATCTACATGGATTTCGTGGGGCGGAAATCTGTTCCCGGGGGTCCCGCGCTTCCCGATCACACTCCGGGAGAACCCTGGCGCAACACGCTGCCCGTGACCACGATCGCCAGCGATACGATCACTTTCCCGGTGGAGGGTGTGGTTGGGGAGATCCCGGAGCAGAAGTCCGCAATTGCCGAGAAGGATCTCTGGCAGCGATGGAACGACTATGGAATCGGGCTGTTGCTGGAGGGAGCTGCTCCCGGATCGGGAGGCGGGAAGTCGGAGTTGCTGCAGGCCGAGCAGGCATTCCTGGAAGTCGAGAAACTGGGCCGTTTCGATGGACCTGTCAATCGGGCCCGGGTTTACTTCACCGAAGGCCGGATCGACGAGGCTGTCGAGGTGCTGCAAAAGGCGGCGGAGTTCAAAAATCCCGCTGCCCCGCCGTGGACTGTGGCCTGGTTTAATGGGCTGATCAACAAGCAGCAGGGCTATCTCGATCGTGCTGTTGAGAACTTCCGCAGCGTCCTCTACGACCAGACCGAAGAGCGGCGGAAACGGAACCTGCATCTCGAACGGGACATTGTCGTGCACAATGAGTTGGGTCAGACCCTGTTCGAACTGGCCAAACAGGTGCGTGACGATGAGAGTGAACGCCGTCAACTGTTGCAGGAAGCCGTCCGGGAGTTTGAGACCAGCCTGTTCTACGATTCCGAGGATGTGATGGCCCACTACAACCTCGCGCAATTGCACAACGAACTGGGAGACGAGGAACGGGCAGGGCTGCACCGTCGGCTGCACATCCGATACAAGCCTGACGACAATGCCCAGGAATTGGCGGTGAATGCAGCCCGCCTGCGTTATCCGGCTGCCAATGTCGCGTCGGAACCGCTGGTGATTTATCCTCTCAACCGACCTGGGGCCCCGGGATTGCCGCAGAAGTTTGCCCGGCGGAAGCCTGAGCAACGTCCGGCCGGAGCCCAACCCGCCGCAGAGGCCGCCGCACTTGAAGCGGTCGCCCCGATCTCCGGAGATGCGTCATGATCGACCAGGACAAGCACAAGCCCGCCCAACGTCCGACTCCGGAAGTGGAGGTCGCCGGTGATGACACGATCATCGGCCAGATGTTTCGTCGCTCGCTGGCGGCGATCATCGGGGTCGTGGTGCTGGGCGGTCTGGCGTTCTGGTTGACCCGCAAGCCCCCGGAGAAGCCAATCGATCGTCAGTCCGAACTGAAACAGGCGACGGTCCGCAAGACCGAAGTGTCTCTGCCCCAGGTTCCGTTTGTCGATGTGACTGCGGCGACAGGGATCGAGTTCGTCCACGAAAACGGCGCCACCGGGGAGAAACTCCTTCCTGAGTCGATGGGCGGGGGATGTGCTGTTCTGGACTACAACAATGACGGTCGGACGGACATTCTGTTTGTCAATTCCCGGCCCTGGAGTGAGGAAGCTTCGCCGGGGCCGAGGCGTGCGGTCACCACACTTTACCGCAACGACGGGAACTGGAAGTTCTCTGACGTTTCGCAGGAAGCCGGAGTGGCCGTTGAGTTCTACGGGCAGGGAGTCGCCGTCGGTGACTACGACAACGACGGCTGGACCGACCTGTTCCTGAGCGGGCTGGGAACCAACCATCTCTTTCACAATGAACAGGGGAAGTTCGTCGATGTGACTGGAAACGCTGGTGTCGGGGGTGACGAGAATGCCTGGAGCACCAGTTGCGGGTTCTTTGACTACGATCGCGATGGAGACCTTGATCTGTTCGTGGCGAACTATGTCCGCTGGTCGCCCCGGGTCGATCGGGAGTTGCGCTGCACTTTGGATGGTTCCGTGAGAGCGTACTGCCGTCCGAAGGATTTTGACGGAGCCTTTCCCTACCTGTATCGCAACGATGGCGGGGGAAAATTCACCGATGTTTCGGCGGAATCGGGAGTGCAGGTGAAGAATGCTGCGACCGGGGTTCCGGTGGGCAAGTCACTGGGGGTGGTTTTCCTGGATGCCGACAACGACGGTTGGCTGGACATCATGGTGGCCAATGACACCGTTCAGAATTTCCTGTTTCACAACCTCGGCAATGGGAAGTTCGAGGAAGTCGGGATCGAACGGGGAATCGGCGTGGACAACACGGGCAATGCTCGGGGTGCCATGGGGTGCGACCTTGGCTGGTTCCGAAATGATGACACCCAGGCGGTTGTGATCGGCAACTTCACCAACGAGATGACGGCCCTGTATTGCACCCGCAAGAACAACATGACCTTCAGCGACGATGCCGTTGCGACCGGTCTCGGTCCCGCTTCGCGCATCTGGCTGAAATTCGGTCTCTTTTTCGCTGACGTCGATCTCGACTCGCGCCTTGACCTGGTGGTCGCCAACGGGCACCTTGAGAATGACATCAGCAAGGTCCAGAAAAGCCAGACCTACGAGCAACCTCCGCAGTTGTACTGGAACACCGGTTCGAACCGCGGCAGTGAGTTCACCAAGCTTGATGTCACCCAGACAGGCAGCGATTTTTCCAAGCCGATGGTGGGGCGGGGCGCAACCACCGCCGACTTTGATGGAGACGGCGACCTGGATCTGCTGCTGACCACCACCGGAGCGTCCCCCCGGTTGTTGCGAAACGACCAGGCGCTGGGCCGACATTGGCTGCGTGTGCGATTGGCAGGTGATGGCACGACCACGAACCGTGACGGAATTGGGGCCGTGGTGTCGCTCAAGAGCCAGGGGGCGACACAGCGCCGGCTCATCTCGCCAACCCGCAGCTATCTTTCGCAGCTTGAAAAGGTCGCCAGTTTCGGGCTGGGAGATTCGACCGAGACACCTGTGCTTGAGATTCTGTGGCCCACAGGGACAACTCAAACCGTTGCGGTGGATGGGATCGACCGTGAACTGCTGGTCGAGCAGACGACCGCCACCAACTGACAAGCCAGGATCAACATTCAAGCTGCGGCGTGCCGGAAAGTCGATTCGCCTCAAACATGCTGTTCCCTTTGCACGCCAAGGGTGATGAATGCAGGGACATCCTCAATCAGCCGGGATTGATCCCCGCGTTCTTCGTGATGTCCAGTTCGACTCTGTCACTGATTGAGTCAAGTGCAGCATGCAATCGGCGAATACTTGTCATCGATGCCCGTTGAATCGGAAACTCTCAAAGCCGGGGCGTCTTGACTGACCGAATTGCCAATGCATTGGAAATGGAAGGTACTTCTCCACCCGATCGCGAGACAGTCTCACAGGCTGTGGCGAACGTGGCAGGGGCACCAGGATCGACTTCGATGGGCCACTGGCATTTTTTTCGCAATCCGGCAAGAACTCTGACCGGCTGCCCCGGTTTCCCGAATTCGAACAGCAGCTGGAAACTGCGACCGAACCCAAATCATTCGGACTGCGTCAGACCAAAGCAATAGAGGTGGTTGGCTGTCCGCAAGTAGATACGGCCGTCGACCAAAGCGGGGGTCGCGTAGGCATCTTCCCCGAAATCGGAGTGTGACAGTTGTTCCCACCCCTCACGGGCAGCCAACACGGTCAGTTGACCACGCTGGCTGAGGAGGTAGACCTTGCCATCCCCGGCCACTGGTGAGCTGTAATAGTCACCCGTGGCATCGATCCGACCTTCCTTGAGAGCCTTGCCCGTGTGGAGGTCAAGCACCGTGAGGATGCCCCCATTCTTGATCAGGTAGAGATGGTCGCCATACACCACAGGAGAGGGACAGTAGGGAATCACGCGGGTGTATTCCCAGAGAACATGCGACCTGGTGATATCCCCTTGTCCTCCCGGCTTGATCGCGAGCACCACATTGCGGGCCTGCTGGAACACGGTTCGCATCGAGTCGTATTCCTCGCGCGTGATCTGTCCATCCTTGTTGCGGTCGATCTGGGTGAATCGCTGTCGGGCCGGTCCTTCGGGGAGTTCCTCCTTGACCAGAGTACCGTTCTTGTCCTGATCAGCCTCAGCCGCGAGTTCATCAAACGGAGGCGTATTGATTCGGTCGTTCGCCTCAGCACCGGGAGACCACGTGGCGACGTAGAGATTGCCATCAGTCCCCACGCAGGGGCTCATGTTGACAATCCGGGCGATTCCACGGACGGTCCAGACCTCCTCGCCGGTTTCGAAATCATAGGCGACGATCCGGAGAGTCGCGGCAACCACGATCTGGCGACGACCATTCACGGTCCAGATGGCCGGGGTGCAATAGTTGCGGGGAAACTCTCCGCGATCGATGCGCCAAACGATGCGTCCGGTCTGCTTGTCGACCGACATCAGGAACGAATCGGTGTCGTGGTCCTGACAGAGAATCACCCGGTCCCCCACAATCAGTGGAGAGGTCCCCGAACCGAAATCATTCTTGAAGGGTCCCAGTGGGATCTGCCACAGCAATCGTCCTTCGGTGTCATGACAGAACAGTCCAGCCGAACCAAAAAAGCTGACCACCCGCTCTCCATCGGCCGCCACGGTTGGGGTGGCATGGCTGCCGGTGGGGTGAATCTCTTCGAGCTTTTCAAACTCCGCCTCACGCTCCCAGACCAGTTGTCCGGAGGCACGGTCGAGTGCGAGGGTCACCAACTTCTGCTTGTCTCGAACGCCGGTGAGATAGATTCGATCTCCGACCACGACAGGAGACGAATGACCGGGCGGAAGGTCGGTCCGCCAAATGACATTTTGGGACGGCCCAAGTTCGCTGGGCAACGGGCGACTCGAGACCGCCAGTGCCCGTCCCTCAGGCCCGCGAAATTGCGGCCAGTCTCCAGCCGAGAGCCAGTCGGGAGCGAGGCTGACTGCCAAAATCGCCATCCACGCCCAAGGACGCTCCCGAGTTCCCAAACTTGACTGCCACATCGTTCCGGTCTCGCTGCACGATTGACCAAACGTGGTCCGGTCATTCCCAGGCCACGCCAACGCATCTACTGTCGCTGATGGTATCGCCGGGAGCGCGGGTGGTCGAGGAAGTGTTGCTGTTCAAGTCGTGGAACGGCGCGACGGCAGCTTTCGTTTCGCCTTGTGGCACGATCAGAGACGAGAATGGGCAATCTGGGACAAATCAGCAGATTACAAAATCGACAGAAAACGGCTTTTTGTGTGATTTTGGTTGACGATTCGATGGGACCACCTATGAATACCCAGATGGACGTTTTGAACGA
>Ga0315902_10011818_pt1 | contig 11434 bp, 12 predicted proteins | sample LakEriMetagenome_9_FD_203523 | JGI IMG/M metagenome (GOLD analysis project Ga0315902, IMG submission 203523) | Freshwater fungal communities from buoy surface, Lake Erie, Ohio, United States - Buoy 12 MA117 | ecosystem: Environmental > Aquatic > Freshwater > Lake > Lake biofilm | place: USA... | reverse complement strand
ATCGCTGGTCTGCGTGAAGAACAACAAGAATATCGACGTGGCCGCTTTCTGCTCTGCCTTGAAGAAGAAGCACAAAGTCGCGATCAACGGCGGCTACGGAAAAATCAAGGGCACAACCTTCCGCGTCTCCAACATGGGCGACGAAAGCGAAGCGACGATCGGAGAACTGCTCGGCTGGATGACCGAGTGTTTGCCGCGCTGACAACGGCGCATCGCGATGTCCTCATCGCGAGAAATCTCATCTGATACCAAACACGAAAAGTTTTTTAACTTTTCGCCACCGCCGGTAGGGACGGCTGGCCCCAGCCGTCCGCTTGCCCCAATCAGAGAAGAAGCGGCCCGCTGAGCCAGCGGGCCCTACCGTGTGAGGAGTTTGGTTAAGTTCAAAATCTTTTGGGAACCGGCATGAAACCGCGTCCCCTGGCTTTTGGACCTCTGCAAAATCAGGGGGAACGGGCGTCTCGCCCGTTTTCGATCAGTAACACGGGCGAGACGCCCGTGCCCCCTGCCCAAGTCAAAAGCATGCAAGCAAAAGGACGTTGTTTGAAATCGCGCCGGGACGGCGCGATCCACCTTATTCTTGCGCGTCGTCCGGCTCGTCCGGCAACGCGCTGTCGTCCTCGGGCTCGAACTCCATCGGCTTGAACTTGCGCTTGCGTTTGTTGGCTGGCAGCGGGCTCATCACCATGTTGATGGCGCGGCCGACGAGTTTGGGCTCCATGTCGACGTGGCCCATGGTGGCGAGGTCTTCTTTGACCCGCATGACCACGGCCATGCCGAGTTCCTGGTGCGCCATCTGGCGGCCGCGGAACTGCAGCTGCACCTTGAGCTTGTTGCCCTTGTCGAGGAACTCTTCGGCGTGGCGCAGCTTGGTCAGATAATCGTGGCTGTCGATGTTGACGCGGAATTTGACCTCTTTGACCTTGCTGGTGTTGGTTTTCTTTTCCTTCTCCTGCTTGGCCAGTTCGTAGCGGTATTTGCCGAAGTCGACGATGCGACACACCGGCGGGTCGGCATTGGGCGCGACTTCGACGAGATCGAGGCCGATCTCCTCTGCTTTGCGCAGGGCATCCTGCAGTTTCATCACGCCCAACTGCTCGCTGGTCGCCCCGTTGATCACGCGCACTTCGCGCGCACGGATCCGGTGATTGACCCGGATCAGGGGCGGTTGCGGGTTGCGGTTGAAAGGCGGACGTGTGGACATGGGATCCCGTGAGCAGGCGGGATGCTACTGGCTAAAGCAGTCTTTCACCGATTTCCTGTTTGATGCGCTCAACAAATTCTTCGAGGGGCTTGGCTCCTTCGTCTCCGGCTTTCCGGCTCCGCACCGAAACTTGCCGCGACTCGGCTTCCTTGCCACCAACAACTATCATGTAAGGCACCTTCTCGATCTGCGCAAGGCGAATCTTGGCCCCCAGCTTGTCTTGCGATGTATCGACCACAGCGCGCACCCCGGCGGCGCACAGAGCGGCCACGACCTCGTCGGCATAGGCGGCGAATTTGTCGGAGACCGGCAAAATCCGCACCTGCTCCGGCGCCAACCAAAGCGGGAAAGCCCCGGCGAAGTGCTCGATGAGCACGCCGACGAAGCGTTCCATCGAACCGAACGGCGCGCGGTGGATCATGACCGGGCGGTGCGGTTTGTTGTCGGGGCCTGCGTAATGGAGATCGAATCGCTCGGGCAATTGGAAGTCGACCTGCACGGTGCCGAGTTGCCATTCGCGTCCGATGACATCGCGCACGACGAAATCGATCTTCGGCCCGTAGAACGCCGCCTCGCCCGGTTCCTCGGTGTAGGGCACGCCGAGCGTTTTGGCCGCGTCGCGACACGCGGCCTCGGCGCGATCCCAGTCCCCGGCGCGTCCGACGTATTTGTCCGAGCCGGGTTCGCGCAATCCGAGGCGCACGCGGTAATCTTTCATGTCGAAGGCACCGAAAACTTTTTTCACCAAATCGAGGCAGCCTTGGATCTCGGCGGCCATCTGGTCCTCGGTGACGAAAAGATGCGCGTCGTCCTGGGTGAAACCGCGCACGCGCGTCATGCCGTTGAGTTCGCCCGATTGTTCCCAGCGGTAGACCGTTCCGAACTCGGCGAGGCGCACCGGAAGGTCCCGGTAACTGCGCGGCTGCGAGTCGAAGATCTTGATGTGCATGGGGCAATTCATCGGCTTGAGCAGGTAGCCCTCTGCTTCGCCTTTTTCCAAACGCACAGCCAAGTCGGCGCAGGAACAGCCTTCTTCGGCCAAGCGATGCAATGTCTCGCGTTCGACGAGCGGCGGATACTGCGAGTCGGAGTAATACGGGTAGTGGCCCGAGGTGCGATAAAGCTCGAGCCGCCCGATGTGCGGGGTGAAGACCTGCTCGTAGCCTTGGCGGCGGAGCTCCTCGCTGATGAAATTTTGCAGTTCCTGGCGGACGACCGCGCCCTTGGGCGTCCAGAGGATCAGTCCCGCGCCGACGGTCTCGTCGACATGGAAGAGCTGCAGCTCGCGTCCGAGTTTGCGGTGATCGCGCTGGCGCGCCTCTTCCTGCATGACGCGCCATTTCTCGAGCTCCTCGGCGGTCGGAAAGGCGATTCCGTAAATGCGCTGAAGCTGCGGATTCTTCTCGTCGCCCTTATAATAGGCGCTGGCCACCGCGGTGAGAGCGAAGGCGCCGATCTGCCCGGTCGACTCGACGTGGGGACCGGCACAAAGGTCGGTGAACGCGCCGTTGCGGTAGAGGCTGATTTCCTCGCCTTCGGGAATGCCTTCGAGGATATCGAGCTTGTAGCGGCTCGGAACGCCGCGCCCGCCCAGCGCGGCCAGCTTGCCTGCACGGCCCAACTCCATGGCGTCCGCGCGCGAAACAACGGAGCGTTCGAATTTCTGGTCTTCGGCCACGATCTTGGCCATCTCGGCTTCGATCTTGGGAAAGTCCTCCGGCGAAACGCGGTGCGGGAGGTCGACGTCGTAATAGAAGCCCTGCTCCACGGGCGGACCGGCCGCGAACTGCGCCTCGGGCCAGATGCGGAGCATCGCCTCGGCCAGAACATGCGCGCAGGAATGGCGGAGTTTTTCCAGATCGTTCATCGTGCGGTCTCCGTGGCCTCTTCGGCCAAAAGGACGGGGATACCATCCTCAATGCGGTAGGAATATTTGCCGTCCTCCGTGAGGAGGCGGTCGCGGTCGGAACGCAACTTCTGCCCCGCGCGCGGACAGCGCATGAGCCCGAGGAGAAACTCCATGTCAGTAGGCGAAACCATTTTTGCGGACGCGGATCATCGGCTCCGCGCCCTCGCGGTGCAAGCAGCCTTCGAGCACTTCCGCCACATAAACAACATGGTCGCCGGCCGCAACCGAACCGCGCGGACGGCAAGCAAGCCAAGCCAGCGCATCGGCCAGCTGCGGAAGCCCGTGGCCATTCTCGACCAGCGTGAACGGGGCAAACGGATCCTCCTCCCGCCCGGAGGCGAAGGCCGCGAGGATTTTTTTGTCCTCCGCTCCGAGAATATTGACCGAAAAGAGCGCGCCTTTTTCCAGGGCTTGGCGCATCGGACGGTCTGTGCCCAGCGCGATGGAAATCATGGGCGGCTCGAAACCGGCCTGTTCGATGAAGCTGCAAAGCATGCCGAGGCGGCGGCCTTCGTGCGCCACGCCCACGGCGTAAAGCCCGCTCGGGATACGACCCAGCGCCGCTTTCAGTCCTTCCTCCCCTTGCAACATGGAATGCATCCCGACGTTCTAATAGGTCGGCACGGAAGCGTCCACTTCCGCCGACCAAGCGGCAATGCCCCCCCGCACATTGCGAACATTCGCGTAACCCTGGCCGCGCAAAAACTCGACGACCTGTCCGCTGCGCACCCCGCCGTGGCACAGGACATAGACGGGCACATCGCGCGGAACTTCGGCGGTCCTTTGCGGGACCTCGCCCATTGGAATGGTCAAACAAGGATCGAGGCGCGCCACGGCCAATTCCCAAGGTTCGCGCACATCGAGCAAGACATGCGCGTCCGCCGCACCGCGGAGCGCGGCCAACTCGGTCACTGGGATTTCATCGTCGGTCATGATGCCGGATGGTTCGCAGAATTCCCCCTCGGCCTCAATGGGCAATTGGCGCCGTCCGTTTGCGCACCGCGCGCAGTTCGGGTCGCGCCGGAGGGTAAACTCGCGAAATTTCATGGCCAGCGCATCGATGTGAAGCAAGCGACCGAGGAGCGGATCGCCAAGGCCGGTGATCAGCTTGATCGCCTCGAGAGCCTGCAAGGTTCCGACCAATCCAGGCATGACACCGAGCACCCCGGCCTCGGCGCAGCTCGGCACGGATCCGGCCGCAGGCGCTTGGGGATTGAGACAGCGATAGCACGGACCGACGAGATGCGGGGCAAAGACGGAGACCTGTCCCTCGAAGCGCCAGACCGAGCCGTAAACATTGGGGATACCGAGCGCCACGCAGGCATCGTTCGACGCATAGCGCGTGGGAAAATTATCACTGCCGTCGACAACAAGATCCCATCCGCGGGCAAGATCGAGGGCGTTCGCGGCGGTGAAGCGTTCGCGGAATGCCTCGACCCGCACATGGGGATTGGCCGCCGCGAGCGTGTCGCGGGCCGAGTCCACTTTGGGGCGGCCCGCATCCGCGGTGCCGTGCAGGATTTGGCGGTGGAGATTGGACAACTCCACCGCGTCGGGATCGACGATACCGAGAGTCCCGACGCCGGCCGCGGCCAGATACATCGCGGCGGGCGAACCAAGACCCCCTGCCCCGATGAGCAAGACACGGGCCGCGCGCAATTTGTCCTGCCCGGACGGCCCGAATTCCGGCAGGGCCATCTGGCGCGCATAGCGATGCGACTCGTCACGCGAAAACATGCCTTCTCTTGTAGCGGCGGTCTATGACCGCCGCAACCCGTCGCCACCGCGGAAAAACAAACAACCCCGAGGCTTTCGGCCTCGGGGTCGTGCTGAAAAATCGCGCGGCGCGCTTACTTGGTGGAGTTGGCCTCGATGTATTTGACCACGTCGCCGACCGTCTGGAGCTTCTCGGCTTCCTCGTCGGGGACTTCCACGCCGAATTCTTCTTCGAACGCCATGACGAGCTCGACGGTGTCGAGAGAGTCGGCCCCGAGGTCCTCGATGAACGAGGCCGTGGACGTAACTTGCTCGGGATTGACGCTGAGTTCCTTGACGATGATTTCTTTGACTCTTTCTTCGATGGGTTTGTCGGACATAAGATTTTGTTTGGTTTGAACGACCACGCTTATTGGCGCAGCGAGGTCATTGCAATAAATAAATCCCGGCCCCGCGGCAAGCTCCGCGTCGAAGAGGCCGGCCCGGATTCCGGGCCCTGCGGCCGACTTTCCGCCCCTCGCGGAGGCCAAAATCCGCTGGCCGGACGCCGCTCCCCGTGACACATTCGGCGATTCCTATGAAATTCACCACGAGCCGCATCGCCGGCCTGCTCGCCCTCCTGCTTCTGCCCTTCGCGGCCGTCGCCCAAGATGATAAGCCCGCCGCCAAAACCGCGGAACCCGAACTTCCAGACCCGGTGGCCGTCGTCGAAGGCGATAAAATTTCCCGCGCCGACCTGCAGGAAGCGTTCAACCGCGCCCTCGCCTCCTCCGGAATCAACCCCGACGAAATCGAGCCGGAACAGAAGATGGCCGGCTACCGCGAGATCCTCGACGAACTCATCGTCGACAAGCTCGTTTCGCGCAAAGCCTCGTCCGTGGAAATCAAGGACGCCGACCTCGAAACCGAAATCAGCCGCGTGAAAAGCCAGTTCCCGAGCGAGGAGGTTTTCAAAGCGGAAATGCAAAAAGCGGGCGAGACTGACAGCTCTTTCCGCGACACGGTCAAGCGCATGCTGCAGCAGCAAAAATGGATGCAGGACCAGATCGGCGACAAGGGCGCCGTTCCCGAAGCCGAAGTGAAAAAATTCTACGACGAGAACAAAAAGGAGTTCGAGCATCCCGAACTCGTCCGCGCCAGCCACATTCTCATCCTCACGCCGGAGGATGCCGACGAAAAGACCGTGGCCGAGAAGAAGAAGGCCGCCGACGCCGCCCTCGAGCGCGTGACCACGAAGAAGGAAGATTTCACCACCGTGGCGAAGGAAGTTTCCGAGGAGCCGGGCGCGAAGGAATCCGGCGGCGACCTCGACTTTTTCCCCAAGGATCGCATGGTGCCCGAGTTCGCCAATGCCGCCTTCGGCATGGACCAAGGCGAGATCAGCAAGGAACCGGTGCGCACCAAATTCGGCTGGCACGTGATCAAAGTCACCGGCCGCAAACCGGCCGGCAGCATGCCCTTCGACGAGGTGAAGCAGCAAGTCACCTCCTACCTTGAGGGATCCAAACGCCGCGAGGCGGTGCGCAGCGTGATCGACGGACTGCGCTCCGACGCGGAGGTGGAGAACAAACTTCCGGCCGCCCCTAAACCGGCCGCACCGCAACCTGCCGCGCCCGCGCCGAAGGGCAACTGATCCTGCATGGCCGCTGCGGCGAGAGCCGGCGTCATCGGTCTCGGCATCATCGGTTCGCGCGTGGCCGCACGCCTCGCCGCCGCGGGCTTCCCGCTCAGCGTGTGGAACCGCACGCCGCGCGGGTTTCCCGGCTTGCCGGCCCCGGCGCGCGGTCCGGCTGCGGTGGCCGGAAACTCGGACATCGTGCAGATCTTCGTCGCGGACGATGCGGCCCTGCGCGAGACGCTGGAAAAGATGCGCCCCTCCCTCGGTCCGCGGCACGTCCTGCTCTGCCACGCCACCGTGGCGCCGCAAACCGTGCGTGAAATGGCCGGCCTGGCTGCCTCCCGCGGTGCGACACTGCTCGACGCGCCCTTCACCGGGAGCCGTGACGCCGCCGCGCAGGGACAAATCACCTACTACATCGGTGGCGACAGCGCGGCACTCGAGCGCGCCCGTCCGGTGCTCGAGGCCAGTGCCAAAGCCATCATTCCGCTGGGCGAAGCGGGCACGGCCAGCGCGGTGAAAATCGCCACCAACATCATGGCGGCGGCTGCCGCCGTCTCGCTGGCCGAGGCGGTCAACCTCCTGCGGGCCAACGGGGTCGACCCCGGAGTTCTGCCCGCCGTGCTGGAAAACAACGCCGCGCGCTCCGGCATCACCGATCTCAAGCTTCCCTGCATGCTCGCCGGCGAGTTTGCCCCCCGTTTCTCCGCGAAAAACATGCGCAAGGACCTCCGCCTGGCCTGCGAAGCCGCGGCACCCGGGCAACGCAAACTGAGCGAAGCCATGCTGCAGCTCTACGACGCAGCCTGCGAAGCAGGGTTGGGCGAGGAAGACTTCGCCACCGTAGTCAAAGTCGCCTCGCCCTCCCCTTAAAGCTTACAAACCTAAAACTTAAAACTCTTCCACACTTGCCTCGCCCGCTCCGTTCCTGAATCCTCGCCACCCATGAAAGCGGTTCTCTTCCTGCTCGCCCTGTTTCTCGCACCGGCCCTCCACGCCCAGACCCTCGGGCCCGAGGTCGCGGTCGTGACAATCAAGGTCGGCAAAGAGCGCGATCTGCGCCAGGTCGTTATCGGATTTTATGACGGGGCGGCCCCCCTCCACGTGCAGAATTTCAAAGACCTCGTGGCGCGCCGTTACTACAATGGGATGCGTTTCCACCGCGCTTTCCCCGGGTCGCTTCTCCAGACCGGCGACCCGGATAGCCGCCACGGTCCGACCGACCGGACGGGAACCGGCGGCCCCGGTTACACCGTGCCGGCGGAAATCCGCCTGCCGGTGAAAAAAGGCTCGATCGCCATGTCGCGCATCGAAGGCGACATCAACCCGGCCAAGGTTTCCAACGGCAGCCAGTTTTTCTTCAGCCTCAAGGACCAATCGAAGCTGAACGGCAAATACACCGTCTTCGGCCGCGTCCTCGACGGCCTGGACGTGCTCGACGAAATCAGCCGCAAGGGCACCGACCCGAACAACTTTCCCTTGGAAAAAATCGTCATCAAACGCATAGTCATCGAATCCCGCGTCGCCTCCTAGCGACCGGAGCGGGGAAGAATTTCGGGCAGGTTCCGGAGTGGCCAAACGGGGCAGACTGTAAATCTGCTGGCTTACGCCTTCAGTGGTTCGAATCCACTCCTGCCCATTCTCCCAGTGGATGAGGAACCACTGGTTCGAGCCGGAGCGAAGCGTAGACAGGTTGAGCGCAGCGAAACCAATCCACTCCTGCCCATCTCCTTCACAACGAGGGAGTTGTGCTTATTTTTGGCCTTAAAACGGCACTGTTATGGCTCCTCATAAATGGCAAATAGAGGCAAAAAAAGCATGCTTAAGCGGGTAGTTTTGCCACCGATTGTCGCTAACTTGGCGCTCTTTTGCCGCGAATCTTCCCGAGCCTCAACCACAGCCTTATCATGTCCAATGGCGGCAAGCAGGCTTACTTCAGCACTGGCAGTCTGAACGTCAATGTTGTCCCTGAATCCTCCACCTGCGCCCCGCTCCTCATGACCGGCGCGGGTGCGCTGTGGCGGGCAAGGAGAAGGCGGTAGGTTGGCGGAAAGTTTGTCATAGTCTTTTGCCCAAAGCTGCACGGCAGATGTTCGGTTGTAGGGTATGGATGTTCAAAGATTTGTGAACCTCGCCCGAGCCACCACCCGCGCATCTTGCCAGCGGGGGAGCCCCCATGCCCACCTTCCGGCGCTCAGCTCGCCTTCGCCCGCGGCACTCTCGTAGCTGCCGCGCTCGCTGAGGTGCAGCCCCGGCTTGGCGTGCTTCTTGGCGAACTCCACCGTGCACTTCGATCCGCCGGCAAGCGCAGCGGCAATCGTGAACATAACCGTGCCGTCCGAATCGCGAACGTTCCGCTCGGTGCGTGGCAGGCAGGACGCTGACGGCGTTTCGGTGAGCTGGTATTGCGATGGGATTTTGCCGTCTTCGCCCCTGCGTCCCTTGGGGCACCAGCCGCCGTGCGGGATGTCGCGGAAGATGGACCCAGTCGAGGGCGGTCGGCGCCGTCAACCCGGGCTGAATGCGCTGTCCGGTGCATCGGCATTCGCGTCCTCAAGTGTCTTGTGGATGCGGCCGTCGATGTGGTTCGGCGGGGCGTAAATGGTAAAGATCTTCACCGGAACAGTTCCGGTGTTGCGAAAATTGTGGTCGGTGCCCGGCGTCACGACAACCACGTCCCCCGGGCCGATCGGCACTGTCTTGCCGTCCAGGCTCGCCTCGCCGGTTCCCGATTGGAAAAAGAAAGTCTGTTCAACGTTCCGGTGCGTCTCCTGTCCGACCTCCCCGCCGGGCGGGATGCTCATCACCACGAGTTGCGATTTAGTCCCCGTAAACAGCACCCGCCGGAAATCCTCGTTCTGTGCCGCGGCCTCGGTGATGTTCGTGGTGAACGAGGCGATGTGGGCTGCGGGTTTGGGGGATTGCGCCATCGCGACGCCGAATGCCGCGGCGGTCACCGCCGCGACCGAGATAACTCCGAACAGGGGGGATACTGTTTTCATCAAGGCAAGAATGAGCAGCAAGACGCAGATGACAACCCCAAAAGCACATCGTGTCCGCCGCTAATCCGACTGCCACCATCTCGCACTCAACCCCGGATGATCGAGCGCCACCAGTCGCAGGTCCGAGTCCAGCTCAAAGGCCACCTTCAAAACCCTCTTCGCGCGGCCTCGTTGGGCTGTGCATCCAGTGCTTGCGGCGGCGGCGGGTGTTTTTGAGCCGGCTCGCTTGGCTTTCATAACACCGCGAATTTGCCACTTTTTTGTCAGCGGGGCAATTTTACTACCCGTCCGCTACGCACCTCTTGTGGATTGATCGGGCCGAGTAACCGCCCCATGCTCAGCCTATGAGCCACTTTCCCAGCGCTATCCTTTTCGCGTTGCTCTGCCTTTCCGTTACCGCGTGCAGCCCACCCAAACCAGAACCGCGCCCGGGCACCATCAGCATCAACACAGGCGGCATCGGCGGACCGAATATCCAGATCGGCGGCATCGACAATGACGACGAAACGCCGGCCACCATCGACATCGACTGACTGGCATTGACGCCGGTAGCCCGCGATGGCAATTTGGCGGTCTTTCTCAGGTGAGGTGGCTGAGTGGTCGAAAGCAGAGCTTTGCTAAAGCTCCGTAGGCCTTAAAACCTACCGAGGGTTCGAATCCCTCCCTCACCGCCATTCTTCATAAAGCGCTCGCCAGTAGATGTTTACTAGAAAGAGTGGCCGATTCTTCTCCGGTATTCGCAACACTTTTCACAACTGCACCGCCAATACCGCCGGTGCTTTTCGATCACGTGGAGCATCGAATTCCCGGTGCCGCAATTCGGCTGCATGCCCCGCTTTGCGCCCAAAATCACCGGGTCTAGTTTGATTTTTTTCGTGTCCGGAAGCCTGCGTATTTGCGCAACTTCACGGCGGCGGGTGCTTCGCCGCTAACGGCGTGCTTCATGCTTGGCGTCGAAAGCAGCCGGTGCAGGTCTCTTGGCTCCACCGCGCCGCAGGTTGCCAGCCTCTGCAGCACCGCCACAACCTCCTCCCTAGGCTTTCTCGCCAAGCCCCGACGGAGGACGGATAAGCTCCCCCTGTCATTGAACCGACATCTCCCGCCCCGGGCCGCGGCAAGCTCAAGGCTCTGCACCGCGGCCTCCACGTCCGCCCGTTCCCCGAAAGTGCCGTCTAGGGCCCATGCCAGCGAGCCAATGAGGCTATCCATCGGCGCTCCGATCTTCGTCATGGCATTGGGGTCTGCTCCAGCTCCCAGCAGCATCTCTACCAACCGCGTGTCGGTCAGCAGCCAGACCTTGGCTAGAAGCTCCGAAACATCGGCACGGGCTGGATTTACGCCGATCTTGGAGACGATTTCGAAGTTGCCACGGGAGACGGCTGCTCCCAGCGCCGTGCCCATGCATTCCGCGTCCTCTGGGTAGTCTAGGTCGGGCACGATGAGATTCGGGTCGGCGCCAGCCCACAGCAAGAGCGCCACCCAACGCGCTCTGCCATTCATACAATGCTCGCGCAGAGCCATGGTTGCCTGCAACCGGGCTGAGGGCACTGTATCCCGAAGGCCCATATAGATTCCCAGAAATTCGCGCTGCCCTCGGGCCAAAGCATGAGCAATCGGATAGCCGCTTTCCCAATCCACCCCTCGTCGGACATACCACTCGATTACCCCCCTTTGGCGGCTCTCCATCACATCTCGGAAATCTATGGTCGTATGGTCTGCTCCGAAACGGACCAGCAAATCGAAAATATCGGCTCTTCCTAGGTCCATTGCTTTTCGCAGCGCACGCGTCTTCTCAGCCGCGTCGATTCCACCCTGCAGGAGGACCTCAACTAAGCTCAGGAAGCCCGTCTCAATCGCCACGCGCAGCGGGGTGCGGCGGAACCTGCCCGGACCCGGTTGGATTGGTCGACCTTCCCCGATCCATTTTTGGACCCCAAACAGGTCCCCTTTTCGGCAAAGCAGCAACAGCTCCTCCATATCTGTAG
>Ga0315902_10011817_pt1 | contig 11434 bp, 6 predicted proteins | sample LakEriMetagenome_9_FD_203523 | JGI IMG/M metagenome (GOLD analysis project Ga0315902, IMG submission 203523) | Freshwater fungal communities from buoy surface, Lake Erie, Ohio, United States - Buoy 12 MA117 | ecosystem: Environmental > Aquatic > Freshwater > Lake > Lake biofilm | place: USA... | reverse complement strand
GTTCTTCTGGTACATCTGGATCAACTGGTACTTCTGGAACTGATGGTTCTTCTGGATCAACTGGTACTTCAGGTACATCTGGAACTGATGGTTCTTCAGGTACATCTGGAACTGATGGTTCTTCTGGATCAACTGGTACTTCAGGTACATCTGGAACTGATGGACAATCTGGTTCTTCTGGTACTTCTGGAACTGATGGTTCTTCTGGATCAACTGGTACTTCAGGTACATCTGGAACTGATGGACAATCTGGTTCTTCTGGTACTTCTGGAACTGATGGTTCCTCAGGTTCTTCGGGAAGCACCGGAACATCAGGATCTTCTGGTAGCACTGGTACATCAGGTTCTTCTGGTAGCACAGGAAGCTCTGGATCTTCTGGTACTTCTGGTTCTTCTGGTAGCACTGGTTCTTCTGGTACTTCTGGAGCTAATGGTTCCTCAGGTTCTTCGGGAAGCACCGGAACATCAGGATCTTCTGGTAGCACTGGTACATCAGGTTCTTCTGGAGAGGATGGTGTATCAGGAGGGCAGAACCTATTTTTCAATCAGTCAGTCTCACAAGGCGTAAGCACATATAAAGAGTTGGGTGAATTTACAGACGGAGCGGCTCAAAGCACTGTCGCGGTGAATCTGACTGCACTTCAGCAAAATGTTTTAGTAGGTGGAGGATTCATCACGGATCCTGGAGTCCCTGGGGTTGTGGTAATACCTAATGGTTTGTGGCACGCATATCTTTATTTTACAAAAAATGCAGTCAACGATAATTTATCTGTTTATTACGTAGTTTCGGGTTATACTACAGGGGGAACAAAGACAACATTATTCACATCAGACGTAAGTCCGATAGGATGGGATCAGAACAACACGAATCCCGTTGAGATAAAAATAAATTCAGTAGCAACAACGGCTGTATTGGCTACTTCAGACAGAATCATAGTCGATTTATATGTTAACAATAATGATAATGCAAATAGAACAGTAACTTTCTATACAGAAGGAACTTTACATTATTCATATTTAGTAACTACATTAGCAACGCCTGCTGGTACATCCGGTAGTTCTGGAACTAGTGGATCTTCAGGCACTTCAGGCTCTAGCGGAACTTCAGGTAGTTCAGGTACATCAGGAAGTTCAGGAACATCTGGAACTGATGGTTCTTCAGGAACCTCTGGTAGCACTGGTACTTCCGGTTCTTCCGGTACATCTGGAACTGATGGTTCTTCAGGAACATCAGGAAGTTCAGGTACATCTGGAACTGATGGATCTTCAGGAACCTCTGGTAGCACTGGTACTTCCGGTTCATCAGGTAGCACTGGATCTTCAGGATCTGCTGGTACATCTGGAGAAACTGGAGCATCTGGATCTGCTGGTACATCTGGTTCTTCTGGATCTACAGGTACCTCTGGTAGCACTGGTACTTCCGGTTCATCAGGTAGCACTGGATCTTCAGGATCTGCTGGTACCTCTGGAACTGATGGATCTTCAGGAACCTCTGGTAGCACTGGTACTTCCGGTTCATCAGGTAGCACTGGATCTTCAGGATCTGCTGGTACATCAGGTACGTCTGGTTCTTCTGGTAGCACTGGATCCTCAGGATCTGCTGGTACCTCCGGAGCTAATGGTACCTCCGGAACTTCTGGAACATCTGGATCTTCAGGATCGACTGGTTCTTCAGGATCATCTGGTAGCACAGGGACATCTGGTTCTTCTGGCACCTCCGGAACTTCTGGAACATCTGGATCTTCAGGATCGACTGGTTCTTCAGGATCATCTGGTAGCACAGGGACATCTGGTTCTTCTGGCACCTCCGGAACTTCTGGAACATCCGGATCTTCAGGATCGACTGGTTCTTCAGGATCATCTGGTAGCACAGGCACCTCCGGATCTTCTGGTACCTCCGGAGCTAATGGTTCCTCAGGTTCATCAGGTAGCACAGGAACATCTGGTTCTTCTGGTACATCAGGATCATCTGGCACCTCCGGAGCTAATGGTTCCTCAGGTTCATCAGGTAGCACAGGGACATCTGGTTCTTCTGGTTCTTCTGGGACTAGAGGATCTTCGGGATCTTCTGGTAGCACGGGATCTTCTGGTAGCACGGGAACTTCAGGCACCTCAGGATCTTCTGGTACATCAGGTACATCAGGATCATCTGGTAGCACAGGCACCTCCGGATCTTCTGGTAGCACAGGTACATCAGGAGTTGCTGGTACATCGGGTTCTTCTGGATCCACTGGTTCTTCAGGATCAACCGGTACATCAGGTAGTTCAGTAGCTGTTTCTGGTACTAATAATACCTATGTTAAATTCACATCCGCGAGCACAGTAGGTAATTCATCCTATTCAGTTAGAGATAATACCACCAATTCTGCTCTTAACTTAGGTACCCAAGCAAATTCAACGAGATATGGCGAGATAGCTCAAGCAGTGGCAACAATATCATCTTCCAATGATATTCAGCACGGTAAAGTGATGGCTAAATATGCAATAGCTTCTGCTTCAACGCAAACACTTAACCTTAACACTGCAACAGACAGGATCACAGTTCCTAGTAACTCAGTGATAGGTTTCATAGCTCATCTTATCGCACAAGATGACAGCAACCAAAACGTTGACTTTAGAAGATATGAAGGAGCCATTAAAAATATTGGAGGCACAACCTCACTAGTTGGGGTGGTAACTGAAATCACAGTCACACAAGATATTTCTTTATTCACTTGCGCAGTGACTGCAGACAACACAAATGATGCACTTTCAATCGCAGTTACCAACTCTGTAGCTAATACGATTAAGGTATTGGCAACTGTGAACATTTATCAGATCACAAAAGGATAATGATATTCTGAATTGAGATAAATAGAGAGCGATGTAATTCATCGCTCTTTATTATTATAGATGGATGAGTAATTACAAATTAAAGAATACCGACGGTATAGTCTTCGACACCAATGGCCGAGGTATTGGATTACCAACAATTGATAACATTAGTAACGCTGCTACCAGTGGAATTGTCACAGGTAGCCTGGTGTATGCTGTGGCACAAGGATCCATCTATTTTTTCAATGGCACTGCATGGGTAACTGGGACTGGATCATCAGGAACATCCGGGGCATCTAGTACTTCCGGTTCTTCTGGAACTGCTGGTAGTAGCGGAAGTACAGGAACGTCAGGTTCATCTGGATCTACTGGAACATCAGGTTCTGGGGGGAGTTCTGGAAGTGCAGGATCAAGTGGAAGCTCGGGTTCAACTGGAAGTTCTGGAAGTTCTGGATCTACTGGAACATCCGGAAGTTCTGGATCAACTGGTAGTTCAGGAAGTACAGGAACGTCAGGATCTTCGGGTTCATCTGGGTCGACGGGATCTTCAGGATCGTCTGGTGTTTCCCTTGTGTATAAGGGCACATACAACGCCGCTACGACATACTCTGCTAACGATGTAGTTTCATATAACAATAGTTCTTACGTCTCGTTACTCAATAGTAACGTGGGTAATACACCATCTAGTTCACCGTCCCAATGGGCAGTTTTAGCACTGGCTGGTACTAATGGATCTTCTGGTAGTACTGGATCATCAGGTACTTCTGGTGCTAATGGTGCTGCTGGTTCGTCAGGTACTTCTGGTGCTAATGGTGCTGCTGGTTCGTCAGGTACTTCTGGTGCTAATGGTGCTGCTGGATCCTCTGGTACTTCTGGTGCTAATGGTGCTGCTGGTTCGTCAGGTACTTCTGGTGCTAATGGTGCTGCTGGATCCTCTGGTACCTCCGGAGCTAATGGGGGTGCTGGCTCTTCTGGTTCTTCTGGATCCTCCGGATCTTCTGGAACTTCTCAAACAACAAGCACAGTCACAGTAAGCTATAACGGAAGCGTTGGACCAGATACCTCTGTACTTTCTGTTGGAGGAACCAATTTAACAGCGTTTGGTAATCTAACATTACATGAAGCTTATTCTAACTTTAATACGGAGCCTAGCGTTTGGGGATGGTCTTATGTAGTAGGTACCACTAACTCCCCACACGGAGACACCCAGGGAGGATATAGGGCTAGGATCGGTTTAGGCAGCGAATATTCAAATTATGGATTAGAATTAAACATTTCTAGATATGCAAGTCAATATCTTTGGTTGAGAAAAAACGAAGCAGGTACTTGGGGTAGCTGGTTGAAAATTCATGCAGGATATGCAGACACTGCTGGATCAGCTTCATCAGTTTCTAGTATTTCCGGCAACATAACTAACAACACAGACAATTATATTCTTACTGCAACCGGTGGATCCTCAATTAACGGAGAGTCAAGATTGACCTTTGATGGAACGACCCTTACTGTTAATCCGACAGGAAGTTCAACAGCATCAACTATTGCATTTGGAAACGGTGATAATGCCACCATTGCTGCTTATTATTCGATGGTTTTTCAAGTTAATAGTTCTAATACTCAGAGTGGTAGGACTTATGCTTGGAACAAATCAGGAACAGGATATGGGAACGGATCAAATCTGATGCAACTTTTCGCAGACACGAACGTTCTTTCATTAAATGGAAGCTCAAATTCTAGATCCTATTCAGTCCCAGGAAATTCTAGTACAGGTACTTATCAATACGGATTAACAAATTCACCAACATGGAACGTAAATCAAGGTAGTTATACAAATAACAATTCAACAGCACCCGATGGATCTACTACTGCAGGGACATATACATTAACAGTAAATTCTTGGGATCTATACCAAACTATTGCAGTTACATCTGGGGTTGTTTATAAGGTTGGTGTTTGGGTTAGATTGGGAACTGCAACGAATTTTTGTATCGTTGTTAACAACACACAGGCATGGAATACAGTAAGTGGAAAGGCATTTAATTCTAGCGATGGTCTAAGCACATCTAAATGGACCCACGTCTCTCTTACCTTTACCGGTCCAAGCACTGGAAATATAAATCTCCACATAGGCGGGCATTCTGAAAGTATTACCCAACAAACTGCTGGAACTGTATTTGTTTGGAACTGGGAAGTTACAACTGGTAATTCCACCTGGATCAGTAACATTGATGACGAGGTAAGATTACCTTCTAGCAGCATTTTTACCTCTAGAGGTTTATTGGGAATAGGAACAACCTCTCCTGTTGCATCATTAAATGTTAATGGATCAATAGTAGCTGGGGGAACCTCTGCATCTGATACCACAAATTTAAAATTGGACGTTCAAGGAAACATGGCAATTAGGGGTTCTAATGGTCTTTATTTTGGTGTAACAACTAATAACTTTAATAGCTGGACCACAAAATTATACTCAAGCGGGTCCACACAATACTATAATGCTCAATCTCATATTTTTGATAATCAGGGGTATGGAAGTACCTGGTCAGTTACTATAAACTCTAGCGGTGTTAATTCGAATGGATATTATTCTGCAGGTGGTAATTTTTTATTCCAATATGGTAATTCAACAACAGGTGCTGCTAGATCTATAAATTTATCCCTATCCACTGGAGACCCCGCAGCTATTGCAACATCAAATCATACAGGAATTACCTGGGGAACAAGAGGTGATAGCGAGCCTTATTATATGATTTATTGTCCATATACAACATATGGATCTTATACATATAATAGATTGACTTTAGCTTGGCATACTGGAATTCAGATAGGTGCTGCTAACGTTTATGGCGGTACGAGGTTTTTTAACAACTCTATAAATGTTGGAACACAAATTTTTACTATCAATGACGGAGATAATAATGTTAGGGCTAGTTATGATATAATTGCTTATGCCTCTGATGGAAGGTTGAAAGAAAACGTAGTTCAGATAGGAGGAGCATTGAGTAAGATAGAAAAAATTAGAGGTGTCTATTATGATTGGAAAGATGAAACTAAACAATATGGATTTGAGCCTGACAAAAAGCATGATGTTGGGGTTATAGCTCAAGAGATTCAAGAAATTTTACCTGAGATAGTTACCATAGCTCCTTTCGATAGAACAACAGAGAATGAATCAAAATCAGGAAAAAATTTCCTTACAGTTAAATATGAAAAACTGGTACCCCTTTTAATAGAGGGAATTAAAGAACAACAGTCTCAAATAGAATCACAAGCCAAAGAGATCCAATCTCTTAAGTCCCTAGTCGGTTCCCTAATTAATACCAGATTAAAATAATCATTTTTATAAATGGATTCTTCTATAGAATCTTTAGAAAATTCGATATATAAATAAAAAAAGAAACTATGCCTATTTTATCAGGAAATAACATGAAAATAATTGATCCGGTTTCAGTATGGTGGAACGGTTCAGCTCATAGTGCCACTGTGTTAGCTCTGACTTGTAGTAATGATAACTTGTTTAATCAAGCAAGTTTTAACTACAATCTGTTCACCGAAAACGAAGGAGGATATATTCAACTATCTGTGGCTCAAGGATATCTTTCCATGACCGGAGAAGATTACGAAGGCTGGGCAACCAATGATTATGCTTACAATTGGGCAGCTACTCATTTAAATTTAACAATCACTGGTAACTATGCACCACCAGATCCAACTCCTCCCCCTGTACCACCTTCTCCTGATCCAGGATCTTCTGGTTCATCAGGAAGCTCTGGTGGAACACCATAACGAGTATTTAACCTCACTAAAATACCTAGTGGTAGTTTGAGAATCAAATCTTGAACTACCACTTTTTATTTTGTAATATATAGAGAGAATCTAGTGGTATTCCTGCATGAGTAATTACAAATTTAAAAATTCGGATGGTATAGTCTTTGACACCAATAGTCGTGGTATAGGCATACCAACAGTTGACGATATTGCAAACGCACCCACTTCGTCAGTGCCTGCCGGTTCTATTCTTTATGCTATTGCTCAGAAAAAGATTTACTCTTTTGACGGGTCGGTTTGGTTGGTTTCTGCTGGAACATCTGGTACGGCTGGATCCGCTGGTACAGCGGGTTCATCAGGAACAACAGGAACTTCAGGAACTGCTGGATCAACTGGCACTTCTGGTTCTGCTGGAACTTCTGGTGCAGCAGGTACTTCAGGTTCTGCCGGATCATCAGGAAGCACTGGAACCTCTGGGTCTTCTGGTAGCTCTGGATCCACAGGAACTTCCGGTTCTACTGGCAGCTCTGGATCTACCGGGTCATCAGGTAGTGCTGGATCTTCGGGTAGTGCTGGATCTTCTGGAACGGGAGGAACCTCTGGGATCTCTTTAAATTGGCGCAGTACCTATTCTGCAGGCACCACATATTCTGTGAATGATGTGGTTTATTTGAACGGCACATCGTATGTGTCTTTGATTAATAATAACATAGGTAACACCCCATCTAGTTCACCCTCTCAATGGGCAATTATAGCTTTGGCTGGAAGTAGTGGAACTTCAGGATCCACTGGTACATCAGGATCCTCTGGTAGCACAGGATCTTCTGGAAGTTCTGGACAATCTGGTGCAGCTGGCTCGTCTGGTACATCTGGTGCTAATGGTGCAGCTGGCTCGTCTGGTACATCTGGTGCTAATGGTGCAGCTGGATCATCTGGTACTTCGGGATCATCAGGATCTTCTGGAACTAGAGGTTCTTCCGGTACATCAGGAGCTAATGGAGCTGCTGGTTCTTCCGGTACATCAGGAGCTAATGGAGCTGCTGGTTCTTCAGGTACATCAGGAGCTAATGGAGCTGCTGGTTCTTCAGGTACATCTGGTACATCTGGTACATCTGGTGCTAATGGAGCTGCTGGATCTTCTGGTACTTCTGGTAGTTCAGGAAGTTCTGGAACTAGAGGTTCTTCCGGTACATCAGGAGCTAATGGAGCTGCTGGTTCTTCAGGTACATCTGGTGCTAATGGAGCTGCTGGATCTTCTGGTACTTCTGGTAGTTCAGGAAGTTCTGGAACTAGAGGTTCTTCTGGTACTTCTGGTAACACTGGAGCTGCTGGTTCATCAGGTACATCTGGTAGCTCTGGAGCTGGTACGATATCAGGAACAACCAATTATGTAGCTAAATTTACTAATTCAACAACTGTAGGCAATTCGCAAATCTTCGATAATGGAACTAATGTTGGTATAGGCACTATATCCCCATTAGCTAAATTATCGGTATATACGACTTCTCCACATCCAAATCCAACAGGTATATCTGTAGCTGCTGGGGCAAGTGGAGCTAATTTATTAGCTAGAGATAGTAGTACACACCACAACTGGTTTCCTTTTACAGATGGAAATAACTATTATAGTGCTGGGTCTCATACTTTTAGAAATGCAGCTCACACCACAGATTGGGTAACTATAAATTCTAGTGGTAATGTCGGAATCGGAACTACCTCACCAACAGAAAAACTTCAAGTCGATGGTTATATTCTTAATAGATCTAAATTAGGATTTGTTCAACGCCATGATATTGTTAAAAATGGTTTATCATTCTATGTTGACTTTAACAATAAAAACTGTTGGGATCCTGTAGTTGATGGAACACCAAGTGGAACATCAGTTAAAGATTTATCGAATAATAAATACTTAGTTGCTTTCTCTGGCACTGCTACCGTATCTGTTAAAGATGGTAACTACGGATTATATGGTAATGGTGCTGGTAACTATATGGCTGTTAAAGACTATGTTTTATCTTCTTTACCACACACTTGGGAAGCTTGGGTATTAGCTGATGGACTTAGTGGATATGATACTTTCTGGGATTCAGGAACTGAACGCCCTTTATTTGGTGCTTTAAATGCTAACCCACAATTCTACCCAGATGGTGCTGTTACAGGTGTTACTTTATCAACAAATAAATGGTATCATTTTGTTGTAGCTATGGCTTCAAATAACACCTACCAATTTTACATGAATGGTAGACAAATTAGTTCTGTTACTTATGGTTCAACTATTAGAACAGGTACTTTTGATATGTGGTTGGGAGGTGATGCAAGTTCTGAATCTTGGAATGGTTATATTCCTATCGCGAGAATGTATAATCGCCAACTTTCAGCTACTGAAGTAATGCAAAACTATAATGCTGAAAAATGGAGATTTGATAATAACTCTACTTTCTACCACGATGTAGCTACAGGTAACGTTGGTATGGGAACGGTAGACCCGGCGGTAAGACTTCAAGTTGTGGGAACAAATACAACTGAGGGCCAATTGTACGTTGGAAACACCGACGTAACATACACTGCAGGCATAAACTTTACAACATCCGGCACAAACAGAGGATTTGTAGGATGGAGACATACAAACTCCGGATCCCCATATTCATTAACAGGCATCCATTTATTTAATACAGATAACTCTAATATTGTATTTGGTACCAATGGTGCAGTAAGAGCTGTCATTAATCTTAATGGGCATCTTGGAATCGGTACGACCACGCCAAGTTATAGACTTGAGGTAGTAACATCGGGAACACTTGCGCAAAGATTACAAAGTTCCAATTCCACCGTAGGGAATCCAATTATAGATATTTATGATTCAGGAAGGGCACAGGAAGCTGTAATTTCTTCCACTGATGGAACAACAACAGGAACTTATATAGCATCATATTCTAATCATCCCCTATTATTCGGTACAAACGCAGGGTCTTCTCCAACCGCTAAGGTTAGAATGCAGGCAGATAATGCAGATACCCCAACTTCTACAATGAAGATCGCTCCAGGAGGATTAATTCTGGGTGGCAATAACAGCGGAAAGGAAATTAATTCTGCACAAATATCTGCAGGATATCACCAATCAAATTCTATGAATTTTGTTGGAATGTCTTCGGGTACAGGATCTTCAGATAGACGTATGGATTTCTGGATTGAGGGAGGAGCATTTTTTAGGGGCACGGTTACTGCTACTGGCGACGTTGTGGCTTATGGATCAACTTCTGATATCAGATTAAAGAAAAATATACAGCCTATATCAGGGGCAATTGATTCTATTAAATCTGTTAATGGATACACTTTCCAATGGAACGAGTTAGCTCCTGAAGACAAAAGAGATAAAACAGAATATGGTGTTATTGCTCAAGAAGTAGAAGCAGCAGGTTTAGATTTATTAATTAGGGACTATGTGAGACCTGTTAATAAGACAGGGGGGGACAATACTCCTCCGGAGGTTTGGAAATCTGTCCAGTATGAAAAATTTGTACCTATTCTAATCGAAGCCATCAAAGAACAACAGATTCAGATAGAAGATCTCAAACAAGAGATACAATCACTTAAAAACAAATAGGTAGATTCCTACCACCGATATATAACTGATAAGAAAAGACTGTATAGATGTCAGGTTATAAAATTAAAAATTCGGATGGTATTATTTTCTCTGCAGATGGTAAAGGCGTAGCCATCCCGATTGTAGATTCGATTAATAATGCATCCAATTCAGTTCCAGAGGGTTCTCTCATTTATTCTTCTGCTGTTAAGCAGATTTATAGATTTGATGGCACTGCTTGGCAGATAGCTGCAGGTTCATCTGGATCCTCAGGATCTGCTGGTTCAGCAGGCACTGCGGGATCTTCAGGATCAACTGGAACTGCCGGATCTTCAGGAACAGCAGGTTCATCTGGCACCGCAGGCACTGCTGGTTCTTCAGGTTCAGTTGGTACATCAGGTTCAGCAGGCACTGCGGGATCCTCAGGATCAACTGGAACTGCGGGATCCTCCGGATCGACTGGTTCATCAGGATCTGCTGGATCTTCAGGATCGACTGGATCTTCTGGGTCTGCGGGATCTGCTGGATCTGCTGGTTCCTCAGGTACTGCGGGTTCTTCTGGAACAGGAGGTCAATCAGTTCCTGGAGGATTGGCAATTCAATACTCCGAAACTGCTCTTTCCACAAATACATGGGTGAGCACTAAACTTGCCTATAGCGCGGCAAGTTTAACAACTAATTCTGGTACTCTTTATCTTTCCGGAACTGACGGAAACAATAATGCAATTCAAAATGGATCCACAGCGACAGTGTTGGATCAGTTGGTTGAGATTGCTGGTACTGGATCACTAGGTCACGTATTAGTTATTTTTGAACTTGGAGACAGATCCAAGGTAAACTTCTATAATTACACCACCTTTGCAAAAAGACTAAGTGTTGGTAACACTGATGCTTCTATTACAGGATTAACTTATCTGGGCGGATCTGCCACAAATAGTTTTACTAAGCCGTGTATTAGCTTCAGTGTGGTCGGAAAAACAGGGCAATTAGGATCTTCTGGATCCTCTGGTAGCACAGGCACATCAGGATCTTCTGGTACATCTGGATCTTCTGGTAGCACAGGTACATCTGGATCTTCTGGTAGCACGGGCACATCGGGATCTTCAGGATCTTCTGGTACATCTGGATCCTCCGGTAGCACAGGCACATCAGGATCTTCTGGTAGCACAGGAACATCAGGATCTTCTGGTTCTTCTGGTACATCTGGATCTTCTGGTAGCACAGGTACATCTGGATCTTCTGGTAGCACAGGCACATCGGGATCTTCAGGATC
>Ga0315902_10011813_pt1 | contig 11436 bp, 14 predicted proteins | sample LakEriMetagenome_9_FD_203523 | JGI IMG/M metagenome (GOLD analysis project Ga0315902, IMG submission 203523) | Freshwater fungal communities from buoy surface, Lake Erie, Ohio, United States - Buoy 12 MA117 | ecosystem: Environmental > Aquatic > Freshwater > Lake > Lake biofilm | place: USA... | reverse complement strand
CCGTTTGGAACCGATTTAAGAGCCTTTGGACCCGTCCACGTATGTCCTTGTGGGTCGCAGGTATTCAGCGTTATGGCGGCCTTTGATGACTACGAGCTAGTCTGGTATTTTCTTGACGCTACCTGTGTTAACTGCGGTAATCTGATACGCGTTCCTTGTCCGGTGGACAAAGATGAAGCACAGATTAACTGAGGTAGATGAAGTAAATCGCAGAGCAATCTGCTCGGTTTGTGGTCCAACCAAGATAAAGATCCGCAATAAAAAGAACGCAACTCCCGCTGGTCGCTATCGTTGCAAGACTGTTTATAAAAGAAACATCCAGAAGAACCAGTATCCATATGCCATCCACAAGAAAGATACCTGCCTGCATTGCGGCTTCGTTCCTGCTCATAGCAGTCAACTCGATGTAGACCACATAGACGGTGATCGTTGGAACAACGACCCTGCTAATCTGCAAACCTTGTGTGCTAACTGCCACCGGTTAAAGACACACTTAAACAATGACAGTGACTCTGGCATATTTTAGGCATAAAAAAAGAAGGCCGATCCCCGTAGGGACCGACCTCCTTTGTTGCCTCGCGCTTATGGGCTAATTACTTAGCACCACGTCCAAACTCTGTGTTCTTTGGATCTATTGCCTTTAGCAATGGACCTGCAATAGCAGCTATACCTGCTGTTGCCAAAGCCTTTGGATCTGTAACTCCTGCAAGCCATAGCGCAATTACTGACGCAATACCGGCACGGAGATACGTTGATGCGATAGCGATCAATTTCTCTTTATTCATTTTGTCTCCTTCTTCTTGGGTAATGGCCTGACTACTGCCTTTACTTTGTTGATCGTCTTGGGTTGGGCTAACCAGTAGAACCAAGGCGATGTGTCTTCTCCACAAGTCTCTTTGATTGAGATGTGAAGATGCTTTTCGTGCTTGTTGGGTCCGGTGTAGACTTTGCTACCCTTCTCCTTCGACCAAATTCTGCCAGCAAATATTAAGTACTTAACTCGTGGGTCATTCTGAAAATTAACAAAGGCAACAACACAATCAACACCATTGACAGGATCGTGCGTAATGTCTACCGCATAACCTGAGTTGTGATCTGAGTTCGGGTTCTGGTGTACGTGCGCTGCCGATGGCAGTAGCCCATCACTTGCCTTCTTGCGCTTAGGAAAGTGCGCTGTTGCTTGGCGCAATACTGCGATAGCAGCAGGTGTGGCTTTCTTTGCTAGTGCAATCATTTACTTCTCCGCTATCAGTTTATATAGATCGTCAATACGATCCTCTAGTCTTTTGACGGAATCCTTTATCGAACTGCCACCATTGGGTTTAAGTTCATTCAGATAGTGTTTAACCAGCCATCTAACTCCAGTGGCAAAGCCACCAAATATGGTCATTACTGCAACTATTAGCGTTGCGTAATCTTGTGCTGTCATTAGATTGTCCTTATGGTTACTAATAGTGTGCCGCCAAACCCAGAGAACCTTTTATCTTCTGGGGTCTTGTTCATAAAATCCATCTCTTCAATGATGCCTAGATACTCTTCACCGGTTCTAAAGTCTTGAACGCGGATAGTGTCACCAACATTTTCAATGGCTTCTAGTTGAGACATACGGGCATAGGCGGATCCTTCATAACCTACTTCGTTGCTGAACTTGTCGCTCTCGTGGTCATAGCAGAAGACCGGGTATTGGATCAGGCGCTGACGTGGAACTGCAGGCAGTGACTTCAACTGGTATCCAGTAAACAGTGGCCCCTTAGATACGTCAGTAGCAGATCGAGTCATAGTAAACTTAAAGCCAAGATACTCTTGTGAAGTAGTTGGGTAGTTGACGTTGATCTCTGGTACTGGTGCTCCTTGTGAGAAGGTACCGATGTTGTATGAGGTATCTCTTGAATCAATGGATTCAATACTAAGGCCACCGTTAGTTGTATCAATACGAGCTTGTAGCAGTTTATAGATCTTAGTCTCTAGCGTGTTGTAGCGGATATAACCGGTACGTAGGTAGCCTTCTGATACCAGGCTAGTTGTAGATTCAGCCCAGATGGTATTGCCTGTAGCAAATGCTAACCTGTCTGAGTTGCCAAAGAAGGCAACCTGAGATGCAGTTGCGCTAGTTCCAGCAGCAATAAGATCCCAAGCCCAAGGAAAATACAGAGCGCTAGCGATAACAGTTGTGGATAGATCAGTACGAACTAGCCCTGCTTCACCGTCTACAAGGGTTGCAATGTAGGCATAACTATCTTTGAAAGCAATAGCAGTACAGGCTGCATCTCTAAAGAGAAGCGGTCCATATTGAACATCTCCAGTGGCATCAGCAACGCCGACTCTAAATCCTGCGCTGGTTGCAAGGACTGCATAGGTACCAAGGTAAACATCAAAGTCATTGATACGCTCACCAGCGGGCATATCAATAATTACAGTAGGTGTAAGAAGTGTTGGAAAGCCTAAAGCGTTAGCAGTTCCTTCGTTAAGACCGATCTTAAATACAGATGATGAAGTTCCATTTGGATCATAGCCTGATACGTAGATGGCCTGTGGTCCTTCTGCAATACTTGACCATACCCAGTTAGCGTTAGGATGGGTAAATAGGGCAGTAGGCAGTGCTGCAGAAGCAGTAGCATTAGCGTTTAGTTCGTATAAAATATTTCCTTTAGCCAAGATAAGACGTTGCTTGACATAGCGGATGGTCGCTCTAGTAGTTGATGGAGTATCGTAGATCTCAGAGTCGGCAGGTGTTGCACCCACTGAACCCTTGTGTACCTTGGTTCCATTGATGAAGTAATAGTTTGATCCATCAGTTGTAAGACTGTAGATAGTTGAAGCTGTGCCAGCCTGAGAAATAGTCGTTGGTGAACCTGCAGATGTTGCTTGTTTCTTTAGAGCAGTTCCATCTGTAAAGATAATGCAATCATTGGTGCCATCATTGACACCGATCATCTGAGCAGGTGCAGCACCTGAATAGAAAGATGCTGTGGCGTTTAGCAGAGTTGCCTGTCCTCTAGTCCAGACATCTAAACCTTTAGATTCTGTGTACTGAAAGCGCAGTGACTCTTCTTGTATAGGCTCAAAATACTTAATCCCCGCTCCTAAGTGGAACGAGGATTGAGATCTAACCCACCAACCGGTGAGTGTTTGCTCACCAGGTTCACGCGTCTGGTCAATCTGTTGCTTGCGATACTGCGCTGTTACTCGACGATAAGGTTGCTCATCGGATGCAGCAAGAAAGAATGGCAGCGAAGCAAAGGCTACGTCGTAGGCTGGTCCAGTTGGAATGTAAGCAGTAGATCCTGCAGGGTTGGAAAGAACATACGGGATTCCCTCGGTGATGTCATCGCCATAGGCCATTTCTTACTCCTTAGTTGTTTGTTATTGCTGCAATCTCTTCACCGGTTAAACCCAGTGCTGCTAACTTTGCTTGTGCTGTTAGTTTGGCATCAGCCTTAGCGATTTCTTGAGCATCACGCTCTGCGCGTTCTATAGCAGCAGCTTGTGCATCTACTGCACGCTGTTCAATCTCTTCTGGTGTTAGGTCTACGTAAGTCTGTGTGCCTTTAGCAAGGTCAACGATTAGTTTCTTATCAGTCATTTACGGTAGCCTTCCAGTCTGTAGTCTCTTCATCCCATTGATACATAACACCATCAGTTGGGTATGCAACTGGTGCTTGCCATTGGCAGGTATCTTCATTTAATACCCAAGATTCATAAGGTTTTGGAGCAATAAATGCGTCCCTTATAGGATCATAAGTATAATTTATACCTGCATAGTTCTTGCGGATATTTCCGTTGTAGCTGGTCTTAACCCAAGTGCCGCCAAGACTATTCATAAAGGCTTCGCCTTCATCTGGTTCGCTGTTATCGCCTACGAGTACTCGCAAGACAATGTTGTTTTCGTCAATCTGAGCCCAATGTGACATTCTATTTCTCCTTTATACTGCTAGGTATCTGATTATAACAATTCCTGAACCACCATTTGCACCATTGTTTGTATTACCACCACCACCACCGCCGCCGCCTCTGTTTATTGTTCCAGCAGTTCCTACTGTGTTGAGTCCACCAGCACCACCGCCGCCAGCGCCACCAGTTCCAGCCGCGGTTCCATTTGAACCACCACCGCCTCCACCTGCATAAGTTACAGATGATCCAGAAATTGATGAGGCTGTTCCTGCACCGCCATTACCAGCCGTTGATGGGTTAGTTCCATTGCCACCTGCTCCACCAGCACCACCACCACCACCACCAGCATTGTTAGTTATGTTAGAAGTTCCAGCACCGCCTGTGTTGCCTTGACTTGATGTTGCAGCGCCACCAGTGTTTGAAGCACCGGAGTCGGTTCCACCGCCACCACCACCAGAACCACCAGATTTACCGTTATACAAAGAACCTTTAAGATTTGAAAATGATGCCCCACCGCCACCGCCTACTGCAGCAGTAAGCGATGCAAATTGTGAGTCAGATCCATTTGCCTCTTGCTGTTGGACATTTGTTGTAATTCGTGCTGCTCCAGCACCAACAGTTACTGTTTGTGCAGATGTAGTAACTGATTGAGATGTAAAGGATAAAAGCCCTCCGGCTCCTCCAGCTCCTCCGTTACCCCAAGCACCTGCACCACCACCTGCCACTACTAATACATCACAAGTCAATCCAACCTGCGGTGTAAATGTGCCGCTGCTTAGGAATGTATGGATCCAGTAAGTACCGTCATAGTCAATGATGTTGCCACCGCTAGCCTTTGGCGCAATGGCAGGTGTAGTGCCGAGTGCTGCTAGACCGTAGAGGCTGAAGGTTGAGTTGGCTACAAAGTTAGCACCGTCTGGAGTAAGTGTTATAGATGTAATAGCCGCTTGAGTACCAGGATTCCAAAGTGTAGCAACAAAACCAGCAAGACTAGATGTTGCATTGTTTTCTACAGTAAAATCACTTGACATTGATTTTGCAACAGATGATGTGTAATTAGGAATATAAATTTCATTATTAGAAAAAGTAGATGCTGTTGTTGTTGTTCCATTGACATATCCAACGCCTTGACCGCCACCTGGAGACGATGATGAATTTCCAGAACCTGTTGCTGAGCCTGTTCCGTATAATTCTCTTGAAGAAAAACTTGATGTGTTTCCATTAAATGAAATGAATACGTTTCTATAAACATTAGCAGAATCTGTTCTTGCAGATAACACAATCTTCAAATCGGTATAACCGGTCTGCGGAATGTTGGCAAAAGTGACCGATGCAGCCGAGGCTGCAAGTTCGGTGCGTTCTAGTAAGACATAGTTATTTGGCATTACTTTGCATACCTCACTATCACAATACCTGAGCCGCCTGCTGCGCCGCTTAATGAAGTAACTCCACCACCGCCGCCTGAACCTGTATTTTCTGTACCTGCAACTGATGCGGTACTAGGCAAATCTGCGCCTGCGCCGCCACCGCCAGAGCCACCTGTTCCTCTTGCTCCAGCGTCAGAACCACCAGCACCACCACCTGCATAGGTAACAGAACTACCAGAAATTAAAGTTGCAACACCATTACCACCATTGCCGCCGCCAGAACCACCGCTTGGGGAAACACCTACTGCGCCAGCTCCACCACCACCACCGCCACCATTAGTATTACCACCTGCGCCATTTCCTCCAGCATAACCTTGGTTTGTAGTTCCAGATCCACCACTAGAACTTTCACCACCACCGCCACCGGAACCGCCTGTTTGACCATTGCCGCCTGGTGCCGATGATGTATTTCCTCCACGCCCACCAGCAGTTGAAGTAATGGTACTAAATACAGAGTTATTTCCATTTGTATTTACAGCGCCACCTGCGCCAACTGTTACTGTGTAACCAGTTGCTGAAAGAGATAAAGCAGTTTCAAGTGAGCCGCCACCGCCAGTTGCGGTAACAGTACTTCTTAAACCGCCTGCTCCACCACCGCCAGCAAAACCAGAAGCATTAGTACCTCCACCGCCACCTCCTGCGACTACAAGATAGTCAGCAGTGATTGACTGTGTTGGAGTAAATGTTCCAGAGGATAAAAAGGTGTGGTAGTAATACTGACTGTCGGATGTAATAATACCGCCAGTTGCCTTGGCACCAACAGCGCTTGAGGCAATGCCATACAGCGAGAAGGTGGAGCCGGCTGTGTAATTGCCTGATGCCTTAGTTAAAGTTACAGAAGTAATTGCATCAGTGGCAGAACCAGTTGAACCACGAAACATTCCAACGTGGGCTGCTACGTCGTCTGGTTGAGAAGCATCACGACAAATTACCGTTTTGTAAGTTGTAGTATTTGCGTAATTAAATACTTGATAAATGCCAGTTACGGGAGTTCCTGCTGTGTTATATGTAAGGTTAATAATACCCGCTGTGTTGGCGGTTCTATCTGAAGAAACAGCGCTGCCTGTTCCAATTAAACGAGTTCTAGAGTAAGAAGTTCCTGTTACTCCGTTAAAAGTTAAAGTTGTATAAGATGATGCAGAGCCATCAAAGTTAGCAACAATATACAAATCAGTATAAGCACCACTAATACCAGTAAAAGTAACTGACGATACTGCAGTTCCAACGGTGATTTTATCCAGCGCTACATAGGTATTGGTTGCCATCTATTTTACTCCATACAAAGCGAAGGATGAGTATTGGGTAAAGTTACCGCCACCTGGCAAAACCAAAGTAATTGCATTAACAGCAGTTGATGAGTTCATCCATAAACCAGAAATGAAAACCACTTCTCCTGAGCCATTTGCATCTTGACCACCAAGAGTTCTAATTGTTTTGTTTTTATTAGTATTTGCGTAATCCAAAATATCCGTTACGGATGCACCAAACATATTTGCATATCCCGCATTAGATGTAATAGTGTTAAAAGTATAAGCATAATATCCTGCTGCTTGAACTTCTCCAGCAGCTACAGCGGAGCCATTTGCATTAATGTAATGTGAACGGTAATTTGTAAATGTTGTATCAGCATTAAAGTACAAACCAACATTTGGAAAACCAGTTGTTGTTGCTGACTGTTTACTTATGCAGCGAAGTTGCAAATGTTTATAAGTACTAGGAATACCAGCAAAAGTTATGCTAGATGTGGCGGCAGACAGAGTTACAGTAGCCAAGGAATCGTATGCGCCTTCTGGTTGCCAAAGGTTTGCAGACATTGCTGAAGCCATAATTCCTAAAATTGGCATTACGTAGCATCTCCGATCATAAGTGTAATTAAGCTATTAAACTTCCGCTGTTGTTAAAGTAGTAATAGATATAACCACCCGTATTTGTAATTGTTGGAGATCCAGTTGTTGCAAGAGCTGGATAAATATTAGAATGTCTAACGGCAACTATGCCAGATCCGCCAGTTCCTGGAGGAACGTTGCCTGCTCCACCACCACCGCCGCCTGTGTTTGCTCCGCCTGCACCTGCTACTGGTGTACCAGTATCAAGGCGACCACCTTGTCCACCGCCACCAGAACCGCCGCTGCCCTGAGTAGGACCATTACCACCGGCTCCGCCACCACCAGCATAAGTTGAACCATCAACCCAAGTGCTACCGCTGCCACCATTGCGTACTCCAGCAGCGCCTTTACCGCCACCACCGCCGCCGTATTGACCAGCGTTGTCTCCGCTGCCACCAGAGTTACCTTGTCCAGATGTTCCACCTGCACCAGATTCGTAACCAGTGCTATAAGAACCACCACCACCAGAGCCACCGCTTGATGCTCCTGCTGAATTGCTAGCGCCTACGCCACCACCTGTTGAGGTAAGGGTAAAGGCTGATGAATTAGTACCGTTAGATCCAACGCTACCGCCACCACCTACTGTGATTGTATAAGTTCCACTTGTAATTGATGTAGTTCCGCTGAGCATACCGCCCGCGCCACCACCACCAGAGATGATTCCATTACCACCACTGCCACCACCAGCAACAATTAGATACTCAACAGATGGCGGTAGGTTTTTACCACTAAACATTCCATAGCCTCTAGCGCTAGTTCCTGCTAGAGAAGATAAGACAGGTGCCATTATTTCCCCTTATGCAAATCTTGTTTGTGAACCCAGGACTGTATAGGTTGGTGTTGAAGCAGTCTTAATAATAGTTAAAGAATAAGAATCAATAGATGAAGCATTGCCAGCACTTGGCGCAGTGCCACCTTGCCACTTTGGAGTTACTGCAGATCCATCTATCTGATAGACAGTTGGGTAATATGCAGTTGCACCATTGGTATTAAGGAATACAACGGTTATCGAATCGCCTGTGGCTAGCATTGAGTTAAGCGTAGTTCCTGAAGTGCCTCGGATATTTAAGGTCCAGTTAGCGCTAGCGTTGGTTGTGTAATACAGGACGCTCTGAGTAGCAGCGTCAAAGTTAACAGTTCCAGTTGCTGCTGTAGCAGATACTGTGGTGCGCTCTTCTGGTGATACTAAGATACTGCCAGTATTTGTACCACCAGTAATTGTTGGCGTAGCGATTGTTGCAGTATTGATTGTCGGGCTAGTTAAAGTCTTATTGGTTAGAGTATCTGTAGTTGCAAGACCTACTAAAGTATCGGTAGCAGCAGGCAGTGTTAGCGTTGTAGTACCAGCTACTGCAGTTGCCTGCACTGTGGTAGTTCCAGATGTGGATCCGCTGAATCCGAAGGATGCTACAGGTGAGGCGTTGTTACGAAAGAAGATTAAGTCAGATGATGTAAGCACGTGCTTTACAGATGCACCGGCAGTGTGTGCAATACCGATAGATCCAGCAGTTCCTGTACCAGCCTGTCCTCGACTGATGGTTAGTGTGTCACCAGATACCTGCGTAACGAATACAATTTCTTCATTGATTGTGTCAGGGTCAATAGCAATAGTGAAGATGTCTACGTTACCTGCAGCAAGTGTGACACCACCCATTAGGGCGGTAGCCGTACCAGTTGCCACTGTCATAGTAGTAGCAGTTGTATTGATGCTACTAGCCAGCGTTGTCTCAACGCTAATACTTGAATACTGTCTAGTCATTTGTCTGCCTTACTTGGTGTAGTGGATACGGATTGGATACTTGTCTTGGAGTTTAAGTGCTTCATCATTTAGTCTTTGTTGATACAGAGCATAGATATAGCGAGATGAAGCAACGCCTGCTGTGCTTGGAATCTTGGTATCGTTTAGATCAGCTTCTGCTGAACTCAAGTTAATACGTCCGGCATCTACATAAGAGAGTAGCTTGTAGCAGGCTCCGAGGATTACTACTTCAACTGATGAGGCAGGTAAGCCTGTTACATCTGCGTAGTCATCTGTTGGGTTATCTAGAGTGTTAGGTGTAGTTGTGTAGTACACCTGTACTGTTCGTCCGGGTTGGATGTTCTCGTAAATATTTACAGTGTTTGTTGTATTAAAGGTTGCAATGTTTGCCATTGGGTCTGCACGCCAGCGGTTGATAGGCAACCATTCAAGGCTTGATCCTGTTGTCTGCCAAGACATATAAAGGATTGATTCAACATCATCAGGTAGCGGATATGTAGTCTGGCTTGCATTAAAGGTAAAGGTAGTTGAGGCAACTGACCAGAGTTTAGGATAGAGGCTGTTGATAACATCGTTGATAGCCTTCTTAATCATTACCTTTGGAAAGGTTGGACTAAGTGTTACTTGGGCATACTGTGCGTGTGGTGAAGCATTGGTGTTTTGGTAGCCTCGACCAAATCCTGGAGCTGCATTAAGTGTGCTGCTTGCTTGGCTGAAGTTATCAATCCAGATGAGTTCATCATCAATTTCAATAATACCTTTGGCTAAGTTAGCACTAGAGCCAATAGTCATAGCAGTAGCAGTAGATGTTATAGCACTATTTAGATAGGTTACTCTGTCTTGGCGCAGGGTATAACCTGCTAGAGATGAGCGAACCTCATCTATCATATCGCTAAGTGTTGGCATTATTTCCTCTCATACCAGCCATCTCCCCATAGAGTCAGCAGTCTTGCAAAGTATTGTTCGTATTGTGGTGCAATAGCATCTAGTGAATACAACGCTACTGCTCTCTTATGTATTGCAACTGGGTCTAAGTCCTTGACCCATTCTGTTGCTATTGCAAACTCCATTGCATTTCTGCAACGGTATCCAGTAACACCATTTGGGTTAGTCTCTGTGAAGGCTCCCCAGTCTGTAGTAATTGTCGGAGTACCGCAGGCTTGCGCCTCAATTACCACATTGCCAAAAGGTTCTATATAAAGTGTTGGAGCAAATAGGGCAATAGCACCGCCCATTAACTTTGCTCGTTCTTCTGCGTTAACAGGTCCTACCCATTCACCATATTCAATCTTCGGGTTATTACCAGGGCCTGCCATAATTAACTTAACGCCTAGTTCTCTGCAGACGTGTTGGGCTACGATCAAACCTTTGCGATCTACCATACGTCCTACGTATAGGTAGTAATCTTCTTTCTTCTCTTGCAGTGGAAACATTTCAGGCTCTAAGTAACCAGGTATCACCGCATCGTAGAAGTTACCATCTACCAGAGTTGGGTTTTTCCACCCTGCATACATTGAGTGCATCCAAGCGTAAGACTCAAAGACTTTATACTGACTAAATACTCCGCCGTAACCAACACCAAACTCTACGCTCATATAGTCTGGGTAAGCATCTGCAATAGGCTTCTGTGAAGCGCCGCCGATAAGACAGATAAAGTCTTTCTTCTGCAGGCGCTTACTTAGTTCGACTATAGCTTTACTGTTAAAGATCTGCCAGTGAGGTAATGTATTATCAAAGGCAGCTTCGGTGTAGTGCTTACCGTCTAGCGCCTCATCTTGCTGTTCTTTAGTTATGCAGGTTATTAACTCATCAACCGGTGCTTCATTATCTTCACCAGCATAGAGGTAGACCGTATGGCCTAGGTTCTTCATCATTATACAAAAGCGTCTTACCTTTTCGGTATAGGCGCAGTTGACGTAGGCTTTAGTGGTTTGTGTGTGTGGCAGGCTTATAACGTGGAATCTCATAGTCCGAGATTATACTATGTCTCCTACGATCAAGAAGGTATTACTTGCCGTACAGATCACTGTGGCGGCAGACTTATTGGTTCGCAGTTTAGGCGCTGTAGTTGTAGCACCTGTTGACAAGATAGTTACGCCAGCACCCTGAGTAAAGGTGACCTGACCTGCTCCGTATTGGACTACGTGTATCTGGTCGTTAGCGCTAAAGACTGATGGTGGCACTGTAAGAGTGATAGCAGCAGCGTTATTCAAGGTAACAATATCGCTTAGATCTCCTGCTACAAGAGTGTATGTAGTACCAGTCTGCGTATTAAATCCTGCGATGTTGCCAACACCTGTAGCACCTGTCGGTCCAGTTGGTCCAGTTAAACCTGTTGGTCCTGTAGGACCAGTCGGTCCAGTTGCACCAGCAGGTCCAGTAGCACCTGTTGCTCCAACTCCGCCTGTAGTTCCAGTAGGTCCTGTATCACCTGTGGCTCCTGCAGGTCCTGTGGCTCCTGTTGCTCCAGCAG
>Ga0315902_10011811_pt1 | contig 11437 bp, 7 predicted proteins | sample LakEriMetagenome_9_FD_203523 | JGI IMG/M metagenome (GOLD analysis project Ga0315902, IMG submission 203523) | Freshwater fungal communities from buoy surface, Lake Erie, Ohio, United States - Buoy 12 MA117 | ecosystem: Environmental > Aquatic > Freshwater > Lake > Lake biofilm | place: USA... | reverse complement strand
CATGCGGCTGCGGCCGGCCTGCGGATCGCGGACGATCGCATCGAGGATTTTCGCGCCGCCTTCGTCGCCGCGGTCGATCGGACGCTGCCGGTGGAGCTGCGGCGGGCCCAGGTGACCATCGACGGCGAGACCACGCTCGGCGGCCTCACGCTCGACGCCGTCGAGCAGATCGAGAAGCTCGCGCCCTTCGGCCAAGCCAACCGGCGACCGGTGCTCTGCGCCTCGGCCGTCGTGCTCGCCGGGCCGCCGCGGGTGATCGGCGCCGGCGGCAAGCACCTGTCGATGCAGCTGCGGCAGCACGGGGCCAGCATTCGCGGCGTCGCCTTCGGGGCCGCGGAGTGGCTGCCCCATCTGCCCGCGCCGGGCCAGCCGTTCCACGTGGCGTTCAAGCCAAAGATCAACGAGTTCCGGGGCCGCCGCACGGCCGAGATCGAGGTCATCGACTGGCGGCCCGACGGCATCGAAGTCGGCCGTGATCTGCCGCAGCCCGCCGCAGCCGCGACCTGATTCTCCGGAGGCTCATCGTGCGTCACTGCCCGGCCCTCGTCAGCTTCATCTGGTTCGTGCTCTGCCTGCCGGCCGCACACGCCGATGACTGGCCGCAGTGGATGGGTCCGCGTCGCGACGCGACCTGGCGTGAGGCCGGCGTGACGAAGGCCATTCCCGCCGCCGGGCTCCCCGTGAAGTGGCGGGTGGCCGTGAAGGGCGGCTACTCCGGCCCGGCCGTCGCGGGCGGCCGGGTGTATCTCATGGACTACGACCGCCGCGATGGCGCTCTCGCCAATGCACCCAACGACCGGACGCGACTCGCGGGCAGCGAGCGGATCCTGTGCCTCGACGCCGCCACCGGCGCGGAGGTGTGGAAGCACGAGTACGACTGCCCCTATTCGATCTCGTATGCCGCGGGGCCGCGGTGCACGCCGACGGTGGACGAAGGCAGGGTCTACGGGCTCGGCGCCGAAGGCCACCTCACCTGCCTCGACGCCGCCTCCGGACGCGTCCTCTGGAAGAAGGACTTCCAGAAGGACTATTCCGCCCCGGTGCCGATCTGGGGCTTCTGCGGCCATCCACTCGTGGCGGGAGGCTTGGTCGTCTGCCTCGTCGGCGGGCCGGGCAGCGTGGCCGTGGCATTCGACAAGACGACGGGTGACGAGCGGTGGCGGGCGGTGTCGGCGAGCGAGAGCGGCTACTGCCCGCCGACGCTGATCGAAGCCGGGGGCCGCGAGCAGCTCCTCATCTGGGATGCCGATAACCTCAACGCGCTCGACTTGGCGAGTGGCAGGGTGCTGTGGTCGCGACCGCTCAAGCCGATGTATGGAATGTCGATCATGGCCCCGCAGGTCGCGGACACGAAGCAGGGCCGCGTGCTGTTCGCCAGCGGGATCGGCAGGGTGGCCGCGCTGTTTCGGCTTGCCGCCGACGCGCCCGGTGCCGAGGTCGTTTGGCGAGGCAAGCCGAAGTCGGCGGTGTACTGTGCCAACAGCACGCCGTTCATCGCCGGGGACGTGCTCTACGGCTGCGATTGCGACACGGGCATGCTCACCGCGATGGATCTCGCCGACGGCCGTCGGCTGTGGGAGACCGCCGGCCCCACGACCGGCGACCGCCGGGGCAAGCATGGCACGGCCTTCCTGGTGCGGCAGTCGGTGCCGGTCGCCGGCGACCCACCGGGCACCACCCGCACCTGGATCGCCAGCGAGACCGGCGACCTGATCCTCGCCCGACTGTCGGCGGAGCGGTACGACGAGTTGGGGCGCATGCACGTGCTCGACCCGACGAACGAATGCTTCGGTCGTGAGGTCGTGTGGAGCCATCCGGCGTTCGCCGGTCGGTGCATCTTCGCGCGGAACGACCGCGAGATCGTATGCGTGGATGCGGCCGAGTGAACGGCTGGGGTCCGGCGGCTCCGGCTGCCGAGGGCGGTTTCTGCGGCTGGGGCCGTGAGGCGACGGTGACATTGTCCCGCCGCTTCGATCCGTGTATTCTCTGGACATCTCTCCCGCGTGTGGCGTTCGGCTGCACCGCTCGGGGCGTAGCTCAGCCTGGCTAGAGCGCTACGTTCGGGACGTAGAGGTCGCTGGTTCGAATCCAGTCGCCCCGACTGACGTTGGATAACCGTCGTGCCTCTCGCGGCTGGCGAGGGGTTCCTGAATCGACCGGAGAGTGAGGCGCGGCGCCCCGTGGCCCACCCCTCCTCCGGTCAGCATGCCCTTTCCACTCGACAGGGCCCTCTTGGCCTCGGCTCAGCGACGCGCCTTGCCAGGATGATCGTCGTGGTGGCCGTGATCGCAGCCGCCTTCACGTGCGTGGTCGCCCGCTTCCGGGGTGCCAACGACGATCAGCCTCCCGGCGCCGTTTCGCAGCACGCACGGGAGCGACCTTTTTCCGCTGGCGATGTTGCCTCCGTGGAGCCGCCGCACCTTGAGTTTTCTTGGCACGGCCTTCGCACCCGCAGCCGTCCGTGAGAGCGAACACCCGCGGGGGCAGCGGATATGCCGCGGGGTCTTTCGCCTTCCGCTTTCCAGATGCCGACTGCCGGACAGGCACCGGGGGATGACGCGATCGCCGCGGGTGCCTCGTCCCTTGGCCTGTTATCATGCTTTCCATCGACCAAGCGATGAGCGCCGAGCCCGCCCGGGTCGAACGGGCACGGGGCATGTCCGGCCGTCATCTCCAAGGAGGCATCATGCGCGCGTGGGGTTCTGCTCTGGTCATCCTCATGCTGTCCGCCTTGGCGGCCCAGGCCGCGCCAACGGGCATCAAGGCCTTCTGCCGTTCGGGACAGACCTTTCTAACTTGGCAGGAGGACGGCTCGGACTGGTATTACATCTATGCCTCCAACACCCCCATCGACACGACCCAGGGGCTGACCTGGCTCGCGAAGATCCCCAAGGGATCGAACCACTTCCGCTTTCTTGCAGGCGGCCCGGGCAAGGAGGCCCAGCGAAAGACCTGGACAGAACTCCTGAAGGGCAGGAAGTGGGCCGAGCGCATCCAGATCGAGGACGACCCCGATGCCTCGAAGGGGCTGCCCGACGGCACCGGCCTTTTCGTCCGCACGATCAAGAAGGAGGCCACCACCTACTACGCGGTGACCTCGGCCGAGGGCGCTGAAGCGAAGAAGGGCGACAATGCCCTGGCCGAGGGCGTGTTGGAAAAGCCGGGAACGCCGGGCGCCACCCTGGCCTTCAAGGAGAAGAACCAGCACTGGTTCGTCTTTTTTACGGATTTCGAGGCGTGGAACCCCACGCGGATCGACGAGCACGTGGAGGGTTATGCCCATGTCTTCAACGCCTCCATTCCCGCCGAGGTAAGCGATCCGGCCCCCCTGTCGGTGAAGCTGCACGCCTATACCGCGTGGAAGGATGTCTTCATGCCGTACAGTTTCCCAATTGGCGACGGCGTGACCATCGCCATGTTCGACTACAACCTCACCTGGTGGTTCGGCATCGTCGAGGGCCTGAAGGACATCGACACCAGGCAAAAGGCGAAGGGGGAGCGGGTGGTCAACTACACCGAGCAGCGGCTGCTGCAGGCCATCCGCTGGGTGCTCTCGAACCCGGCCAATTTCCCGGCGAGGATCGACCCCCGGCGCGTGCATGTCTTCGGCGGCTCGATGGGCGGCAGCGGAGCCAATCACATCTCCCTGAAGAACGGCGACCTGATCGCGTCCAGCCATGCCTCCAAGGGGTATACCAACTGGGCCATTTCCAAGAAGGTGAATCCCTTCGCAAAGGAGTTCCGGGAGAACACCTGGCTGCGCGATTTCGAGGGCAAGTTCGGCTCACTGGAGGACAACCTGCCCACGAACCTCATGGGCGGCAAGAAGGTGTATGAGCTCCTCGATCTCAAGACCTGGGCGTGCGATCCCTCCCTCGAGACCCCCTATATCGAGTCGGGTCAGGGCACAGTCGATGCCGTCATCCCCTTCTGGGGCATCGTCGAGTACTGGGATGCCCTGGCCGCCGGCAAGCACCCCTACTCGGCCGGCTGGGACATGGTCGATCATGCCGGCCGCCAGGACTCGGGATCGAAGATGAACTGGTTCCAGTTGTACCGCGACGAGACCGTCCCGGCCATGAGAAACGCCAGCTGCGATTCCCCCTTGAGGTTCGGGGTGCGCATCAAGGGAAAGATCAGGAAGATCGAGAAGGACCACCTCGTGGTCGAGCCACCCGTCACGCATGACATCCGCGGCATGACCCTGGTGCTGGCACCCTCGACCGACACCCGGGAGTGGTTCCGGGTAAAGAGCTGCGAAGGGGATGTGATCACGGTGGAATCGGGAGATCTCGTCGCTTACATGCCGCCGGTGACCAAGTTCCAGCGGGAGCAGATGAAGAGCCGGCTGAAGCACGATCCCACGGAGGACGAGCTGGCCGCGGCCGCGAGCGAGAACAAGAAGGAGTACCTGGTCATCGACGGCGACCCTCGCGGCACACGCAACGGACACATCACCTGGTCCAGCCGCCTGCAGAACTACGACAAGGCCAACGCGGCCGACGACGTCGTCGACAAGGAGAAGCAATGGGGCATGAACTTCCGCTTGGAGAAGAACGGCATCACGGGGGATTGGCCGCAGGACACGGCCACCGTCGACATCACCCCGCGCCGCTGCCAGGCGTTCCGCCCTGCCCCTGGCGAGGCGGTGCATTGGGAGAATTGGGACTTCAGCGACAAGAGTAAGCCGGAAAAGATCGCCGAAGGCGATGCAGTCGCGGACAACGACGGCCTGGTGACGGTGGAGAAGTTCGCCGTCGGCAAGAAGGGCCTGGGAAACCGCCTGGTCATCAACCGCAAGTAGTCCGGCGGAGACCGCGGCCTCCGGGGCGGGGGAAACGTGGCATCCCCGCCTCGAACGCAGCCACGTCGCCAATGCATGGCGGGTTCCCGCCCGGCGCCGGCCTCCGATCCAAGCGGCCCGATCGACGGCACCAGGGTGACGACGCGAAACGTCACGCCCAGGGGTTCCGCTCGGGGCGGCTGCGAAAGCGGTTTGCCTCGTCGTCGGGACGGCCATCAGCCGTGACGAACAATTCCCGGACCGGGTCGAGCATCAGTTTCCGGCCGAGAATCCACGACGTCGCCGCGGCGTGACAGGTGATGTGGCTCTTCCGCATGACGTCCGCGTTGCAGACCGTGGACTGCCGCGACTTGATGCAATCGACGAAGTTCCTCGAGTGCAGTTTTGCCGCGATGAATTGTTCCGGCTTCTCCTCCGCCGCCGGCACCTCCGCCCGCAGCGACTCGTCGGACAGGTCGATCCGGCGGGAATCGCCGGTGGCAACCCAGGCCGACTCACCCACGAACTTCGCCGGACAGGTGCCGAGCTTGGTGTTGAACTTCGGCTCGCGAACGCCAAACGGCGTCTTCAGGTAGTCGAGCACGAGTTCGACGCCGTTGGCATAGCGGCAGACGATGCTGTCCTCGCGCGGCTCGTACTCCAATGGCGTCGTGCCGTCGGCTGAGTTCGCCCATTGACAGAGGTCGGCCGTATGCACGCCCCATTCGAGGATTTGGGCACCGGCGTCGAAGTCGTGCACGCCGCGCCATTTCCCTTGCACGTACTGAGCGTTGTAGGGCCGCCAGGGCGCGATGCCGAGCCACAGGTTCCAGTCGCACGTGTCCGGCGGCGGCGTCTTCTCCGCGGGCAACCAGTCGTTGGAGATTTTCGGCTCGTAGATCGACGCGTGAAGCGACTTCAGTTTGCCGAGCCGGCCGGTCTGCGCGAGCTTCACGGCGGCCGTCCAGTTGGGCACGCTACGGCGCTGTGTTCCAGCCTGATACACGCGGCCGGTCTTCTTGATCGTGTCGGCGAGCCGCTGGCAGAGGTCGATCGTCAGGCCGCAGGGCTTCTCGCTGTAAACGTCCTTGCCCGCCTCGGCAGCCATGATCGACGCCGTCGCGTGCCACCGGTCACCCGTGGCGACGAGAACGGCATCGATGTCCTTGCGGGCGATAAGCTCGCGGAAGTCGCGGTACACCATGCAGTCCTTGGTGCCGTACGTCTCATCGACGAGGGCCTTTCCCTTGTCGCGCCGCGCGGCCTGGACGTCGGCGATGGCCACGACCTGCAGGTCCGGCAGCTTCATCATCCCGGAGACCACATGGGTGGCCCGCGGGCCCATGCCGATCACTCCGAGCGTGATCCGCTCGCTGGCCGCCGCAGCCTCCCCGAGGCCCAGAGCCCGCGCTGACACGATCGTGGGGAGGGCGGCCGCTCCCACGGCGGCCGTGGCGGCAAGAAACCCGCGTCGCGACGAGGTTGCCGACCCGGAGACGTGCATTTCATTCCGCATGGGATGGCTCTGCTGAAAAGCTGTGTCGTCCATCGCCTGGAATATAGCGTCGCCATCCCGGGCCGCGGAAGATTAGGTCGGCCGATGGCACTTCGGCAAGCGTCCACCGACCGGAGCGGGTCACGAGGAGAAACAGTCGTGGCTTGTCGGGCTGGATGCGGCCCTCGCTTGGAGTTGCCGAGGAGTTTCCTATACACGCTCAAGGCCGCATTTTCCGCATCGGCGGAAACCGGCCCTGGAACCGCTCTGCTCGCAGGCCATCTTCAACCGCGGGCCCGCAGCCGCGATCTTGTCGAGAACCTGGGCTCACGACGTTCAGACGCCGGAAAATGTCGACCGAGGACTACTGGCGGCACGTCCCCTGGGGCGAGTGAAGGCCGTTCGGCGTCGGTGCGGGACGCCGTCGGAGTTCGCTCGCCCGCTCGCTGGGCATGCTCATCGAGCGCCCTGCATGCCTGACAATTCGGAGGGCATCGAGTTGGGCGCGACGTCACATCGACATTCCCGCCTGGCGGCTACATGGCAACGGCGTGCTGAAGCCCGATAAACGCGGCGTTCGGTGAACGGTAGCAATCAGCGGCTCGCGATCTTACGCGAACTACACCGACTGATTTTTATCGCGACTCCGCTGAATCACCTCGTTCGCGACCGACGCGCGCAACAGCTGCGGCAAGGACCTTCTTCAGATCTCCGGAAACCTGTAAGTCGCCTTGGCCGGCCGACCACACATCGCAACCACTGCTAGCAATGACTCGCACGCTGCTGCCGTCACGCAGGTCGAACGTGAACACGTAGGGCGGATCATACGCCGCAGCTACGTCGCTCTCCGGACGAGCCTGATAGCCTGGAAACAAAGACTCGAGCGACTGAATCGCCGAGGGGTCGGTGATCACTGAAGTGGCGACTTTCCCGGGATTGCTCGAATCCTCAACCGTAACGCGAGTTGCGCAAGTCTTTGATGTCGGCGGCAATGGCTTGGTGCAGCCAGCGACGACGACTGCGAAGACAACCGCCCTGATCAGCCTCATGGTGCCTCTCCTTTACGCAAACGGTTCAGCGGACAGCGGTGGACTCTACGACCATCCATACCGTTCGCCCTTATCCGCCGTCTGATCTGCGATTGATGAACGGGGTCGGCACGTGTCACTGGTTCGACCGCTCGGAGATTGCCGTCGCACCGCTAACGCTCAGTCCCGCTGGCACCATAGTGCTCACTCGCGGGCTCTGACGAATCATACTTGTCCAACTCGCTATAGATGGAGTGGCCCAAGGAGTTGCAAAAAGTGTCGACGATCAACTCGCTTGCTGCCTTGCAGCCAGCCAACGAGATGATGCCCACCGCGATCAGGAGCCCAAACATCGGACGCATGGACACGCTCCACGAAGACTTGGGGGCGGGGGTGGCAGAAGGTGAAAAATACCCCGCGAGGGCGTTTGGCTAAAGAGCAGTTGCGACGCTGATCGCGGGCGTTTTCGCAACGCGAACGACCCCGATCAATGACTCGCGGCCAAGTGATTATCCACACCGCCGGATTTCATCGCGAGTCCGCTGCATTGCTTGGATGCTCATCATGAGCCTCCTGCATGGAGGCGACGGAGTCCTATAAACCCGTGACGAGCATGAGGCTCGGCGGCATTTGTGCCGAAGCGTAGTCGGCAACGAGGCTGATCCGTCACGCACCAGCAGGAGGGCCATGATGAGGTTTTACGGAGAACAGCGGCGATTCTACTGCGGCATCGATCTGCACGCGAGCAAGATGTACGTCTGCGTGCTCGACGACCAGGGCACCGTCGTCCTGCACCGGAACATGTGGACCGAGCCAGACTCGCTGAAGCGGGCCCTGGCACCCTACCGCGAGAGCGTCGTGGTCGGGGCCGAGTGCATGTTTTCCTGGTACTGGGTGGCGGACTGGTGCCGGGAGGAGGGCGTCGAGTTCGTCCTCGGGCACGCCCTGTACATGAAGGCTATCCACGGAGGGAAGGCGAAGAACGACCGGATCGACTCCGAGAAGATCGCCAGGCTGCTGCGTGGCGGCACGTTTCCGCTGGCGCACGCATACCCGAAGGAGATGCGCGGCACCCGCGACCTGCTTCGGCGGCGGAACCTATTTGTGCGCAGGCGGGCCGAGCTACTCGCCCACGTGCAGAACACGTTCACGCAGTACAACGTGCCGACCACGAGCGGTAAGGGCCGGGACAGGCTTCGAGAGGGAGACGTCGGCTCGTCCTTCGAGGATCCGAGCGTCCAGGTCATGCTCAACGCCGACATCCAGGTAATCGAGCGGCTGGACGAGACGATCACGGACCTCGAGACGCACGTCCTCAAGCACGCCAAGGTGCACGACCCCGCCCGGCTGCATCTCCTCCGAACCATTCCCGGCGTTGGCAAGGTGCTGTCGCTCGTGATGCTCTACGAGATCCAGGACGTGAACCGCTTCGAGAACATCGGGCAGTTCGCGTCCTATGCCCGGCTCGTCGCCTGTGCCAAGGAGTCAGCGGGCAAGAAGCAAGGCTCCGGAGGGAGGAAGATCGGCAACGCCCATCTCAAGTGGGCGTTCAGCGAGGCGGCGGCCCTGATGATTCGCAGCTCCCCGGAGGCGAAGGCATTCATGGAGAAGATGACGCGACAACGGGGCAAGGCCCGGGCCGTAGCGCTCGTCGCGGCCAAGATCGGCAGGGTCGCCTACTGGATCATGAAGTGGAAGCAGCCCTTCGACGCCCGGCAGTTCTGGAAGAACAGCCTGCCGAAGGGAATGCCCACGGTGGAAGGAGCCGCCATGACGCCCTAACCGCACACGCGGGGCTGGTCGGTGAGCCGAGGCCTAACGGAGCAATGCGTTCGCGATGAACATGAACGCCGGTCGAGCACCATGCACGAGGCGGGAACGATTGCGGCAGGGGCAGCCCTGACCGCCCGAAGGGGGAGGAGCCTTCGGCTCCACCCCCTTCCGCCCCAGCGCAGTGCCACGGACCGCAGACTCACTTGCTTGGAAGAGCCACCGGCCAGCGCCCGCCACAACACACGAGCCCAGAGGGGAGACGAGCACGACGAACTGACCACACACGCGACCGCCGGCCCCACGAGCCGCCCTGAACGGAGGCGTGCCCCGAGCACGCACTCGACGCTTTGAAGAGCCACTGGGAACGAACGGATGAGCTTCGAGGACGCATGGTCTTCATGCAGGAAGAGCCGCCTGACGGCGGCTCCCCTGCGTGTGACCTGGCCCCAGGGCCCGATCATGCACCACGCAAACAGGAGCCTCACGGCACCCGCTTGCGTGGCTGATCCTCAGAGAGATGTTTGGCGCGGTCGTGTCAGACCAACTGGCACGCCCACAGCCTGAGATGAGAACGCATCCCCGTCGCCAACCGGTCAGAACGTCCTGCCAACCCCGCTCGAACCCGAAACAACGAAGCCGAAGATCGGCTGGAGAATGGAAAATGTTTCGAGGTCAACGATACCGGTGCGCCTACTTGACTTCAGAGGCCATAGAGAGGTTCGCCGAGAGGAGAGTCGTCGATTAAGAAGTGCTCTACGGACAGCTTTCTTCCGAAAGCCTCCATACCGGCGGGAATCACAGGTGTGTTCCATTCCGGCCCCGCGAATGCCACCAAAGCATCCACGTCTTGCCATCGGCTGATCATTGAGTACGTGTTCGGCGCCCATCGAGTGGGCATCCCGATCTCGCACGAAAGATTGCCGGGGGCCCGCCTCACTGCATCAACGGACAGAGACCGAAACCCGGCCTCAAATGCGGAACGGGTGGATGGATCAATCTCGACGCGAAAGATGCGAAGAATCATGGCTGGTAGGCGAACGACCAAGTTGAGCAGCTCGCGACCACCCGGCTCACCATACCGCAGGACGCTATCGCGAGTCTGCTCCAACGCCTGGTTCGCTCCCTATCTGGAGCCCGACAATTCCACATTAATTGGGGCGATTGTCACTCGCATATGGGTGCCAACGGTCCCTGCAGCGGTCCCAAGCCATTGCATTTTTTTTGTCTCGGCCTTAACGCTCCAGGACGCACCAAGAAGGTCACCGCTCACGGGATCGAAAAGGGCCTCTCCGTCAACCTTGCCATCTGCCTGGCCTCCCGAGAACTCGTCGCAGGCCACGGAAAAGGCTGTGCTAATTCGCTCAACGTCACCAGTCGGGGTAGCATGCTTCCCCTCGTACTTTGATACCGCTCGGTCAGGCTTCTTTTTGCGTGTGCTCTGAAGCAACCTTGAGGGTAATCGTCGGGCTGACACAGGCTCGTCGGTGAACTCGGTGCGAGTCTCATCGTGATGCCAGCCTGCGCCGGGTGCAATACTTCGTTCGGGTAGGCAGATTGGCGCAAATGAGTCCACCGACGTGGCACGCGCAAATACCAGGGCGTTGGATGGAGGGCACGAGAACTTCCCGGTGCGTGGGAGGTCAAGGCCTGCAGCGACCAAGCTCAGTTCACCATTTTGCTTTAGGCTTAGGCGATTCCGGGCTCCAACAAGAAGAGTCCTGCTCGCCTCAAGATCTTTCCACCGCTGCACGGGGTCTACAGGTCTCGGGGCGGAAGAGTCGTAGACTAGCTTCTCCTCCCTGCCTTCCTTACGCATAATCTGGACCACCTCAACTCTGTCGACGCTTAGTAGCAGATCTGCAGCACCATCAGCGTTGATTCGCTCGACGATAATCGTCGCGGTTACGGTTTCGCACTCTGAATACGGCGTGACTTTCACGCCAAGCACCTGGATCGATGCATCGAGGTTGGAAATGCACTGCAGCCCCCACCGCGAGCCAACCTTTGGTTGAAGGCGGAATTCACGGTCAGCAGATGCGGCGTGGGAAACCGCGCCAGAAGCGACGGTCAGGATGCAAAATATGCGGACCGCGTTAAGAGCATGAGTCACAGGAGCGTACGTCACGAATCCTCCTTTTGGTATCAGTGGCCACTTAGGGGAACGTAGGTCCGTGACATCCACGGAATGGTCTTGCTCGCGCGTATGCGCTGTTGCATGGGTTCCACGTGAGCGAACATCCGCGATCAGCGGCTCGCGACCAATGGATTATCCACACCGCCCGATTTTATCGCGAGTCCGCTGCATCGCTTAGTTCGCACCCGCACGCGTGCGATCATTTTGGCTGCTCGAAAACCGAA
>Ga0315902_10011810_pt1 | contig 11438 bp, 10 predicted proteins | sample LakEriMetagenome_9_FD_203523 | JGI IMG/M metagenome (GOLD analysis project Ga0315902, IMG submission 203523) | Freshwater fungal communities from buoy surface, Lake Erie, Ohio, United States - Buoy 12 MA117 | ecosystem: Environmental > Aquatic > Freshwater > Lake > Lake biofilm | place: USA... | reverse complement strand
TATCTGCTGCCGACGAATTAGGTCTCGTCATGTTATTTACTGGATATCGTCACTTTAGGCATTAATTTATGAAAGTTCTAGTCATTGGAAGTGGCGGCAGAGAGCATGCAATGGCATGGAAACTTTCTCAAAGTAACAAAGTAAATTCTGTTTTTGTTGCGCCAGGTAATGGTGGAACTCATCTTAATCCAAAATTCAAGAATATCGATCTGATTGATATTAACCTTCTTGCAGATTTCGCAATTGAAGAAAAAATTGACCTGACTGTCATTGGCCCAGAACTCCCTCTTTCTAAAGGTATTGTTGATTTATTTCGATCTAAACATTTAAATATTTTTGGGCCCACTCAAAAAGCTGCTCAACTTGAAAGCTCTAAAGATTTTGCTAAAGATTTCATGTATAGACACAAAATTCCTACTGCAAAATATAAAACATTTAAAATACCTGATGAAGCGCATCGCTATATTGATGAGGAAGGCGCGCCTATTGTAATTAAAGCAGATGGATTAGCTTCAGGAAAAGGTGTCATCGTCGCTATGACTTTAAAAGAAGCTCATGATGCAATCGACTTTATGCTGGTAGATAATAGATTTGGTGATGCTGGAGCCAAGGTTGTTATTGAGGAATTTCTTGAAGGTGAAGAAGCTAGCTTTATGGTGATCTGTGATGGTCAAACAATTTTGCCACTTGCAACCAGTCAAGATCATAAAAGACTTTTAGATCATGACATGGGACCTAACACAGGTGGCATGGGAGCATATTCACCTGCACCTATAGTTACTGATGAACTTTACTCTAAAGTTATGAAAGAAATTATCTATCCAACCATTCATGGTATGGCTAATGATGGCATTCCTTTCACTGGATTTCTATATGCAGGATTAATGATTACCAAAAAAGGTGAAGTTAAAACATTGGAATACAATTGTCGAATGGGAGATCCTGAAACTCAGCCCATTCTTATGAGACTTAAAAGTGATTTTTTTGAAATACTATACAAATCAGCAATTGGACAACTTGATTCAACAAAAATTGAATGGGATAAAAGAACTGCGCTGGCTGTCGTTTTAGCTTCAGCAGGCTACCCTGAAACTCCAAAGTTAAATGATGAAATTCATATTGAAGACCGTCTCATTTCTGATACTTATATTTTCCATGCAGGCACAATTTTTAAAGATAATAAACTTCTCACTTCTGGAGGCAGGGTATTAGCTATCACAGCCCTTGGTGATTCTGTCAAAGAAGCTCAATCGAAAGTTTATGAGGCAATCAATACTGTCAAATTTAATGGCGCCCAATATCGAAGAGACATAGGCTTCAGAGCGCTAAATAATAATTAGAAAACATATGATTAATTCAAATATAGTTTATGAATACTTTAACAATCTTCAAACAAATATTATTGAAACACTTCAGATTGTCGATGGAAAAAACTTTATTAATGATTCATGGCAACGAAAAGAAGGCGGAGGCGGTACTTCTTGCCTTTTAGAAAACGGTAATGTATTTGAAAGGGCTGGCGTTGGATTTTCACATGTATTGGGTGATAAGCTGCCGCGCTCAGCAAGCGTAGCTCATCCAGATGCAGTAGATAGAAAATGGGAGGCTATGGGTCTTTCGCTCGTATTACATCCCAAAAATCCATATGCGCCTACAGTGCATATGAATGTAAGATTTTTTATTGCAAAAAAAGAAGGTCTTGAAGATATTTGGTGGTTTGGTGGTGGTATGGATTTAACTCCTTATTATGGCTTTGACGAGGATGCCATTCATTTTCATCAAACACTTAAAACTATGCTTGATCTTTACGATAAAAAACTTTATTCGAAATTTAAAAAAAATTGTGATGAATACTTCTACCTAAAACACCGCAATGAACCTCGCGGTATTGGTGGTATTTTTTACGATGATTTTAATCAATTAGGCTTTGATAAATCTTTTAATTTAAATAAATCTGTAGGTGACGTTTTTTTAAATGCGTATCTGCCTATTCTTCAGCGAAGAAAAGATATTCATTACACTGAAAAAGAAAGAGACTTTCAACTGTATCGACGCGGTCGATATGTGGAATTTAATTTAATATTTGATCGCGGTACTTTATTTGGGTTGCAATCTAATGGTCGAACTGAATCAATTTTAATGTCTATGCCACCGATGGTGCAATGGAAGTATGACTGGAAACCAGAAGCAGGTAGCAAAGAAGAAAAGTTATATACATATTTTTTAACAAATAAAGATTGGTTAGGTCATGAGTAATCTATTTGAAAAAATTTTTAGAAAAAAACATATAAACCATAAACATCCGGCTCATCTAAAAAAATGTTTAAGTGCACTAGATTTAACACTGCTTGGCATTGGCTGCATTATTGGTACAGGTATATTTGTCTTAACCGGAATTGCAGCTGCAAATCAAGCTGGTCCGGCGGTTATTTTGTCTTTCATAGTTTCAGGTTTTGCATGTGCTTTTGCAGCATTAGCCTACGCAGAATTATCATCATCGATTGGCGGTTGTGGAAGTGCATACGGCTATAGTTATGTTGCATTTGGTGAATTTTTTGCATGGGTTATTGGTTGGATTCTTTTGATGGAGTATGGAATGTCTATTGCTGCAGTTGCAAATGGATGGTCTGGATATTTTAATAATGCACTCACCGCTATGGGTATCGGTCTTCCAGAATCATTATCAAAAGCCCCTGCATTAGGAGGTATGGTTAATCTTCCAGCAATGGTCATAATTCTAATTATCATGTCTTTGCTAATTATAGGGGCAAAGCAAAGTGCTAAATTTAATGCAGCAATGGTTTTTATTAAACTTTTAACCATCACACTATTTATTTCGGTCGCTATTTTTAATGTGAATCCATCCAATTGGCATCCTTTTATGCCTTATGGATGGTTTTCAACATTACCTGATGGGAAAACTGTTGGCGTTCTCGCAGGTGCTTCTTTAGTATTTTTTGCGTATGTTGGTTTCGATGCAGTCTCAACTGCTGCTGAAGAGGCTATCAATCCGCAAAGAGATTTGCCTAGAGGCATTATTGGTTCACTTGCTTTTTGCACAGCGATATACATCATAGTATCTTTATTGCTTACTGGGGTCGTTCCATACCAAGAACTTAATGTGTCTTCCCCTGTAGCTTATGCGCTCCAAAAAATAGGATTTCAAGGGGCCTCTGCAGTTGTAGCTACTGGCGTTATTACAGGACTTACAACTGTAATGCTTGTTCTTTATTACGCCTTAACAAGAATTATTTTTGCAATGAGTAGGGATGGGTTATTGCCTCATACTTTAAGTGAAGTCAATAAAACCACTAACACGCCTGTGAGAGTTATTGTGTTTTGTGGCCTTATCATTTCTCTAATTGCTGGCTTTATACCACTTGGCACTTTAGCTGAAATTGTTAATATTGGTACATTAGCTGCTTTTGTGATTGTTTCATTAGGAGTGATTTTTATAAGAAAACTTCATAAAAATAATAAAGCGACTTTTAAGAATAAATGGCATCCACTTATCCCTGTTCTGGGAATTTTTTCATGTGGCGCCTTAATGTTTTTCTTGCCGCTTGAAACTTGGAGAAGATTTTTAATTTGGATATTGATTGGTATTGTTTTCTACTTTGTTTACTCAATTAAACATAGTCATCTAAATAAAAAACCGGCCTAAGCCGGTTTTTTATTACGTTATTACTTGATTAAAGAGAAAGAACCCATTGAACAATTGTTTTAATATCTTCTTCTTTAACTTGCGGGTGAGGTGGCATTGGAACTGGGCCCCAAACGCCGCTACCGCCTGCTTTTACTTTAGCAACTAATTTCGCTTCAGCCCCTTTGTCACCTTTATACTTGGCTGCAACATCTTTATAAGATGGTCCAACCACTTTTTTTTCAACGCCATGACAAGCTAAACATCCACTTTTTTGAGCTAACGCTTCAGCAGCTTTAGCATCTGCGGCTTGAGCTTGATTTGCTAAAAACGCACCGACCATTGCAACACTTAAAATTACTGATTTCATATTATTTCAACCCTTAAATTGATTTTGCGATTGTTATGATACTCCTAAACTTATTTAAATTAAAAGTAATTTAAATAAAATTAGCCCATTAATATTCTTGAACTAAATACTCAGCTATTAGGCTATGTGATTGGTTTGGATAGACTATTATACTGTTCTCAAGAGCGTTGACGCTTTCCACACAAATCATTTTTTTCCATTCATGCTCAGTGCCCATATCAACCATAGTTTTAACTTTTTTATCCCAGGGCGTCCAAATCACCGTTGATTCGCTATTTTGTTTTTGTATAGTAATTTTTCGATTAAACCCCTCATCATGAATCACGCATGTATCTTTTGTATTTAAATAAACTCTATCAAATTCAGCATCAAATTTAATTTGATCTTCTTGAGTAAATTTTTTATATCCTCTGACTTTATCTGAATAGATTTTATTTTCTAAACCTGTCACCTTAATGTTTTCTATGTCACTTATTCCAAAATAAGTGTGATAGCCCTCGCCAATTAAAAAAGGCTGCTCAGATAGATTTGTTGTTTTAAGGTCTAAATGAATTGAGTTTCCAACTGTGATAGTAAGTTCTAAATTAAATTGATATGAAAGCTGCCTATTAACCTCAGGAGTTGGAAGCATTACCAGTGTGACTTTAGTAGCGCCATTTTCTAAATCAATAACATCATTAATACGCCATGGAATGACTCTTGCAAATCCGTGAGGACAAAAACTTCCATCGGTAGGATGAGCGCCAAACCAGGGCCAGCAAATGGGGACACCGCCTCGAATAGATCTTCCATGCATGTATCTCGCATTGCTTGAAAGCCAGAACACTTCCTCTTTTACATTATGTGGCTTCCATTGCATCAAATGAGCACCCTGAAGAGCAATCTTTGCAGAAGCTAACTCATTATTAATTGTGATAAATTTTAATCCAACTTCATTTTGGCTAATCTCATAACTTTGAGCAGAGGATATATTTTTTTCGCTTAACATTTTAAAATTAAATTTCTTCTAATTTTGAAATATCTCGAATAGCGCCCTTGTCAGCACTTGTAGTCATTAATGCATAAGCCCTTAGTGCTTGAGATACTTTTCTTGTCCTTGGTTTAGGTTTCCAAGCATCTTTACCTTTAGCATTCATTTTATTTTTTCTTTGAGCGAGAGTTGCATCATCGACCATTAAATTAATTGTTCTATTCGGAATATCAATTTCAATCTGATCATTTTCTTCAATAAGTGCTATCTCTCCTTGTTCTGCAGCTTCCGGTGATATATGTCCAATACTTAGCCCTGATGTTCCTCCAGAAAATCTTCCGTCAGTTAAAAGTGCACAAACCTTACCGAGACCTTTAGACTTGAGGTAAGAAGTTGGGTATAACATTTCTTGCATGCCCGGACCACCTCGAGGTCCTTCGTAGCGAATCACAACAACGTCACCTGGTTTAATTTGATCGGCTAAAATTGCCTCTACAGCAGCGTCTTGACTTTCAAATACACGCGCAGGTCCAGAGAAAATACGCAATACAGAAGTCGGAACGCTAGTCGTATAACGCAACTCTTCTGCTTCAAACATACTTATATCAATGCCTGCTGTTTTTACAATACAGCCATTACGTGCAATATTTCCAAACAAAGCTGCGAGACCACCGTCTTGGCTGTATGCGTGATCTTTATCTCGAATACAACCAGAAGTTCTGTCATCATCTAAAGTTGGATAGAGCATGCTTTGACTAAATGCAATTGTCGTGGGTATGCCTCCTGGTGCAGAACGATAAAAATTTTTTACTTCTTCATTTTTGGTTGTCATAATATCCCAATGATCTATTGCTTCTCCTAGAGTTTTGGAGTGGACTGTAGAAACATCTCTATGAATTAATGAAGCACGATCAAGCTCTCCCAATATTCCCATCACACCGCCAGCTCTATGAACGTCTTCCATGTGGAACTTATCCGTAGCAGGTGCTACTTTTGCTAAGCAAGGTACTTTTCTTGAAATGCGATCTATATCTTTCATTGTGAAGTTAACCTTAGCTTCATGAGCTGCCGCAAGCAAATGAAGAACAGTATTTGTTGAGCCCCCCATTGCAACATCCAAGCTCATGGCATTTTCAAAAGCTTTAAAATTTGCAATGTTTCTTGGTAGGACACTTTCATTATCTTCTTCATAATATTTTTTCGCCAAATCAACAATTAGTCTTCCAGCTTCCTGGAATAATTTTTTTCGGGCTGCATGCGTCGCTAACGTACTCCCATTACCAGGAAGGCTTAATCCCAAGGCTTCCGTTAAACAATTCATTGAGTTTGCGGTAAACATGCCAGAGCAAGAGCCGCATGTCGGACAGGCTGATCTTTCAATTTCATCAGAGTTTTGATCAGATACTTTTGGGTCAGCACCGGCAACAATTGCATCCACTAAATCTAATTTCTTTACTTGATTATTCCAGTTAACCTTTCCAGCTTCCATGGGACCTCCTGAAACAAAGACTACAGGAATATTAATTCTGAGAGCTGCCATGAGCATACCAGGTGTTATCTTGTCGCAATTTGATATACAAACAATGGCATCTGCACAGTGAGCATTTACCATATATTCGACGCTATCTGCAATAAGGTCTCGGCTTGGTAAACTGTATAGCATGCCATCATGACCCATAGCGATACCGTCATCTACCGCAATGGTATTAAATTCTTTAGCAACGCCACCATGCTTTTCAATTTCTCTCGCTACAAGTTGTCCTATATCTTTTAAGTGAACATGCCCCGGAACAAATTGAGTAAATGAATTACAAACAGCAATAATTGGCTTTGTAAAATCTTCATCTTTCATTCCCGTTGCTCGCCAAAGTGCGCGAGCACCAGCTTGATTTCTACCATGAGTTGTCGTTTTAGAGCGATATACAGGCATAATGACCTCTTACAATTACAATCAATTCAAACAATTATTTTAACTTATAATGACAACAAATTTATGTTTATTCACCCCCAAATAAATCCTGTAGCGCTCAGTCTTGGGCCGTTCCAAATTCATTGGTACGGAATCATGTACCTTTTTGCTTTTATAGGATTTCTTCAGTTAGGTAAATTTCAAATCAAAACACGTCCCTGGCTATCATGGAACGAAAAGATGTTAGATGACGCTTTTTTTTATGGGGCTATTGGTGTAATTGCAGGGGGTCGATTAGGTTACATTTTATTTTATCAGCTGCAATATTATATGCGGGAACCGATTGAGATCATTGCCTTATGGAAAGGCGGCATGTCATTTCACGGCGGATTTTTAGGTGTACTTATCGCTATGATTTTCATGGCTAAAAAATATAAAATAACTTTACTCTCAATTTTAGATTTTATTGCTCCTCTAGTTCCTCTGGGTCTTGCTTTCGGTCGCATTGGAAATTTTATTAATGGAGAGCTATGGGGCAGGCCTACACAATTTTACTTAGGCATGATCTTTCCAAATGTAGATGACATTCCAAGACATCCCTCTCAGCTTTACGAAAGTTTTTTTGAGGGCTTTGTTATGTTTATCTTGCTTTGGTTATATTCCAGTCAAAGAAGGAAGACAGGCCAAATAGCTGCTTTATTCTTAATACTATACGGAACGTTTAGATTTTTAATTGAATTTACAAGAGAGCCTGACTCATTCTTAGGTTTGCTCTTTCTTAATCTTTCAATGGGTCAATGGCTATCTATTCCCATGCTCTTGGCTGGCATTTATCTTTTTAAGAAAAACTAACAACAGCGTTTTACACCACTCCATTTTTTCTCAATCGTAGCTTGATAAAAATTTTTTTTACTCATCAATTTATGTTTTTTTGAACATTTTTTATGATTCTGCATATATAGATCGTAGAGATCATCTCCTGATAATCTTCGTATGAAGATATATACTGATTTTATTATTTTTAACATAGCTTATTAATTCTTTTTGAAAAATGAAATTCTTAGCATATCAACAACAACTGTCCATAAAATAATAAGTAAAAATAAAGTAATAAAGGCATCTAATTTTTGATTAAAAATTAATTGGTGGGTAATGGACATTTTAATATCATCAATGAGTCCTAAATTTATTTTATCTGTCAGATCTCTTGCTGCGGCGATAAATCCAACCCTAATATCTTGACTAAATATTTTTTGATAAGCAGCTGTCGTCGTCACAATAATCAGCCAAATTAGAGGCAAGCCTGTTACCCATGCATATTTTAATTTATTTGATTTAATTAGAATGCCCGTACCTACAGATAATGCAATAGCTGCAAGCATTTGATTTGCAATGCCAAACAGGGGCCATAAAATATTTACACCACCATTGGGATCTATCACGCCAATGTATAAAAAATATCCCCAGCAACTTACAACAATTGCGCTACTTAAAATAATAGATGGCATCCATGATGTTCGGCCAAACTTTGGATAAATATTACCAATCATATCTTGTAACATAAATCTTCCAACACGAGTGCCTGCATCTAGCGTGGTTAGAATAAATATTGCTTCAAACATAATGGCAAAGTGATACCACATCGCTAATAGATTTGTACCGAAAGCTTTGCCGAATATATTTGCCATCCCTACTGCTAATGAAGGAGCGCCACCTGTTCTTGCAAAAAGTGATGTTTCACCCATATTTTTTGCAAGTAATTCCATTTCTTCAACTGTCACTTTAAATCCCCATGCATTTATTTTTTGAATGGCACCTGCAGCTTCTGCTCCAACCACACCTACAGGACTATTAATTGCAAAAAAGATACCTGGTTCTAATACTGTTGCAGCTATTAAGGCCATAATGGCTACGAAAGATTCTAGAAGCATCGCTCCGTAACCAATCATAGGAATATATTTTTCATTATCTAATAGTTTAGGGGTTGTACCTGATGCTATTAAAGAATGAAATCCGGAAATAGCGCCACACGCTATGGTAATAAAAACAAAAGGGAAAACACTTCCGCCGAAAATAGGGCCTGTGCCGTCAGTAAATTGAGTTAATGCAGGCATCTTAATTTCCGGTTGCAATGTCATGATTGCAACAGCTAAAACAATCACTGTGCCCAGCTTTACAAAAGTCGATAGATAATCTCTCGGTGCTAACAAAAGCCAAACCGGAAGAACTGCTGCTGCAAAGCCATAAAAAATAACTGCCCATGCTAATGTCAAGCTGTCATGGTCAAAATAAGCTCTTAAGGTTTGCGAATGATCAATTAAACCTCCAGCAAAAACAGCTAAAAGTAATAATCCAAATCCAATTAACGATGCTTCAAGTACTCTTCCAGCTCTGATGGATCTTAAGTAAATGCCAATAAAAATTGCTATGGGTATAGTTGCAGCAACTGTCGATGTTGCCCAAGGGCTATGTTTCATAGCATTTACAACTACCAATCCTAAAACGGCAATCAAAATCACCATGATTAAAAAGGTACCAATCAATGAAGCAGTTCCACCAATCACGCCAATCTCTTCTCTTGTCATTTGCCCTAAGCTTTTTCCGTTACGTCTCATCGAAAAAAATAGTGTGGTCATATCTTGGACAGCGCCCCCCAATACAGCGCCTATGAGTATCCATAACATTCCTGGAAGATAACCAAACTGTGCAGCCAATGTAGGGCCAACTAGAGGACCTGGTCCAGCTATAGCAGCGAAATGGTGACCAAATACAATCCATTTGTTTGTAGGAATAAAATCTTTATCATTTCTTAGTCTTAGGGCTGGGGGTTTTTTGTGTTCGTCAATAACTAAAACTGTTGCCGCAATCCAGCTTGCATAAAACCTATAAGCAATCATGAACACACATATAGCTGCTGTAATAAACCAAACAGCATTGATGCTTTCGTTTCGACTCAGTGCAATCGTAGAAAAAGCAATAGCTCCCAATATAGCTATTAGAAACCAAACTATATTTTTTAAAGATTTTTTAATCATGTTGTACCCAAACCTGACGTTTAAATTAATTTATTGCGATATATCTTTGATATACTTTGTTTCCCATTTATTCTTTTAATTATATGCAATTAATAAAAATTAAAAAAACTAATTTCATTGTAAGTATATAAATCATATCTTGGCGGCTCATAAAATTATTCTTGGTGTTACAGGAGGCATAGCTGCTTACAAAGCTGCTGAATTAACTCGCCTTCTTATTAAGAACGATTTTGATGTTCAAGTTGTGATGACTGAATCGGCCAGCCATTTCATAACACCGCTCACTTTCCAGGCTTTGTCTAGCAAAGAAGTATTAACAAGTTTATGGAAAAGTAACGCAAGCAATGGCATGTCGCATATAGAGCTATCAAGAAATTATGACCTTATTATGATTGCTCCAGCCAGTGCTAACTTCCTTGCAAAATTAACACATGGTTTTGCTGATGATCTTTTGTCTTCTTTATGTTTAGCAAGGACGTGTCCAATTGCTTTAGCACCAGCCATGAATGTCCATATGTGGACCAATGCGGCCACTCAGCGCAATGTTTCTCAATTAAAGAAAGATGGTGTCTTATTTTTTGGTCCAGACTCAGGCGAACAAGCTTGTGGCGATGTAGGGCTGGGAAGAATGTTAGATGCTGAAGAATTATTTAGATCAATTCAAAATCATCTCACGCCGAAATTACTTAAAAATAAAAGATTGCTAATAACTTCTGGTGGCACAATTGAAATGATAGATGATGTAAGAGGTATTACAAATCTTAGCTCAGGTAATATGGGTGCTGCTATTGCTAATACTGCTGAGTCTATGGGTGCATCGGTCACTTTAATTTCATCAACGCAACAAGTTTTTTCAGAAAATATAAATGTCATTCATACAACCAATGCTCATTCCATGCACCAAGCCGTGCTAGAACATATAAACAATCAAGATATTTTCATAAGTGTAGCCGCTGTTTCTGATTACAAACCAAAAGAAATATTTAAAGGAAAACTAAAAAAAGATAATTCAGATATCACGCTTCAACTCACCCCAACAATCGATATTCTTAAAGAAATAGGATTATCTAAAAATAAAATATTTAAAGTAGGCTTTGCTGCAGAAAACGAAAATCTGATTGAGAATGCACAAAAAAAATTGAAGGAAAAAAATTTAGATTTAATTGTGGCAAACTTAATTCATGAATCTATGGGTCTTGAAGATACTAAGATTTCAATAATCGATAAAAACAATGTTATTGAGATGCCAAAATCAAATAAAATAGTTGCAGCAAAAGCTATTTTGAAAGAAATAGCTCATCGTATACATTCGGATAAATAACATGAGTCTAATTATTGATTTTAAAATTTTGGATAAACGTATCGAGGAAATGTTACCTAATTATGCTTCACCAGGTTCAGCAGGTCTCGATCTTCGGGCATGTACTGAACACGTACAAACTATCAATCCTGGCGAAACATTTCTTATACCTACTGGCATTTCTATCTTTATTAAAGACCCTTCTTATGCA
>Ga0315902_10011809_pt1 | contig 11439 bp, 14 predicted proteins | sample LakEriMetagenome_9_FD_203523 | JGI IMG/M metagenome (GOLD analysis project Ga0315902, IMG submission 203523) | Freshwater fungal communities from buoy surface, Lake Erie, Ohio, United States - Buoy 12 MA117 | ecosystem: Environmental > Aquatic > Freshwater > Lake > Lake biofilm | place: USA... | reverse complement strand
GCACGGTCTGTGATGGTGAAATCTTCACGAATCTCAGTAGTGTAGAAAGTCTTCTCTTCGATAAGACCAGTCAAAGAATCAAACTTAGTTGATGCTTCACCAGCTTCAGAGATACCGCGGAACAACAGGAAGTCAGCAGCTGCTACAGTAGTATTTGCTACCTCTGTAGAGTCAAACGGAGTCATTGTGAAAGTGTTGAAGTCGGTAACAGTAGTGATTTTGTACTGCTTACCATTCTTTGCGTTTTCTACAACCTCACCAAGACGAACTGGGCTTCTTGAGTTGTTGGTAGAAGCTGCGTCAACTTCAATAGTGATGGTAGCACCAGCAGAAGCACCGCCGCTGATAGAAGCTACTTTCACGTTGTCATGAAGCTTACCGCGAGATTCGAAGTGACCGAACTTCTTAGCAGGAACAGTTGCTTTCATACCCAAAGCTTCGAGCAATTGAGCATAGTTTTGAGAGCCATACTTCTCAATAAATTGAGGGAAGTATTGTGGCTTCAGAATAGACAGGTCGGATACGAACTGCCTATTAATCGAGGTGGATACACCACCGGGTTGCAATACTGGCATTTTTAATTATTTTTTTTGTTTTGTTAAAGTTTATACATATAACTTACCATCTCATCGAAGTCGCTTCTGTTAGCACTAGACGAAGGCCTAGGTTGATTGCTATAGTCTATGTTTTTCATGCTTTTAAGGATATCTGACTTTGCCTTAGACACGGCCTGTGTCACCATGGCATTAACAATTTTATCCCTGTTCTGCAAGAAATAGACATCCTCTGCCAACTGCTTGGTATCGTACTTTCCATCCTTGAAGTAACGATTACCGTAGAAGGAATCAAGGTCGAAGTTTTGCAACACGCCTTGAAGTTCAGCCTTGTCCTCGTTTGTTAAGCTATACTTTCCGTCAAAAGAGACATCCTCGTCTTTGTAGTTGACAGAAAAGCCTTCGAAGTTCTTGAGTCCATCCTGTATGCTCGATTCGAACATCTTTCTAGACTCTTGATAGGCTGCTTGTTGTTCCTGTTGTTGCTTTGTCAGATACTGACTAATTACATCGTCCGGAGACACTTGATTAGTGTTTTGAATCTGACTAAGAATATCTGGGAAGTCAATGTCCTGTTTCATTTCAGAGAGTGAATTCTTGGCTTCTCTAACCAATTTCTTCATCTCCCTGTTGATGGCTTTCTGCTGTTTCTCTATCTCTTTCCTCTTAGCCACCAATTCTTCTTGAGTGTATAAATCCTCATCAAGTTCTGTTTCAACCTTGAATTTGGAGTTAAACTCTTCTTCTATTTCCTCTGGAGTCAGGTCAGGATATTCATAAGCCATACTAAGCTTGATGATATCCGCATCGTCCATAGAATCCAAACTAGAAAGAACTTTTTGCTCATAAAGAATATCGGCCAAATCCGATACATCCTTATTCACAAGCTTCTCGTAAATCGTTTTAGAAAGGTCATCCTTCCATTCAAACGGCTTTAGTTCTGGTTGTTGAACATCATTCTTTGGAACGTCTGTTACTGCCGTATCCGTAGTTGTTTGTTCAATCTTTACTTCTGGCTCTACAGCAGTTGTCTGCTCTGGCTCAGTTGTTGATGCTACTGGTTCTGCTGGAGTTTGCTCAACTGGCTGTGACTGCGCAGTTGATTCTGTTGCGTAACCATTTACATCAAACGGGTTGAATGTTTCTTCTGACATGGTTTTTTGATTTATGCAAAGATATATATTATTGTTGTTCTTGCATCATATTCTGTTCAGCCTCAGCAGCTTGTTGCTGCTCCATCATAGCCTGTTGGTCTATAGCAGCCTGTTCCATTTGTTTTTTCTGGAAATATGCAGCTACAATACTTTGAAGTTCTGGGCTAAGTGGTTTGCCTAACTCATATGATTTCATCATTACCATCTGAACAAATTCTTGCTCTGCCAAGTCCTGTTTCATCTTCATCTCTGTCTGTACGGCTAAAAGCTTTCCTTGAGACTGAATCTGCTCTAGCTGTGCATCAGCCTGCGCCTTAGCTGCTATGGACTGTTGCTGAGATTGTGCATTCATCTGAGAGTTGGCTTGAGCCTTCTCCATGTCTGCCTTCTCTTTCCTCTTCTTAGCTTTGGAAAGATACATTTCAGCAAGTTTGGTGTTTTTGATGCTCCTAACGCGGAAGGCATCTTCAAAGTCTATCATACCAGCAGAAAGAGCCGTCTGAATCATAGATTCTACAAACTGCCTCTCCCTATCGTCTGGCAATATATCTATCCTAACATCAAACACTCTGCCTTCAACTTTCTCTGGAGTCAGGTACTCTTTGTACTGCTGACCACCATATATAACTGAATCGTACAGCAGAAGGGCTATCTTCAAAGATGTTTGTTGGTATATTGATAAGAACGCATCGTAGATAAAGTCGGTAGCATTATTAGATGCTGCAATCTGGGCCTGTTGAACACCAAGACCAATCTTTGGATTTACAGTAGCTCCCTCACGATATTCGTTTACGCCAATCTCATCCCTCAGTCTTTCTAGGTAGTGGTTGTAAACGGTAATGAGTTCTTGAATCTGTCCTATGCTTGAGCTGTTTGGAGCTTCTGCAATAGGAACTCCATTCATTCCATCTCCATCCTCTGTCTTCCTTCTATAATAGATATTACCTGTTTGGTCGTATATCTTTTGAATCTCAAGAGGGGTAATGTTTTTACCTTGCCCAAGGCTAATATCCGTCAATGAGTCGATATCAATAATCAAACCAGAAGGACGAAGTTTAGCTACTAGTTGCTGAATCTTTAGGTGAGCAAGTGTCATCTGCCTAATTGACGTTTCCATCCTTTCTGGAAGCGCCATATTCAGAAGGTCAAGATTCTCGTACATGTAGAGTGAGTAGCTGAAATAAACATCAGCAATCTCCTTTGCTACAGACGGCTTAATCATGTTCTTGGCAGGACCCCACTCAAGCATCATTTCTGTGCCCATAACATATACGCCCCTATAGATAACGTACATGTCTTTCTTAATCAACTCCTTATTATCACCGAGTCTTTGTGGCTCCTTTTCTTTTCTCTCAACAATGAGGTTACCAAACTTGTTAATCTTAGCTTGGTAAATCATGGTGTCTATAGTCTTAATCTCAAAGTCTATAACATCAACAGTCCAGTCATCGTACGGCCTGTCTATAGAAAAGCGATATCGCTCATCCCACTTAACGTTTCCGTTGAATTGCTTGGCTTTCCTTGACAGTTCGAATATCTGCTTTTCGTCCATGTTTGGATAGTTGTTCCTTATGTCAACTATTTTCATGGAAACAACCTCACCAACAAAAGACACATCCCTAAAGTCATCATACTCAGAGAATGAGTAGATTAGGTTTTCTGGGATTACCCTTCTAATATTAATCTTCCCGTTAGGAGCTACGGATGTTTTAGTTGCTGCTACACCTGTCTCAATCAAGTCCTCAAGTATCTTCCTTTTGATTACATCCCATCCATTCTCGTATGTTACGTAGGAGATACCTTTCTCGAACAATATTTCTTCTGGCAGTTGATACTCCAATCCAAAATAAAGTTCAAGTTCTTCGTAATCTTCTGGAGTGAACTTACCTTCTGCCATCAACTTTACGCCAGACTGCTGCTCTATATTCCTTACCTCATCTCCGAAGTTCATTCGGAACTCAGCTTCGTCTTTGTCGTATTTTTTCCTATCTACGGATATTGGGTCAATGGCTGAAGCTTTGGCAACTTCCTGTCTTTTCATGAAACCTCCGAGGATTACCTGCATAAACTTAGGGGCTATGGCAGGAGCCTTCATGTCAAGGTTTACGAAAGCCTCTTTCCCATCTACGTTTAGAAGGTCAAGAAATTCAGACATAGGTTGCCTTCCTCTGGAAAACATCCTGTTCTTTTCAAACTTCTTGTTTCTTCGATTAAAGTATCCGCTGTTATAAGCTTTCTCTATAAACCTAGATACCTTAATTCCTTCCTTTTCGTCTCTCTTTAACTTTGAGTTAGAGAGGTGGAAATTTAAAATGTTCTTATTCTCCATATTAGCAAAAGTACAAAATACTTTTATAGCCTAATACTAAAGGTCCGTATGGGGATGGCATGGGATTCCCGCTCCACTTTTGCAGCTTCTACAGACACCCCAGATAAAAGAGATATCATGAAAGCGACACTCCTATCGAATGGAGTTCTGTTCTCATGGTCATATTGAAGAAGCTCCTCCAATAGGTCTGGGAAGTATATCTTCTCGCAATGGTTCTCGATATATGATATACATGTGTCCAGCTGTCTAGCCAAAGCGAAACCGTCACCAGAGGTGACTCCATACTTGGTTACTGACCTCCTCCTGTTCTTATCTATAGCAGACTCTGGTGTTTTCATTAGATACCCCTTGAATCCCTTGTTGCTGAAATAGTCAACAAAGTCATCACCAACGTCATTCTCGTAACAGGCTTTGTATCCCCAGAATATCGCCCCCTTCAACATCTCATCATGAAATAGGGACTTTAGCCTTGGCCTATCCATATATTCAGCTATAGGCATACAACTGTTATTAGGGTCTGACGGGTCTAGCCTTTCAAATACATAGCAAACACCCATTGAGCCCTTCCCCGATATGACGGATGATTTGAATGGGTCAATACCAGATACAAACCTATGGCCATTGCCCGGAGTCCTTATCCCATCCTTCTCGTTTATCTTGTTCTGTGTATCCTTATCTGGAAACTTATAAACCACCCAAGGGCCTTCTGGGTCATCAGCCCAGTCTACTGAATTGGTAGACTTCCAGAATAACCTAACCCTCCTAAGCTTTACTCTCTCCTCTTTCAGAAAGTCTATCTGGTTGTATATCTTCTCAGAATTAAAGTAGCACTTCTTCTGGTCAATCATGAAAGCCTCATTCTCGTCGAATGGGTTCATCCGTATCTCTTCTGATAATGCTTTCTTATCCTTGATGAGTTTTCTTTGCCTAATCAAATATTCCTTCGCTCCACAGTCTATCTTCATCCCATACCTTTCCTGTATGTATTTCTTTTGCTCTTCCGTTGGGTCATCTACAATAGACATCCCATATTCATCTATAAAACCTTCATAGCCATCGTAAGCTGGGCAGAAGTACCTATATAGTCCTGTAGCGGTGTATGGGTCTTCAAAATGATTGCTTTCATCAAACAGAGCCTTGTACGGCTCACCTCCACTCTTGGCATCGTTGGCCGTTGAAGGAATTAGGCAGAACCCAACCTTGATAGCACCACGCATCATCGTCTTCTTTACGATTGGCCAGTACTGGTTTACGGCTACTTCTTTCGGCCACTTACCTGCCTCATCCATAAGCAATGCCGTAACCCTCCCAGAGTCGTACGAGTTGAGTGCTGTGTTCTTGAAGTTAATCTTAGACTCCAGACCAATGTCGTTGTCAAATATTTGACCCTTCTCTCTTCCCTTTGACTTCCTTCTATCCTTCTTTTTTTTGAATACCAACTCAGTCTTGGTCTCATCATCCTCAGCCCTAGGCTTAAAGAATACTGGTAGGTTTCTGTATCCGTTCATCACCATGTAAAGGAATGCATCGGATGCGTCCTTACCAGTCTTTGAGATGATTCCGCAGAAAGACTTTCTTTGGGTTATTGCTTTCCAAACCAGATAGCAGGTAGCTTGAGATGTAGCACCTTCCCTACGCTTTTTAATACGGACAACGCCGTAGCATTGCGGGAGCTTTTCGCAGTATTCTTGGTAGTAGAAGTATCTCCTATCAACGTCCCTATAGTCTGGTGTATTGCCGTCTTCAAGTGTCCAATAGTTTAGGTAAAAGTAGTGAAGTCCTGTTATGTATGTCTTTTCTTTATTGTTTATGAACCAGTGCCCATTTAATACTTTGTTGAATTCGTCTTGTATGAATGTCACCTGCTCATCTGAGTATACAGGGGAACCTTCTTCATCGAACTCAAGTTCGCTAAAAGATTCCGGAATTTCTATTTTATAGAACTTATTTCCGGATGGAAACCTTTTCGGCACTTCCGGCGTTTTGTACGTTATCCCGTACACCTGATGTTCCTGTATCACTCTTTAAGAATTTATTTGTAAACTTAGCTATCTTATTGTACATATCCACACCAGTACCAGTTAGGCTGAAAGCTTTAGCCTTGTGCCCTATGTTTTCAGACACAACGGATATGAGGTTTCTTTTCATCAATCCGTTCAATGTTTTGTAGAAGTTTATGTCTACGTCACCGATTGTCAGAAGGAAGTCTTTCCTCGTAAAGAAGTCATATCTACCAGCCCACAACAGGAATGAGTACTCCTTGAAGTTTAGTTTGTATATCTCCATTACTGTGTGAACCTTCATCAAGAACTGGGCTACGTGTTTTACTTTGTAGTGGTTAACCAGAATCTTCTTCATCGCCATTTGGTATCCACGCTTAACACCTTTTGTTTCTATGGTTCTGTTCTTTTTCCGTAGTCTTTCTATGTGTACGTTCTTGCCCCAAATGAGTTGACTCTTTTTGTACGAGTCATACTTCATCTCATGGAATCTTTCTTTCCAATGTTTTGCTGCTTTTCTCTTCTCCTCGTGCTTGGTTATCCTGTGCTTCTTTTTTGTGTGCCTAAGTTGGCATATCAAGTTCTTCAGCCTCCTGCATTCTTCAACAAGCTCTTCCCTAGTCGTGTTCTTGGTTATGTATTTAAAGTCTGCTTTCTTCTCAAACATTATCTTACTAGTTCTTCTATCAATGGTTTCCTTCTCGCCTTATCCTTCTCCTCATCACCAGATAGTTGGTTATCCATTCTGAGTTTTTTCATCACCTCATTGATATCTCCAACAGAGTTGAAAAGCTTCATCACTCTTTCCCAAGAGCCGTCATCTTTGTCTGACAGGTCTAGCGTTGATATATCCTTCTTATTCAATAACTCAGTTATTTCATTCAGCTTTCTATTGAGTGCGTAGTAAGCACCTACAATTCCATCAGCTTCGTACAGTTTTATTTTATCTTCTAGTTTTCCCATTTTGCTAGACAATCTGAATATTTTAAACGAATAAGTTTCATCTGCTTACCACCTATGTTATGAGGTATCTCATAGTCTGACTTCTTATAGACTACGGCTATATCGCCAACTTCAAAGTCTTCAATGTCGGATGCTTTTGCTACAACCTTCATGAGTGAGTCCTGTTTCTTCTTCTCTACAAGAATGATGCCACCGGGTGATACTGCGTCCTCGTCGTACACCCTCTCAACCATCATCATACCATCTAGGCAGATTATTTCGTCACCGTCCACACCAAAGTATATGAGGTATTCTTCGATGGAGTGAATGGGAGACCCGTTGTATTCGATGTCCAGCTTATTCTCGTCGGATATGGTCTTGTGATTATATATGACATATGTTCCTGCTTTTAAGTTTTTATAGTCCGTCATGAGTAGTCCATGCGTAGAATTGGTAACTCTACTATCCCAGTTGTAGGTGTTGTCCATATACAACTCTACATCTTCTCCTTTCTCGTTCTTGATAATGTGGGATTCCTTAGACTGTGGGCATACAATAACCCTACCTTTAATCGGTTTGATTGTATTAAACATGATTCTTGGTTTGATATATTACAAATTTACGGCGATAGTAGCCGTGAAACAAGATTTATTTAAACCTTTCTCCTTTGCCAGATGTCTTACCGCTTCTGTATACCTGTGAGTTCTTACCCCACAAAAAGTGGTAGGCCCACCATCCAGCCGTAAGTTTAGAGCTGTTGGCTTCCTTGGCATGTCTCTTCCTGTACTGAGCCCTAGCCTCTGGAGAGTAGTTGGATGAGTACCCCTTCGCACCGAATCTAACAAGGCGTACCTTGTCACCTTCTTTCGCTAAAACAACCTTTTTATGAACGCCATCGTTAGCGTCTTTAGGCTTGTTATATCCGGAGAACTTCTCACCCCTGTACTCTATCATAAAAATATTTTTTGCTAATATACAAAAAGTATATACTTTGCACACAAATATACAACTATGAATGATGTTTTTAATTGGTGCGTAGACTTCTTAGTCTACTGGGCACAAATCTTCAACATTACTTACGAAGAGATTAACGTTATTGTGTTCTGCATTATTTGGCCAATCTTCACACTATTCCTAATCTATAAAGCCTACTTCAGAAATGAAAAGTCTAAAGCTTAAAGTGGCCGTTGTTGCTGGGTTGTGGCTTATAGCTATGTTTATGATGCCCACTCAACTACAAGTATTGCTTGTTGGGGGTATGTGTTTTAGCGAATAGGTTTACCAGTCTTTGGGTCGAAGTATATTCTTCCGTATACGTTTGGTGCGGTAGCAGCGGCATTGATGATATTGGTTCCTGCGCTTTTGATGCCTTGCATGGCCATATTCTTTAGGTCTTCAAGCGTTTGGCCAGTAGCCTGTTTCTTGTCTGCGTAAATACCTTCACCGGGATTCAAGTCCCATACATCTCCGTAGGATAGGTAGAGTCTACCTTTCTCATCTCTCTTTACTCCGTATGTTGCTTGTCCTAGACCGGGTACGGTAGTTACTACACCACCTTTACCAATCATAGGTTTACCTTTTTCGTCTATAGATGCTTTTGGCATGATGATGTCCAGAACATCTTTTGCGCTGCGTATATCTTTTTCGTCAAGCTTCAAATCCTTAATAATCTCATCCTCAATACCTCTAGAGCTAACATATTGCTTACCCTCTTCTGCTCCTACGGATGGTCTATACTTGGATTGTTCTATTGTGTTGTACTTCTGCTTTTTACCAGCTAACATTTGGAGTAGGTCTACTCTTTCTTTGAACGCAATGCCGGGCTTCAATCCGTATCCTTCTTTTAGATATTGTTCGGACTCCATCCTTGACGGCTCCTTCTTGTTCAGTACTACTCCTTCTATAAACCTCTGTACAGCAGTCTTACCTGTACCCTCATCTGAATAGTTGTATGGGTCTAAGTTTTCAGCCATACGGGTCAAAGCCACTTTGCTGACAATATCCCTAGCAGCTAGTGCAGGACCTACAGCTGGTATGAGTGCCTTAGCAGCAATCTTAGCAATTGTAGCAGCGGATGGCTTTTTATCTTCTGGCATCTTAGATGAGCTTTTTCTTTATCATCATTGCTACCTTCTTCTTAGCAGCATCAAATTCCTTCTTTCTTTCTGGATTCTTTCCGGGATATCTTTTGGACATTACGTTCTTCAGCTCCTCTTCATCATCATTCTCCTCTTCTTCCATCATGTCTTCTTCCATCTCGTCAAGTTGTTTTTTGGCGAGAATATCTTTTATCCGTTGTAGGTTTAGCTTAGGCATTATCTATACTTTTTTACTTTTTGTGCTATGCTTTTTGGCTGAGGAACGAACTGCTTTCCCTGACTGTTCCCCTTTGCTTTTGCTCGGTTTGTTGCGGCTCTTTGGCTTGGGCTCAACGCTTTCCACGCTTTCTCCGGTAAATACCGACGCTTCCCCTCCGAAGGCTTCCCAGAAGAGGTTGTCCAGTTCTGTTTCGTCCATTTCGACAACGAGTTTGAGCTTGACTTCTTTCCTCGATATCCACCACCAGACTTTTTGTATAAAGCTACCGCTAATTGGGCTTTCCTCGCAGACCAGAGACCTGCACCACCACCTTTTGACCCTGCCTTTACACGTGCAACTATTTGTTTCCATAAACTTGGTTTTGATTTTGTAGCCGTACTCATTTGCCACGGTATTTCCTGTCCTTCCTATCGTGTTTGTTAAAAGACTTTTGGGCAGCACCTTTCTTCCTCTTGCCGAACGTTACCTTAACTTTCTCGTTTCCACCTTTAGCCTTTGCCATCTTACTTACCTTTTTTAGCCATTTGAGTCATCTTCTTTTGGCCGTACTTAGCTATGCCAGCTTTTGCAGCTACGGCCTTGCCAATAGCTTCAGCCTTCTTAGCAGGTACACCTTTCTTCATATAGCTCTTTGCTACGTCTTTTGACATTGCTGCGAACTTAGCTCCGCTTCCTAGTTTTGCCTTCATAAAATGTATTTACACAAAAATACAGATTTATTTATTATGACATTTAGGTTTGATGTGAGCCAATTAATGTCAACATTCGGCTCATCTTCTTATTTGTGCACAGCAAATACGCTTTTAAGTGCTTAATAGTGCACTATATGTAAAGTATCTATACGCAATTCGGTATAATTCCGAATAAATGGGCACTATGTTACACTTTTACATATAAGTCCGTATGATGGTTTCCTTGATTATTTCTGGGACCTTATTGTACTTCTTCATCATTCTGGGTGGGCACATGGATACGAGGCTCTCATTATAGTATATACCAGTAGGAAACTTCTTTAGCATAGGCATAAGCCTGTAGCTGTACAAGTATAGGTTAGCCTTTCTCTTGTACCTTGACCTGTTTATGGGTAGTTTCCACTTGTCCATCAAACCGAGTGCCCTCACTTCACAATCTCTCTCCAGCTCAATGACGGAATCTATTACTGAGTTCAGTTGGGAGCTGTTCATCATCTTGCATTTATCTAGCCACTCCCAAAGAGAGAGACACCCCTCTATCCAATTGGGCCATCTCTCATCCGTCAACCATTGTTGCATATGTCCAAACTCATGTATGAGTATCTCTATCCATTCCTCAAATGGTTTACCACAGGCTACGGCTAAAACCCTATCCTCCCCATCAAAGTAACCGGAACAGTCAGCGGAGAAGTTATCCGTCAGTACAACAGTCTTGGAAGGGGACAGCATGAGCTCTACCTTGTTCATCTTACACATTCTCTTGACGTATGCCATGAATGGCTTGAACTCATCTTGGATTTCGTACTTCATGTACCAAAATTCGTAAATTACGAGTGCTTTACAAGCTTGGTCCTATTTCCGTTGAAGAATATGTTTGGGTCAAACCAGAACTCAATACTGCTTCCTAGCTTCTTGCATAGTATCTTTTTGTCAAGCAGTTCGGTTATACCCTCATAAAAGGAAGTCTTCCCTATTTTGCAGAATAGCATCACATCTGGGCCGTTAAGCACTACAATCTCAGAAAGAGGCCGTACCGTTGCCATTGCGTACAGCAATATCTTCAAGGCTCCAGAGCTTAGTCCCATTAACTGATGGATTGATTCTTGGAACACCTTGGTGTAAACCAGAGAGTCATGCATGACCGTCTTGTTCTCAGCTATCTTCTTCATCACAAACAACTCACCAGTAGTCAGATTGGTAGTAATCTCCTCGTTCTCCTTGGTTACATACGCCCGCTCCTCAATCTTCATATATTTGTACGGACTCTCGAAATATGACTCATGCTTCATACATCCAAATATACCCCATTTTCCGCAAATGACAAATTCTATTCCGCTATAGAGGAATGCTAGTATTGATTACCAATTAGTTATGAGGTTTTCTTCTTAATAGTATTAATGCGTATACAATTGTATTTATCTACTACGCAAATCCGTGAGATATTTAGTG
>Ga0315902_10011807_pt1 | contig 11439 bp, 8 predicted proteins | sample LakEriMetagenome_9_FD_203523 | JGI IMG/M metagenome (GOLD analysis project Ga0315902, IMG submission 203523) | Freshwater fungal communities from buoy surface, Lake Erie, Ohio, United States - Buoy 12 MA117 | ecosystem: Environmental > Aquatic > Freshwater > Lake > Lake biofilm | place: USA... | reverse complement strand
AAATCACGCCAACAATCAGGAATGAATTGACCACTAAGCCGAATCCGAGCATGGCTGCCTGCAAAACCCAGCCCACTACCCAGCCAACTCTGCGCTTTAGCAACCCAGGGGCCAGCAGTAAGGCAATCGCGATTGTGGCGCCGTAAATGATCGGTGCCCCATTTACATCTTTCATCGCGATCAAAAGCGCGAACCCGAGTGAGAAAGACTCCATAACTAAAACTGCCGAAGCTAATACGCGCATTACTTTTTATACTTCCCGTTAATAATGGCGCGTGACTCGCCAACGGTGATTACTGAACCAGTGATCAAGACACCAACTGAGTCGTCACTAAGAGGTCGCTTAGCATCTTTGATTGCTTGATTAATAGCGGCACTTAAAGATTCAATTGCAGTTACGCGATCCTTACCAAAAATTTCATTTGCTAATTTTTCTAAATCGGAAAGTTTCATGGCGCGCGGTGAAGAATTAGCTGTAACGATAATTTCATTCATGATTGGTTCTAGCTCGAGCAAGATGCCACGAACATCTTTGTCGCCAAAGGATGCAACAACTCCAATAACTTCATCGAAGGTAAACTCATTTGCAATTGTTTCGGCCAAGGCTTTTGCGCCATGCGGATTATGCGCAGCATCAAGCAAAATAGTTGGATCGCGGTGAACTACCTCGCAGCGACCAGGAGAAGTTACGGCTGCAAATCCAGCTCGAACTGCATCATGGTCAAGCGCGGTATCGCCGAAGAACGCCTCAACTGCCACTAGCGCCGTTGCGGCATTTGCAGCCTGGTGCTTGCCGTGTAGGGGCAAGAAAATCTCATCGAATGACTCATTTAGACCACTAATTGAGATTAATTGGCCACCAACTGCCACTGCGCGGCTGGCGAGCGAATACTCGACGCCTTCGCGAGCCACATCAATGCCAACTTCTGCAGACTTGCGCAGTAATTCGATTGCCGCGTCTGGTACTTGCTGAGCAAATACGCCGAAACCACCTGGTTTTAGAATTCCACCCTTGGTCTGAGCAATCTCAGTGATCGTATTTCCCAGATATTCAGTGTGATCGAGACCAATCGGTGTGATTACCGAGACCCCAGCTTGAACCACATTTGTTGCATCCCATTCGCCACCCATGCCTACTTCAATTACACCAACATCAATTGGATGTTCGGCGAATGCAGCGAAAGCGAGTGCAGTGATTGCTTCAAAGAAAGAAATAGGATTTTCAAACTTGCTATCAATTAAATCAAGGTATGGTGAAATATCGTTATAAGAAAAAATTAATTCAGCCGCGTTTATTGGCTGACCATTAATGCTGATTCGCTCTAAATAACTTTCTAAGTGTGGACTTGTAAATCGACCGGTACGCAGCCCCATTTCAAAAAGCAGTGAATCAACCATGCGTGAAGTAGTGGTCTTACCGTTTGTGCCACCGATATGAATTGTTGGATAAGTTAATTGTGGCGAACCGAGAATATCGGTCAGCGCTGAAATTCTTTCTAGAGTTGGCGCAATACGAGTTTCTGGCCAGCGGGCTAGTAGCGCTTCTTCGATCGCATCAATGCGCGCCTTCTCTTCAGGAGTCATGCTCATGCAGATGGCAGCGCAGCAAGAGCTGCGGTGATTCGTTCGATCTCGGCTTGGGTCTTAACTAAACGTTCTTTAATTTCAGTCACAACTTCTAGTGGCGCCTTAGCCATGAAACCTTCATTGCCTAACTTAACTTGGGCAGTCTGCTGATCTTTCTGAACAGTTGCTAAGTCTTTAGTTAGGCGAGCACGTTCTGCAACCACATCAACAGTTCCAGATAGATCTAGTTCGCACTTGACTGAACCAATTTCAAGAGCTGCTGTTGGCATGAAATCTTTAGCTTCAAGTTTTAACACAAAGCCCATCGCGCTTGCATAGTTTGCTAATTCGCCGTTAGTTGTTAATCGACCTGGAATCTTGGCAGTTGCTTTAACGCCTTGGTCATTGCGGAAACGACGCACCTCGGTAATCACCGCTTGCATCTGGGTAACTAAGTTTTCGGCCGCCTGATCTAGATAGCTCAAGTTGGCTTCTGGCCATTGCGCGATTACTAGGGACTCTCCCCCAGTTAATGAAACCCAAAGTTCTTCAGTGATAAATGGCATTAGTGGATGAAGTAAACGCATCAGTTGATCTAGCACATGACCAAGCACGCGTTGGCTATCAGCAGCGTTGCCGGTTGCAAAAGATTCTTTCGATAGCTCGAGATACCAATCGCAAAGGTCATCCCAAGCAAAGTGGTAAATCAACTCGCTAGCTTTAGCGAACTCAAATTTCTCAAAAAGCGAATCAGCATCGCGAATAGTTTCGGTTAATCGACTAAGAATCCACTTATCAATAGCGTTAAGTTTTGAAACATCAGGCATTGGTCCTTCAACAGTTGCGCCGTTCATCATCGCAAAGCGAGTTGCATTCCAAAGTTTGGTTGCAAAGTTACGAGAACCGCCTACCCATTCTTCAGCTAGTGCTTGATCGGTACCCGGGTTAGCACCGCGCGCTAAAGTAAAGCGCAACGCATCGGCACCGTATTTATCCATAAATTCAAGCGGATCAACCACATTGCCGCGACTCTTTGACATCTTCTTACCAAATTGATCGCGCACTAAACCATGCAACATAATCGTTTTAAATGGTGGCACGCCATCCATGGCAAAAGTGCTCATCATCATCATGCGCACAACCCAGAAGAACAAGATGTCATATCCGGTAACTAAAACTGAGGTTGGATAGAATTTAGCCAAATCGGTAGTTTTTTCGGGCCAACCAAAAGTTGAAAATGCCCATTGTCCAGATGAGAACCAAGTATCTAGAACATCAGAATCTTGTTCGTAACCAACTGGCGCAGTTTCGCCAGGGCCAACAACAACCATTTCGCCATTTGGGCCATACCAAACTGGAATTCGATGACCCCACCAAAGTTGGCGAGAGATGCACCAGTCGTGCATGTTATCTACCCAGTCGAAGTAGCGTGGTGCTAGTTCTTCAGGTTCAATCTTTACTGCAGAGCTGCGAACCGCATCTGCTGATGCTTTTGCAAGAGGAGCGACCTTTACGAACCACTGCTTTGATAAACGTGGTTCAACTGTTGTATCGCAACGTGAACAGTGACCAACTGCGTGAATATATGGACGCTTCTCGGCAACAATGCGTCCGAGTTCCTTTAGCTTGGCAACGACTGCAATACGAGCATCAAAGCGATCCATGCCATCGAACTCGGTGCCGCTGCCTTCCATGATGCCGTGCTCGTTCATGATTACTACGAACGGAACATTGTGGCGCATCGCCATTTCAAAGTCGTTTGGGTCATGTGCGGCAGTTACTTTAACCGCGCCAGTTCCGAAATCAGGATCAACTAGCTCATCAGCAATAATCGGAATCATGCGATTTACCAGTGGCAATAAAACTTCAGTACCGATCATGTGCTTGTATCGAGGGTCATCTGGGTGAACCGCAACAGCGCCATCGCCCATCATGGTTTCAGCACGAGTAGTAGCAACAACGATACTTTGCTCGCCATCGCCGTAACGAACTTGTACAAACTCTCCGGCATCATCTTGATGATCGACTTCAATATCTGAAAGCGCAGTTAAGCAACGGGTGCACCAGTTAATGATTCGCTCAGCACGATAAATCAATTCGGCGTCATACATCTTCTTAAAGATTGTTACAACGGCATTAGACATGCCTTCATCCATTGTGAACCGCTCGCGTGACCAGTCAACTGAATCACCTAGGCGGCGCATCTGATCAAGAATCAAGCCACCTGATTCAGCTTTCCATTGCCAAACTTTCTTTACGAATTCTTCACGCCCTAAATCGTGGCGGGAAATTCCTTGAGCGCCCAATTGTTTTTCAACAACATTTTGCGTTGCAATACCCGCGTGATCCATGCCAGGTAGCCACAAAACTTCGTAGCCTTTCATGCGCTTGATTCGAGCTAAACAATCTTGCAGAGTTTGATCTAAGGCATGGCCAATATGTAAAACGCCGGTCACATTTGGAGGCGGCAAGACAATCGTGAATGGCTCTTTACTAGAGTTGGCATCGGCAGTGAAATAACCTGCCGCTAACCACTTCTCGTATAACGGTGCCTCAATTTCGGCAGGCGAAAAGGTTGAAGCTAATTCTTTTCCGCGCTGGCTCATAAGGAGCAGTCTAACCTGCCTTTACCGAACTCAAAATCTCACCATCTAGCAATAAAACTAGTTGAAATCCTGCAAGTGCACGTGAGGTTGTGAACTTGGTGGTTCCTAAATCGTTAGTCGTAACTTTATAAACAATAGCCTTTTGACCTTTTTTGGTTGCCCTTACTTGGAGTGGTTCGTTTGGCAGATTGCTAGTGATGGAAATTGTGTATTTTGTTTTCTCTTTTTTTACAGAAATTTTTCCAAAAGGTTCCTCGTCTTCGCCGTCAATTTCTACAATCGACTCGGGTGTTGGAGTCGGTGTTGGAGTCGGTGTTGGAGTCGGTGTTGGAGTCGGTGTCGGTGTCGGTGTCGGTGTCGGTGTCGGTGTCGGTGTCGGTGTCGGTGCTGACGCTGGCAAAAGTTGAGTTAGCTGTGGAAGACCGTTATTTGAAATCTGGTTGCTCTTCCGAGAATTAAGTAAAATCTGATTCTGCTGAACTGAGTAGACGTCACTGACAACTTCACTTGTTGCGCCGACGTTGCGTACAACAAATCCACCCGTAGGTATAAACCAATCAACCAAATTCTGGGATCTACTGCTTACCCCCAGAGCATCAAATTGCGAGCCAAATAGATCCATTGCTTTCATGAATCTTTCACGACTTAAATCAGGGCCAACCGCCGCCAAGGCGTTTGCGACGATATACGCCGAATTCATGCCATTTAGAAATCGCTGATCTAAAGCTATGCCTTGAGAATAGTTTTGCCCAATTTTGGTAAAAGTTGAAACGGCCACGTTAGATGTTTCCGAAATGAGACTGTTATGGCTGACGGTGTATATCTCTGTAGTTGCAGTCAACGGCAAGCCGCCTAATTGTAAAACCTTTGGATTGTAAGCATCGTAATTTACAAAATACTTTAGATTTAATTTTAAATTGACTGAGTAACTTGCGATCAAGCGCGCTAGTCCACTTGGGCTTCCGGAATAAATAACGGCATCGCCATCCCTAAGTGGAGTTGTGGTCGAGGTGCAACCGTTAAGCGAAGAATCTAAACCCGCTAGGAAGATTGACTTGCAAACGACTTTAGGATCATTTGCCAATTTGGAAACATGAATACCATGGTCATCATCTTGGTATGCCAAAGCAATTCGTTTCTCAGGTAATGACTTATCAATGAAACTCTTAAGAATGGATAGCTCATTCTTACCGCTAATCCTCGAATAGTAATTTGTAGAGACTGAGTCTGAAGTTTCTTCCGCACTTTCTAAGTAGCAATCTACGAATAGGTTTGGAATGCCTCGACGCGCTGGGTTGACTGCAGATTTGACGGCTTGCTGACTAGAACAGGATGGCGCATTTGAAATTAGGGCAAAAGCGTTTAAAGAAAGTAATAAATTTGAAGTAGTATTTATAGCTACGGTTGGTAAATTTTTGCTATCTAGATTGAGAAATACTAACTTTCTGCCGTATATACCACCGTTGGCATTTATGAAATCAAAGTAAGCATTCACTCCAGAGTAATAGGAGCCAATACCGGGACTAGCTGCACCTGTCTGAGGGAAAGCGGCACCAAAAGTTACCGTCGAAGCTGTAACACCGATATTTTCTTCAGCGTAAGAGTGATTCGTAAAAGTGAGCAGCGAGCAAAAGATTATGACTACGCCAGCTACAGAGGCTTTGCGTAATTTCATAAACTAACCTTATGCGCTCTTCTCTTCTGAACGCTTTTCGCCTCGGGCAGCCCGCTTTGGAATATCGCCCGTGCGCTGTACAAATGTCGGGGTAACGCCATCGGTGATTGATTCGGCAGTAACAATTACTTTGGCAATATCACTACGGCTAGGAACTTCATACATAACAGCTAGCAGCACGCTTTCCATGATCGCGCGAAGGCCACGAGCACCAGTGCCGCGAAGTAAAGCTAAGTCAGCAATGGCATCGAGTGATTCTGGGGTGAATTCGAGTTCAACTGAATCCAGTTCAAATAGTTTGGCATATTGCTTTACCAGAGCATTTTTTGGCTCGGTCAGAATCTGCATGAGCGCTTCTTTATCGAGATTCTCAACGCTAGTAAGTACCGGCAAGCGACCGATGAATTCAGGGATCATGCCGAACTTCAGTAGATCTTCAGGCATTACGTCAGCGAAGATATCTTTGCGGTTCTTATCTTCGGCTGTTTGTAGCGTTGCATTAAAGCCAACACCAGCTTTACCTGAGCGAGCTTCGATGATCTTGTCGAGACCAGCAAATGCACCACCAACAATGAACAAAACATTTGTTGTATCAATTTGAATAAATTCTTGATGTGGGTGCTTACGGCCACCTTGTGGTGGGACTGAAGCAACTGTTCCTTCTAGAATCTTAAGCAGTGCTTGCTGAACACCTTCACCTGAGACATCGCGAGTAATTGATGGGTTTTCAGATTTGCGCGCAACCTTATCGATTTCATCGATGTAGATGATTCCGGTTTCAGCTTTCTTCACATCGTAATCAGCTGCTTGCAAAAGCTTAAGCAAAATGTTCTCAACGTCTTCGCCTACATAACCTGCTTCGGTTAGCGCTGTGGCGTCGGCAATTGCAAACGGTACGTTAAGCATGCGAGCCAAAGTTTGCGCCATTAAAGTTTTACCACAACCGGTTGGGCCGAGTAACAAGATATTGCTCTTTGCTAATTCGATACCGTCTTCGCGCTTTGAATCACCTGATTGCACGCGCTTGTAATGGTTATAAACTGCAACTGATAAAGATTTCTTGGCGCGATCTTGGCCGATTACATATTGATCTAGAAAATCAAAGATCTCTTGTGGCTTTGGAAGTTCAGTTAATCCAAGGGCCGCAGTTTCGGAAAGTTCTTCAACGATAATCTCGTTACAAAGATCAATACATTCGTCGCAGATATAAACGCCTGGGCCGGCGATTAATTTCTTAACTTGCTTCTGGGTCTTTCCGCAGAAAGAACACTTGAGCAGGTCGCTGGTTTCGCCGATGCGAGTCATGATTCTCCTTTAGCAGGGGCGGGGATTTCCCTTGCGTATGGGTGAATCCTAATTTCAAGCAGTAAATTGCGCCTTACTTTGTACGCTTAATCTTGTTCGCTCTGAGAGATAATTACTCTGGGCGATACTTACTCTGGAATGGCGTCCGGTTTAGGCGGCATCTTCATATCTCGCACCCCAGGGATTCGCATGATCGAAAGTCCCATCAAGATATGGAAAATCGAAGCGCCAATTAATAAATTACGTTCGCCAAAGAAATTAGCGGCAGGACCGACTAAGGCCATGCCCAATGGCATCAAGGCAGTTGAACCCATGTGATCGATTGAGAAAACTCGCCCTTGTAAATGTGGGGGGACTTCGCGTTGTATAGCTGTGGACCACCAAGCTTCCCATGGGCCAACTGAGAGTCCGGCGATTAAGTAGGCAATCACAATGAAGGTGCCAGAAATCGGAAATGCCAGAGCAAGGGGCGCAACAATTACTAACATCCAGACCAAGATTGATACGTGGCCTTCGTGCTTAACTTTAACTTTCACGCAAATAATTGCCGAAATAATGCTTCCTAATGAAAATGCTGCTGCCGAAAGTGCAAATGGCGTGTTCGATTCGAATTCGCGTTTCGTGATGATTGGCAACAAAACAACTTCGGCAGCTAGTACCACCATCAACTGAAATGAAACCATAAAAATCATGGCCCCAATCCAAGGGATTTCAATAACGGTACGCAACCCTTCGCGCATTTCAGTTAAGAATGTTTCACGCTCTTTAGGTTCGCTCTTGATCTCTTCTTTGATTTGATTTAGAAAGTAAGTACCAAGAGCGAAAGCAAGGGCTGTAAACAAGAAAGTTAAGCGCCCGCCAATTAGATATACAGATACTCCCCCGATACCAGGGCCAATAATCGTTGATGTGCGCACCACAATATTGCGAGCAACATTTGCTGCGGGCAATTTTTCATCAGGCACCAAGCTAGGCGTAATCGCCCCTGCTGCTGCCGAACCAAAAGCATCGCCAACGCCCATCAGAAATACCGCTAGGCCTAAGAAAATATGTGGAGTAGCTGGCCCAGATAAGAAGACCATCGAAAAGACAATTGTTGCTCTACCTAAATCTGCAGCAATCATGACTTGTTTGCGTGGCAAGCGATCAGTCCAGACGCCAGCAAATGGCGCACCAATAACCGATGCCAAGATGCGTGATCCTAAAATCAAACCAAGAGTTGTTGCGTTTCCACCTTGATCAATAACCGTGACTGCAAGTGCAATTGGAAAGGCTGATGCACCCAAAACAAAGATTGTCGAAGAAAACCAAAAGAGACGGTACCCCGGATATGACCAAAGGGATCCCGCCTCAGTTAGTTTTGCAATCTTGCTCTTTATTCCGCTGAACACATTGCCTAACCTATTACATGTGCTTGCAATAAACCTACTTGCTTACGCTTGTGGTTTTGCTTTACGACTCTCGAGAACTTGATCGATAAGACCGTACTCAACAGCTTCAGCAGCAGTAAGAATCTTGTCACGTTCAACATCGGCTGTTACTTCAGCGATAGTTTTATTTGAGTGACGAGAAATCAACTCTTCTTGCATCAAGCGAATACGCATGATTTCAGCGGCCTGAATTTCGATGTCAGATGCTTGCGCGTAATCACCTTGCGCAAATGGTTGGTGAATCAAAATACGTGAGTGCTCAAGTGCATAACGCTTGCCTTTAGCGCCGGCAGCCAAAATAACGGCAGCAGCTGAAGATGCTTGACCTAAACAGATTGTCATTACATCTGGGCGAACGAATTGCATGGTGTCATAAATTGCGGTTAGCGCAGTAAAAGAACCACCAGGTGAGTTGATGTAAATCATGATGTCGCGATCTGGATCCATTGACTCAAGGGTTAGCAACTGAGCCATTACATCGTTTGCGACAGTGTCATCGATTGGTTGACCCAAGAAAATGATGCGCTCTTCGAATAACTTTGTATAAGGATCTAGGCGCTTGTAACCGTAAGCGGTTTTTTCTTCAATAGTTGGAAGAACGTAGCGGCTAGTAATTTCATTTACTCGATTTAAATTATTGGCGTTGTTGTTCATGCTGTTCCTCCGCTACCTGAAACTTGACCAGCTGATCGAACTACTTGATCAACGAAGCCATATTCCTTTGCTTCATCTGCTGTAAACCAATTGTCTCGATCTGAGTCGATAGTGATCTGCTCAACGCTTTGACCAGTGTGCTTAGCAATGATTTCAGCCATGATTTTTTTGGTTGCAGCCATTTGTTCAGCTTGAATACGAATATCTGTTGCAGTACCGCCGATGCCACCGAGTGGTTGGTGCATCAAGATCCGTGAGTGAGGAAGCGTGTAACGCTTGCCAGGTGCACCTGCAGTTAACAAGAACTGACCCATTGACGCAGCAATACCCATGCCAACTGTTGCAATGTCATTCTTTACATATTGCATGGTGTCATAGATCGCCATACCGGCAGTTACTGAACCACCAGGTGAATTGATGTATAGGTAAATATCTTTTTCAGCATCTTCGGCAGCAAGTAATAAAATCTGCGCACAAATTGCATTGGCCATCTCGTCGCGAACTTCGCCCGTTAAGAAAATAATTCGTTCGCGTAGTAAGCGGGCATAAACCTGATCGTCTAGCGCACCTGGACTTGCGTGCGAAGAGCGAGCGGTTATCTCGCTAGTTTGCGGGTTTTGTAACTCCACTGACAGCCTCCTGTTTTATTGCGTGTATTGACCTTAACAATTTAAGGCGCGAAATGCTTCCCTAATTCGGACAAATCATGCGTAGATCGACCATGTTCGCTTACAGCAGAGCGATTATTCAGCAGCCTCTTCAGAAATCGCTTCGCCAGCCTGCGGACGAAGTGCCTCAAGATCGATGGTGTTGCCAGATGCATCCTTGATTGTGATGCGACCCAATACGCCAGCAAGTGCCTTCGAGCGAGCAACTTCAGATACCAATGTGGCGATCTGACCTTGCTTTTGAAGTTCCTGAGCGAATTGCTCTGGTGCCATTCCGTAACGCTGTGATTGGCGAACCAAATACTCAGTAAGTTCCATCTCGTTAACTTCTACAGATTCAGCCTTAACGATTGAATCAAGCAAGAAATCAGACTTAATTGAGGTACGAACTTCAAGATCAACTTCAGCCCGGTGAGCTGCATCTTCTAGGCGACCTTCTGGCTCAAGATGAGCATTTACTTCATCTTCAACTAACTTATCTGGAACTGGAATATCAAGATCTGTAATCAACTTTTCAAGAAGTAGATCGCGTGCCTGTGCACCTTGTTCCATCTTCTTCAAGCGATCAAGGCGTGTAGCAGTATCTGCCTTCAACTCAGCCAAAGTATCGAACTCGCTTGCAAGCTTTGCGAATGCATCGTCGATCTCAGGAAGGATGCGCTCTTGAACAACCTTTACCGCAACATCAACATCGCCAGTTTCGCCATCAGCTTGACCAACTAGTTGAGTATTGAAAGTCTTGGTATCGCCGGCTGATAAGCCAACGAGGGTTGCATCAAGGCCATCGATCATGCGGTTTGAACCAACTTCGTAAGAAATATCAGATGCTTTTCCGCCATCAATTTCTTCGCCGTTAATCTTTGCCATCAAATCAATTGTTACAAAGTCGCCATCTTTAGCTGCGCGCTCAACAGTTGTAAGAGTTCCGAAACGCTTTGCTAGTTCATCGATCTGCTCGTCAATATCTGACTCAGTTACAACTGCGACAGGAACTTCAATTGTGATCTTTGAGAAATCAGGAAGTGTTACTTCTGGGCGCACATCTACTTCGACAGTGAAGTGCAATTTTTCGTGATCGATAAATTCTTTGATATCAACTTCAGGGCGACCCACAACAAGAACAGTATGTTCGCGTGCAGCTTTTCCGTAGAACTCTGGCAGAGCTGAATTAATTGCTTCATCAATTACGGTGCCACGACCAACACGTTGATCGATCATTGCTGCTGGAACTTTTCCTTTACGGAAACCAGGAATGTTTACTTGTGAAGCAACTCTTTTGTAAGCAGCATCAACATGATCTTTTAATTCTGCGAACTCGACTTCAATATCTAGTCGTACTCGGGTAGGTGAAAGTGTCTCGACCGAGCTCTTCACAGATTGCTCCTTATAGAAATTGGTGACCATTAAATTAAGTACTTCTGGTCGGGGCGGGGAGATTCGAACTCCCGATCTCCTGCTCCCAAAGCAGGCGCGCTAGCCACTACGCTACGCCCCGAGGCGTAAGTCGGAAGTCTAGAGGAATTTTTGTGCTCTGA
>Ga0315902_10011805_pt1 | contig 11440 bp, 6 predicted proteins | sample LakEriMetagenome_9_FD_203523 | JGI IMG/M metagenome (GOLD analysis project Ga0315902, IMG submission 203523) | Freshwater fungal communities from buoy surface, Lake Erie, Ohio, United States - Buoy 12 MA117 | ecosystem: Environmental > Aquatic > Freshwater > Lake > Lake biofilm | place: USA... | reverse complement strand
GTACTTCTTTTTGAACTTGTCGATACGACCCGCCGTATCCACCAGCATGTTCTTACCAGTGAAGAAAGGGTGAGAAGTACTGGAGATCTCCAGTTTGATCACCGGATATTCATTTCCGTCTTCCCACTTGATTGTCTCTTTTGAAGCAGCAGTGGAACGGCTCAGGAAACTATGTCCATTACTCATGTCTTTGAAAACGACTAACCGATAACTCTCGGGGTGGATTCCTTGTTTCATAACTGTATGATTTTTAAGGGGATACGGATTTTGCCGTAACCGTCAATGATTTGGGAGGGCAAAGATACGGGAGTGGGTCCTTTCGCCCAAAAAAGGATCAATCCCTCATGTTCACGAATTGAAGGGGCATGCCCAGGTCGGCGGACCGACAAGCCTGTATCACGTCCTGCAGATCATCGATCTTTTTACCGGTCACCCGCACCAGATCATCCTGAATGGCTGCTTGCACCTTTAGACCGGAGTCTTTGATCAATTTCACTACCTTCTTTGCGTCCTCCTGTGCCAGTCCGTTACGGACCTTCACGGATTTCTTCCACACCTTTCCGCTCACCGATCCCTCTTTGGAGAGGTCAAATGCCTCCGGGGCAATCCCCTGCTTATTAGCCCGGTTCACGAGCACATCCAAGAGTTGGCGCATTTTCATGTCATCGTCGGTCTCCAGATTAAGGGTGAAATTCTTCTTATCCAGATCGATCACCACATGACCACCCTTGAAATCGAAACGGTTCATGATCTCACGGCTGGTAACATTAACAGCATTATCCAACAATTGGGCTTCTACTTTACTGACGATGTCAAATGAAGGCATACAAACTGATTTTTGCAAAGGTAGTAAGACTGTCGAGTATACGACCCAATCGGTAATTTCGCACCTATGGAAAAAGCAATCGATTACCGGTCCGACACCGTGACCCGTCCCACCCCGGGCATGCTCGCCGCCATACAGAACGCCCCCGTTGGGGATGATGTGTTTGGCGAAGACCCCTCCATCAATGAGCTGGAGTCGAAAACGGCTTCCTATTTTGGATTTGAGGCCGGATTGTATTGCCCATCCGGTACCATGACCAATCAGATCGCTATCAAATGCCACACACAACCCGGCGATGAAGTGATCTGTGACATCAATTCACATATCTATCAATACGAGGGCGGCGGCATTGCTTTCAATTCCGGCGCATCCGTGAAACTCATCGAGGGCGACCGTGGACGGATCACGGCCAAACAGGTCGCCAACGCCATACAACCTGATGATGTACACAGAGCACATACAAGCCTGGTTTCACTCGAGAACACGGCCAACCGTGGCGGCGGCAGTTGCTATCAACTGACCGAGATCGAATCCATCCGAAAAGTTTGTGATGAAAATGACCTTATACTACACCTCGACGGTGCCCGTGTATGGAATGCGATCGTTGCCCAAAAAGAGGACCCAAAAGAATATGCCCGTCTATTTCACAGCGCCTCCGTTTGCCTGAGTAAAAGTCTGGGTTGTCCGGTTGGCAGTGTGCTGCTGGGTGACCGATCCTTCATAAAAAAAGCCCGTCGCATCCGAAAGGTATTTGGTGGCGGCATGCGGCAGGCAGGTTATTTAGCGGCTGCAGGGATTTATGCCTTAGAGCACCACATAGATAGACTGTCTGAGGACCATACCCATGCTCAGCTACTGGCATCAACCATTCAAGAATGTTCATTTGTAAAATTCCTGTTACCCGTAGAGACAAACATCATCATCTTTGAATTGATCGATGGTCGCTCTGCGCCGGAGCTTGTAGCGGAACTTAAAAGTCAACAGATTCTTGCCTACGCCATTGCCCCGAACAGGGTACGGCTTGTTACACACTTGGACATAAGCCGAGAGATGATCGAAACCACGATCAAAGCCTTTCGATCATTTCAATAAATTTGCCCATGTTCCCCTCTATCGATCCAACTTCTACTACCGCCTGGTCGACGTTAAAAAAATTATCCGCGCAAGGAAAAAAAATATCAATCAAAAAAGCGTTTGAGTCTGATCCTGCACGCTTTCAAAAAATGGCTCTCTGCGCAGATTCTTTAGTCTTCGATTATTCGAAGAATCGGATCGACGATGCCATTCTGAAAAATCTTTTTTTGCTGGCGAAAGAAACGAAAGTCAGACAAGCCTTATTAGCCTTGAGGGCCGGTGAACCGATCAATCGCACCGAACAGCGTGCCGTACTCCACCCAGCCCTTCGAAATTTCAGCCAGCAGGATTGGCGTGTTGATGGGAAAGATGTGATGCCGGGTGTGATCGCCGTACGAAAACAGATGAAGCGTTTTTGTGAAGCGACCCACAGTGGAAAGAGTAAAGGCTATACCAACAAAAAAATCCGAAGCATCGTTAACATCGGTATCGGGGGAAGCGATCTCGGTCCGCTGATGGTCACCGAAGCCCTTCGCCCCTATTGGATACCCGGAATTGAAGTATACTTTGTATCAAATGTTGATGGAGCTCATATCAGTGAAACACTGAAAAAAATCGATCCGGAAACCACCCTGTTTTTGATTGCCTCTAAGACGTTCACTACCCAGGAAACCATGACCAATGCCCAAACCGCCAGGGAATGGTTCCTTAAAAAGGCTAAGGACCCGAAACATATCGCTAAGCATTTTGTAGCGCTCAGTACGAATAAGGCGGCTGTCACCTCTTTTGGCATCGATCCCAAAAACATGTTTGTGTTCTGGGATTGGGTTGGCGGCCGTTATTCTCTTTGGAGTGCCATCGGGCTATCCATCGCGCTGACCATCGGATATGAAAATTTTGAACAGCTCTTAAAAGGAGCTGAACACATCGATGAGCATGTAGCAGAGATGCCGGATAAAGAAAATATCCCCCTGCTCATGGCCCTGATCGGCATCTGGAACACGAACTTCCTGGGTGCTGCAACCGAAGCCATTCTTCCATATGATCAATACCTGCATCGCTTTGCCGCCTATTTTCAACAAGGCAACATGGAGAGTAATGGCAAATCGATGGACAGAAACGGCAAGCCCGTCAAGTACCAAACCGGACCAGTCATTTGGGGCGAACCCGGAACCAACGGACAACATGCTTTTTATCAGCATATTCATCAAGGCACACAGGTCATTCCATGCGATTTCATTGCATCTGCCCGCCCCCATCATAACCTCAATGATCATCACCTTAAATTGATGAGTAATTTCTTTGCACAAACCGAGGCGTTGATGAATGGCAAGTCGAAGTCGGAAGCTTTACAGGAACTGAAAGCTGCTGGTCTATCGAGCGCAGAGATACAAGCGCTACTCCCCTATAAAGTTTTCAAGGGGAATCAACCTACCAATACGATCCTTTTGAAGCAGCTGACCCCTTACACGTTGGGAGAACTGATCGCGCTCTATGAGTACAAGATCTTTTATCAAGGTGTGATCTGGAACATCTTCAGTTTCGACCAGTGGGGTGTTGAGTTGGGCAAGCAATTGGCGAACAGGATTCTTCCTGAACTGTCAGATAATAAGCCCGTAACATCTCACGATGCTTCTACCAACGGACTGATCAATACTTATAAAAGATTGAGATAGTTTAGAGAGTTTGGAGAGTTGAGTATCCTAAACAATCTCAACCTCCTCAACCTCCTCAACCCCCTTAACCCTCTAAACTAAAAATGCCCCTCTTTCGAGGGGCATTTTTCTATCAAGATCTTCGATTGATTATTGAACCAGGATGATTCCGGAGATCACCTTACCGGTGTACTGATGTGCTACTTTAACTACGTATGCACCTTTAGCAGTGGCACCGCCACCGAGATTGAAATCCATGCGTTGGTAAGGAGCAGATCCACGAACTAGTGTGATAGCGCGGCTCTCGATCACTTGTCCGAGCGGGTTGTAGATCGTAACCACACGCTGCTCAGCCAGATCACCTGCGAAGTAGAGGCGAACCTGGAAGGCTCCGTTCACGGTTGGGTTCGGATATATCCAAAGCTTGTCAGTTGCTTCTGCACCGATAACAAGTGAATTGGATTTGTTGGTACAACCATTTACATCCACAACAGTTGCCTGGTAGGTTCCCAGCTGGTCGATGTTCACGACTTGTGTGTTAGTCGTTCCGGCGATCGCGCCACCGTTGAGTGTCCAAGACCAACCGCCTGCAGCTGCATTAGGTGTGCTTGTTGCAGTAACAGTTGTCGTGCGACCAGGTACCAAACGGACTACAGGGGAACTAATAGTTACAACAGGAAGTGGGTTAACTGTTAGGGTACCGACGTTGGAGGTTACAGATCCGCAAGGAGCGGCAGTAGCCACCACACGGTAGCGATAACCGGTCATGTTCTGGGTTACACCGCTGATGGTCAGGGTTGTGCTGGTAGCACCGCTAACAGCGCTCCAGGTAAGTCCGCCATCAATGCTACGCTCCCACTGGTAGGTGATTGGTCCACCACTGGTGACAGCCGCTGTGAAGGTTGTGCTTCCACCCAAACATACCGCACGCGTGGCAGGTGAAACCGCCAGACCAACTACAGGGTTGGTAACGCTTACAGGTACTGTTGTAACAGCAGACTGACAAGGAGTCGGTGTGCTGAAGCTTACAGAGTAGTTGGTATTAACAGCAGGTTTAACATAGATCGTGGTTGCAGGGGCTCCTGCATAAGGGATGGTTGCAGCAGCATCCGTGAACATCGTATTCGGTGCCGCAGGTGATGCGGTCCAAACACCCTGTGCAAAGTTTGCAGCTACATAGGTGATCTGAATTTCCCAAGCGGTCAGGGTACCCAAGTCGCCAGGACCGAGATCACTCAATCCGAGTGTCCAGTTACCGTTCAGGGTGCTGAGCAAGGATGACCAGAAGCCGGTTGTAGAGGCGATCGGGTTGAATGCAGTTGATACAGCATAACGATCAGCACGGAAACGACCCGTACGTGGTGCAGGCGCTCCGCTCATTGGGGTAGTTGCGGTTGAATCGATTACGGTGTTCACAAAGTTGGCGGTGTTGTTCAAACCTTGTCCGTTATCCAACAAACCGACCAGGTTGAGGACCTGACCATTTGGTGCGCGGAGGTTCATGACCACGTCGCCTACCCAGGTGTGCGTCATGCTGAAGCGAACGGCAATGTTCGTTACCAGGGAACCAGCAGGGATACCGGAAACAGCAACTGTGCTGGTGGTACCAACCGCTGTGTTATCAGGAATGGAGAGCGGAAGACCGGCAGAAGCAGCCCAAACACCGGTTGTCGGTGAAGAGACCGAGTTGGTCAGACTTAATGTCTGAATGCTTCCCGCACAAATAGTTGCTGAAGCTGGATTCACTACAGGAACAATCGCATTGACCGTAAGTGTTGCAGGGTTGCTGAAATCAACAGCTGTACAACCGCCACGCATCAATGCGCGGAATTGATATCCACTGAATGTGCCAGGCACGTTGGTCAAAGTGAGCGTGGATGTAGTAGCACCGCTGAACACTCCACCGTTGGTCACATCGATCCAGGTGCCGGTGGCGGTGGTGCGATACTGCCAAGTATAGGTCAGTAATGATCCTGTTGCTGCAACACTGAATGTAGCGTTGTTGCCGCAGGTGATGCTGGTGCTGGCAGGTTGCGTAGTGAACACCCCTGTTACACAAGGCTGGATATTTACATTATAATCTTCGGTTTCACCATAAGCATATCCGGTACATGCCTGACCAGAGGTAAGCGCTCCAGTACCGAATCGAACACGAACACGCATCCGAGTAACGCCGGTCAAAGCTGTAGCAGGAATATTGATCGTGTTGGTGATGTTTCCTCCGTTACCGGCATTGCTACCAACGTTCGTGTATTCAGCTGCATCGAACTGACCGTTTTGGTTATAGTCGATCCATACACTGACATTCTCAGACCAAACGGTTGGTGTGTTAACCGTGATCGGGTTTCCTGCGCCAGAGAAAACTGTCGGAGCCGCAACCGTTGTAGTATAGTTGGCATATCCGTTTGCAGAGCAAGTGGAGCTGTTATCAAGCGTGCTCAAACGAACGCGCGTGATCACATCATCATCCGTACAGTCTGAGTTTGGTGGCACACAGTAGCAGGCAGATGAAGGGGTCAGCGCTACCTGCAATGGAGTAGAGCTGCCGGTATTACCGGAACAAGTCACGTTACAACGATAGAAGGTAGTTGCGGTGTGGTTGCGCAGCAAAGTGGAGCTAGTCGCACCGGGGATGTCTGTCCAAGGACCGGTTGCTGAAGCAGCAGATTGCCACTGATATGTTACACCTGTACCAGGGATACAGTTCTGTAAAGACAAGGAGAAGTTCGTACCGGCACAAGCAGTTGATAATGTAGAAAGTGTATTACCTGGTACGGGAGTTCCTGCACAAGGACCACCGGTGTAGTCGATAACAAAAGGCAGATCCTGGGGGTTCGTGCCGTCCAATAGGTTAGCCCAAGCACCGGAACTGATCGTACGCTGCTTAGCGTTGTTACCCGGCTGTGTGACGGTACCTACAACTGTGCTGGGGGGGGTGAAATTGCTCGTTACGCCAGCAACTGTCCCCAATTGCCATTCAATCCAATAGTTTCCGGATGTCAAGTTCAAACCAGAAACGTTTACTTCAATTCTCCAAACCTGGCGTGTGGTACCGGGTGTGGCGTTGAAGATCCTGTACATAGAAGCACTTGAAGAAGCAGAGAACCGGTTAGTAGAAAGATCCCCCCATATTGGAGTGGGTGATCCTACACTGGGGTCTGTATTGAAAACTTGTACACGTGCATCGTTGAAAGGAGATGTAGCGCCGGCATATCCGGTGGAATAGGCAAAGAAGGAAAATTTAGTAACATTCCAAGAGCCGCAGTTGATTGTGAAATTATCGGCCACTGTAAATCCGCCGGCAATACTGGCAGCATATCCACCAGTGGTATTTCCAAGCTGAACCTCACTCCAGGTGAATCCAGCAGGGGCGGCCGTACCGTTGCTGCTATTAGCACCGGTACTGAGGTTTCCATTCACATATGGCTGGGCTACTGCCGAACCAGTGAAAAAGATCACTAAAGGGAGAATAAAAACTGTCAGCAAGCGAGAAAGCTGACGGCTCAAAAGCGTAAAGGTTGGTTGCATAGAAACAATTTTAAATGTATGGCCCCTGACCGGAGCCCGGACAGTATAAACCGGGAACAAATTAGTTAAAATATTACAAATGTCAAAAAAGGGAGAAAAGCACAAAAAAGCCCCCCGATAATTCGGAGGGCTTTGAATATTAGGAGGTTAGGCCTTATCAATGAATCATCACCAGACCAGATACTACTCGTCCGCTGTACTGGTCAGCGACCTTCACCACATAGGCGCCTTTGGCTGTTGCGCCACCGCCCAGGTCAAAGTTCATCTGATAGTATGCAGGCAGACCGGCAACCAGTACGAATTCCTTGCTCTCAATCACTTGACCGATGGTGTTGTAGATGGTCACCACGCGCTTCTCGGCACGCTCACCGCTGTGATACAGACGTACCTGGAATGCTCCGCTAGTGGGGTTTGGATAGATCCACAAACGATCGGAACCTTCTGCAAAGATGGTCAGCGAATTAGACTTATTAACGCAACCGTTAACGTCAGTCACCGTTACCTGATAGGTACCCAAGCGATCAATATTGGCAGTTTGCGAGTTGCCTGTGCCAGAAATACCTGAACCATTGAGTGTCCAACTGTATCCGTTTGAAGCTGCGGGTGGGTTACTGCTGGCTGTCAATACAGTTGTGCGTCCGGGTACCAGTTTGACCATCGGCGATGCCAATGTTACTACGGGCAGCGGATTCACGGTGAGTGTTCCGACACCAGTTGAAACAACGGCTCCGCAAGGTCCGGCTGTAGCCGTCACGCGATAACGGTTACCGCTCATGGCTTGCGTAACACCTGTCAAGTTGAGGGTTGCAGATGTGGCACCGGAGATGTTAGAATAGTTCGTTCCTCCGTCAGTGCTAACGGCCCACTGGTAGGTCAACGGACCACCGCTGGTAGCAGTAGCGCTGAAGCTGGTAGATCCGCCTACGCATACGGCACGTGTGGCAGGAGTTACGTTCAGTCCAACTACAGGTTGCGAAACCGTAACGGGGATTGTAGCCACAGAAGAGGTACATCCGCCAGGCGTTGTAAACTGCACAGAGTATGAAGTATTAACAGCGGGCTTCACATAAATAGTGGTAGCCGGAGTTCCGGTATATGGAACAGTGGCAGCCGCATCAGTGAACATAGTGTTCGGGGCTGCTGGGCTGGATGTCCATACGCCTTGTGCAAAAACCGGCGCTACGTAAGAGATTTGAATCTCCCAGCTCGTCAACAGTCCGACGTCACCAGTGAAAATATCACAGATACCCAATGTCCAGTTACCATTCAAAGTAGCCAGCAGCGGCAGCCAAGAATTGGTAGTTGTGGGTGTAAGGGCTGGAATAGTGGCGTTGAATTTGTCCGCACGGAAGGTTCCGGTACGTGGAGCAGCAGCACCACTAAGAGGTGTAGTCGACAATGAGTCGATCACCGTATTGGTAAAGTTGGCAGTGGAATTGTTTCCGTTACCACCATTCAGTGCAGCGATCAAGTTCATAGTCTGTCCGTTCGGCGCTCTCAAGTTCATGACTACATCTCCTACATAGGTATGCGTCATAGTGAATTTGATCGCAACGTTCGTAACGAGGACACCTGCCGGAATGCCGGAAACCGCAACTGTAGTGGTGGTACCAGTTGTGTTATTATCAGGTATTGACAATGGCAATCCAGCAGAAGCAGCAAAGATCGCGGTAGTCGGTGCGGCTACAGAGTTCGTGATGCTTAATGCTTGAATCGTGCCATTACAAATAGAGGCGGAAGTGGGTGTAACATTTGTTACAGGCGGATTCACTGTCAAGGTGGCCGGCTGGCTGTAATCAAGCGCAGCGCAAGCACCGGAGAGGAGCGCACGATACTGATATCCACTGAAAGAAGCCAACACGTTTGTTAAAGTCAAGGTATTGGTAGTAGCACCGGTGTAAATGCCGGTGTTGGTCACATCCTGCCATGGTGAAGAGGCATTCACCCGGAACTGCCAACCATAGACGGGTGCAGAACCATTGGCTGTTACAGAGAAGGACGTGTTTCCTCCGCAAGTGACGCTGGCACTGGAAGGCTGCGTAGCATATGTAACCGGCACACAAACCTGAATGTTAACAGTGTAATCCTCTACCTGACCGTAAGTTGATGTTCCACAAGGGGCACTATTCCCCCCCAGTGAAGTATCATGCATCCGTACCCGCATACGAGTATTCCCCAGTAATGCAGTGGCAGGGATTGTAATGGTACCGATGTGCGGTCCGGCACTGTTGCCGGATGTGAACACGAGCTCTCCCGGATCGGAGAAATTACCATTTTGGTTGAAGTCGATCCAGACCAGAGATTGGTCTGCGGCAAATCCACCGGACAGATTAATGGTGACGGGTGAAGTAGCTCCCAGATATGCAGGCGTGGAGATGTTCAGGAAGTTCTCGTAACCGGCAGTTGAGGTGGAGCTATTATCGATCTGATTATAGCGAACGCGCGCGATCTTTTCAAATGAAGTACTAGTAGCGCCTGCCGAACAGTAGCAGTTGGTGGGCAGATTCATCGTTACCTGTACAGGTGTAGAAGTGCCGGTATTGCCGGAACATGTTACGTTACAACGATAAAAAGTTGCATTGGTCTGATTCGTGGAATAGGTACTGGCAGTAGCGCCCGAGATATCCGTCCAAGGACCTGTAGCAGAGCTGGCAGACTGCCACTGATACGTCAGACCCGAGAAGGGCAATGAGTTTTGGAGTGACAAGGCAAAGTTTGTACCAGGACAAGCTGCGGTAACGGAACTGATCGTATTTCCGGGTGCGGGTGTACCACTACAGGCGACTGTGGAAACAAAACCGATGCTACCCAGGAATGAACGGGGAGTAAAGGTCGGTGCATTGGGGGCGATGTCGCCGGCATAGCTGACGTTAGAACCGGTGATGATGTCACATCCACCGCCGGAGAAGGTATATGTACCAGCAGCAACCGTAGAGTATCGTAAACATCCTGTGGATGAACCAGCGTTAGCAGCCTGAACAGCGATTCCATAAGTAGCCCCTGCCGGAACGATCAGCGTCAACCCGGACATGAATGGCTGCGTAGTGGTAGTGGAGGTATTAGCAACCCCTGTAATCGTAGCGGCTCCGAACTGTGTCCAACCGTTCGCTGCACTGATGGCGCCTGGAGCACCATTAATGGCACTGGTTTTGAAGAATGCCTTCACGTCTACACCTCCAGATGTAGATACAATACTGGCGATGTTTGTAATCATTACATCGGACGTGTTATTGTTCCGAAAGTTGAACACCGTGAGGCCGAAACCGTTGTTGTTCAAAAAACCGGATGTCGCGATGGTTGTTTGAGCATTAACGGCCAGCATGCTGATCAAGCCGAGCACAAACACGAACAAAGGGCGAAGCAGGGTTTTGGTAGATTGCATTTCGCAGGTTTTAATAAAATGACGAAATCCCAACAGATTTTGCCGGGTATTATTCGATGCCAATAAAGATGAAGGGAAAGCGTAAAGTTTCCTCATTCAGCAGGTTTTGGTTTGAGTAAAAATAACCTTTTCGAGCATAAAAAAATGCCCGGTGGGCATTTTTTTATACAGGGTTGGGGCTGATTACCATTTGTCGACATCCTCTGCCGGGGCATCGGTCGATTCCCCGGGGGTGGCATGGCCACCATCGGTTCCGGCTGATCCTTCCTCCTCCGGAAAATCTTCACGGGAGAAGGCGTCAAAGTCAAAATCCGGCATCAACTCGGTTTTGACATAATCAACTGCCTCATTCAAGCCTTTCACAAACTTGTTGAAATCCTCTTTGTAGAGGAAGATCTTATGACGGTCATAACCATTGTCGTCAAAACGTTTACGGCTTTCCGTAATGGTCAGATAATAGTCATTTCCGCGGGTGGCACGCACGTCAAAAAAATATGTCCGACGCTTCCCGGCACGGATTCTTTTGCTGTAAATACTATCGGCTTTTCGTTCGTTGTTTTCGTACGACACGGCTCGTTCTTTTGGTTAGAAAATGAGGTAGACAAATATATCCTAAATTCCAAAAAATCCAAATCAGGATAAGAAATTGAAATCGGAGAAATCAACTCCCCAATTTCCCATCTTCCAGGGTCACCATACCATCAAATCTGAAATCCGCCGGTACCCGGTGGGTGATCAACACCCAGCTGCTATCTTTTGCCATGGAATCCAATGCCGATAAAATTCGCTTTTCTGTCTGCACATCTACCGCACTTAACGTATCATCCAAAATGTAAAGTTCCGCTGGCTTAAGCAAGGCCCTGGCCAGTGCCAATCGCTGCTTTTGTCCACCGCTAAGGGTCACCCCCCGCTCTCCAACTACCGTCTGATATCCATCCGGAAACTGAAGTACCTCCTCATGCAAACAGGCCGCCT
>Ga0315902_10011803_pt1 | contig 11441 bp, 6 predicted proteins | sample LakEriMetagenome_9_FD_203523 | JGI IMG/M metagenome (GOLD analysis project Ga0315902, IMG submission 203523) | Freshwater fungal communities from buoy surface, Lake Erie, Ohio, United States - Buoy 12 MA117 | ecosystem: Environmental > Aquatic > Freshwater > Lake > Lake biofilm | place: USA... | reverse complement strand
GGCCTTCGCGCTGATCATCGTGTATGCCGGCGCGATTCTCATCACCTATCTCTTCGTGATCATGCTCGCGACGCAGGCGCCTGAAGAAGGCGAGATCGAAGTGCTGACCGAGTACGACACCGCCGCGCGCGAACCCATCGCCGCGACAGTCGTCGGTTTCGCGATGCTCGCGATTTTGACGACGATGATGTTCAAGGGTGCGGAGCAACTTCCGGCGCCCAAGGCGAGCACCGCGGATGCGTTGATCTCCGAGATGCCGCTGAAAGTCGAGCGCACTCTTCGCAATCACAACATGCTCGGCGCCCATGAAGGCGTGAAGAGCGTGGAGTTGATTCGCGACGATTCGGGCGCGATCAGCGCGTTGAAGCTCACGCTCGTTGACGGCGGCGAAAGCGTCGTCACCAAGGACAAGTGGCCCGCGGATCTCGATGTAACCAACATCGAAGCGCTCGGTTTCAACCTGTTGCGCGATCACCCCGGCGCGATCGAAATCGCCGGCGTGATTCTGCTGATGGCCATGCTGGGCGCCGTGGTGCTCAGCCGCAAGCAAGTTCAACTTGATGAGGAAGCGAAGATGGCGCAGGCCAAGATGCTCGCCGAAGGAGGCACGCGATGAACGCAGCCCTCACGCTCGCGCAAACCGGTTTCCCCGACGCGCTTCCGACCATCACGCTCGCGCACTACATCTTCGTCTCCGCGGTGATGTTCGTGATCGGTCTTGTCGGGTTCCTCACCCGTCGCAACCTCATCATCATGTTCCTTTGCACCGAATTGATGTTCCAGGCCGCGGGCATCGCGTTGGTTGCGTTCGGTCGCTACCACCTCGATTTCACAGGCCAGACCTTCGTGATCTTCGTGCTCACCGTTGCCGCGGCCGAGGCCGCGATGGCGCTGGCACTCGTCGTTCTGCTCTTCCGTCGCAAGGAATCACTGAGCGCGGATGAGTGGAAGGAAATGAAGGGCTGATCGGATCAGGATTTCGCGGCCCGGACCGAAGTTGACATTCGCGGACTTGTTCCGGCTCAGGACATGGAACCTCGAGCCAAACTCCAACGGAAGTTTCAATGCATCAGATTCAGACCATGTTGGCGACGGGAGCGCTCGAAGCGCAAGGCGTTCCGCAGTGGGCGCTGTTGATCCCGATCCTGCCGCTCGCGGGATTCGTGATCGCCGCGCTCTGCGCCGCGTTCAAGGTGAAGTCGAAGCTCCCCGCGTACACCACGGTCGCGACCGTCGGCGCCGCGTTTGTCACGACGCTGATGTTGTTCCTTCAGCACTTCGTCGGCGAACACGCTTCGGGTCCGATGGTCGTCACGGCCTTTGAATGGATCAAGGTCTCTTGGGGTGACGGCATCGGTCAGACGCTCCAGGCGAACTTCGGTTTGTATCTCGACTCGCTCACCGTGTTGTGGATGCTCTTTGTCACCGGCCTCGCGACGCTCATCGCGCTCTACGCCAGCGAGTACATGAGCCACGATGTCGGTGCGGGGTACTGCCGCTTCTTCGCGGCGTTCAGCCTCTTCGTATTCAGCATGTCCTGCTTGGTCATGGCGGACAACCTCATCCTCCTTTACCTCGGTTGGGAAGGCGTGGGTCTCTGCTCGTATCTGCTGATCGGCTACTTCTACAAGAAGCCCAGCGCGGTCGCCGCGGCGAAGAAGGCGTTCATCGTCAACCGCATCGGCGATCTCTTCCTGGCTTTGGGCATCTTCCTGATCTTCGTGCACTTCGGATCCGTCGAGTACAAGGAAATCTTCGCTCGCGCTCAGCCGTACATCGAGTTGGTGAAGGCCGGCAAGTTCGAAGAGATCCCCGCGGTCGTCGGATTGATTCCGCTGCTGTTGATGGGTGGAGCGTTCGGCAAGTCCGCGCAGTTGCCGCTCTATGTGTGGCTGCCCGACGCCATGGAAGGTCCGACGCCCGTCTCCGCGCTCATTCACGCGGCGACGATGGTCACCGCCGGCGTCTTCTTGATCGCCCGCACCTACGCGATCTTCCTGCTCAGCGACATCGCGCTTCCGGCGGTCGCGTGGGTCGGCGCATTGACGGCGCTCGTCGCCGCGACCATCGGTATGGCGCAGTTCGATATCAAGCGCATCATGGCGTACTCCACGGTGTCGCAGTTGGGCTACATGTTCGCCGGACTCGGCGTGCTGACGAGCATGGGCGGCGTCTTCCACGTCGTGACGCACGCGTTCTTCAAGGCGCTGTTGTTCCTCTGCTGCGGCGCAGTCATGCACGGATTCGGCGGACAGCTCGACCTTCGCAAGCTCTCGGGCTTGATGAAGATGCCGGGATGGCGGATCGTCTCGATCGGCATGTTGGTCGGATGCTTGAACCTCGCGGGCTTCCCGTTCATCACGGCGGGCTTCTACAGCAAGGACATGATCCTCGCGGAAGCGTTTACCACGCCGGGCGCCGCGCCCATCGGTTGGATTTTGCTGATCACCGCCGGCCTCACGGCGTACTACACGTTCCGCGTCTTCTTCCGTGTCTTCGTCGGCCCCAAGCACTATGAGATGGGTGAAGAGTCGCACGGCTCGCACGACGATCACCATGGACACGGCGATCACGGTCACGATCCGCACGGTCACGGCGATCATGCGCACGACCACCACGGTCAGCATGGTCACGCGCACGGACATGATGCGCACGGTGCGCATCCGCATGCGCCGGGTTGGGCGATCAACACCGTGCTGGTTGTGTTGTCGTTACTCTCCATCGCGGCGGTGGGTCTCGCGAAAGTCGGTGGTTCGCATGGTGCGGTGGCTGATCTTGTTCAGCAATCATCGGCATCGTTCACGAGTCCGTTCGTTTCAGCCGGACATCACGAAGCTTCCAGTGAGGCCGCCGCTCATGCGGCGCACGGCCTTAGCATGATTCCGATGTCTCAGAAGTCCGCGACGTCGACACAGGGTGGCGGATTCTTCGGTATGGATGCGCACACGGGCATGATCATCGCGTCGAGCGCGGTGGGAATCGTGGGCATCATCGTCGCGTTCTTCCTGCACTTCGCGGGACGCACGACCGCCGCGACATCCAAGGCGGACTCGTTGTTGCCGGTCTTCGGCAAGGTCGCGGTGTGGGCGCAGAACAAGTGGTACGTGGATGAGTTGTACGAAGCGATCATCCGCAAACCGCTGTGGGTGCTCACCAACATCTTCCATCTGATCGATCAGTTCATCGTCGACGGCATCGTCGATGTGCTCGGACGTCTGCCTCGTTCCATCGGACAGGCGCTTCGCCCGAGCCAGAGCGGTGAATTGCACGGCTACGCGGTCGGCATGGCCGGCGGCATCGTCGTGTTGTTGTTGATCGTCTTCTTCATGGCTCACTGATCGCATACACGGGAACCAATCCGGTGATTCTCTCATCCCTCATACTCATCCCTCTCCTCTTCGCCGCGCTCGTCGGCTTCATGAAGGATCGCCATGCGCGTCCTCTGGCGCTGATCGGCAACGCGGTGACCTTCGTCATCACGGGGCTCTTGCTCTGGCGCTTTCCGTGGCATGGCGGCGGCGCGGCATTTGAGTTCCACGAATCTTACGAGTGGCTCCCCGCGATCGGGTTGAACTTCACGCTCGGCGTGGATTCGCTCGCCGTCTCGCTCATCGCGCTTACGGCGCTCTTGGGCCCGATTTGCGTCGTCGCATCGACCACCGCGATCACCGAGCGCGTGAAGACCTACTACTCGTGGTTGCTCGTTCTACAGGCCGCGATGTTCGGCGTCTTTGCCGCGCGCGACCTCGTGCTCTTTTACATCTGCTTCGAGTTCACGCTCGTTCCGATGTTCATTCTGATCAGCCTTTATGGTTCGACCAACCGCAAAGCGGCGTCGATCAAGTTCTTCCTGTACACCTTCACGGGCTCGATGATCGCGCTCGCGGGTTTGGTGTACGTCGCTTGGAAGAACTCCGTGCTCTCCGGCAGTTGGACCTTCGATCTTGCCACCCTGCAGTTCGCCGCCAATCAATTGACGGGAGATGAGCAGGCGTGGGTGTTGATCGCACTGCTCGCGGGCTTCGCTGTGAAGGTCCCGATCTTTCCGTTCCACACCTGGCTGCCCCTCGCGCACACCGAGGCCCCGACCGCGGGCTCGGTCATCCTCGCGGGCGTCCTGCTCAAGCTCGGCACCTACGGCATCCTTCGTTTCGCGGTTCCTTACTGCCCCGCGGCATTCGTTGAATACGCGCCGATCATCGCCACGCTCTGCATCATCGGCATTCTCTATGGTGGATTGATCTGCTGGGTGCAGACCGACGTCAAGAAGCTCGTCGCGTACTCATCCGTCGCGCACTTGGGTTTCTGCGTGCTCGGTTTGGCCGCGCTGAACAAAGTCGGCATCGTCGGCAGCGTGCTCTACATGATCAATCACGGTCTGTCGACCGGCGCGTTGTTCCTGCTCATCGGCATGGTCTATGAGCGCTATCACACGCGTTCGATGAAGGAACTCGGCGGCTTGGCCGCGAAGATGCCCGTGTGGTCGACCTTCATGGTCTTCTTCGTGATGGCTTCCGTCGGACTCCCCGGTCTCAACGGCTTCGTCAGCGAGTTCATGTGTCTGATGGGTACCTTCCAGTCCGGCTCCGCTTGGGGCTCAGGATTGTGGCAGACCCAGGCGGGACTTGCGGGCGGTCAGGTTCCCGGCGCAACGGCCGGCGAACTCGGCCCGTGGTACGCGGCGATCGCCGGTATCGGCATGGTCATCGCCGCGATGTACTTGCTGTACATGACCGGCAAGATCGTGTGGGGCCCGCTGGTCGAACCGCACGGCCACGGCCACGGCCATGATCATGGACATGGACATGGACACGATGATCACGCGCACGGCGCTTTGCCTCGTGATTTGAACGCGCGCGAAATCGGAACGCTGGTTCCGCTCGCGGCGCTTTGCTTGGTGCTCGGCGTGTATCCCAAGCCGCTCATCCAAGCGCTCAACGGCCCCGTTGATGCGGTGGTCGCCAAGGTTCAGACGGCTCGCGAAACCGTCGCTGAAGTTCAACCCTCTACCGGCGCACAGGGTGCGCTCGTCTCGGAGAACACGAAGTGATCGAGCGACTTTCATACCTGTATCCCGAGATCGCGCTCTTTGTCGCGACGTGTCTCGTGATGGTGCTGGGCCTCTCGCCCGTCAAGGAGAGCCGCAAACTCGCCTCCGGCATCGCCGGGCTCGGCGTGATCGTCGCGGGATTCCTCGCGTACTTCACCACACCGTCGGGTGACAACCTCAACCCCGCATCCGGCCAGACGCTCCTGCCGTACCTCGCGCAGTATTCCAAAGTGATCATCGCGGCGGTCGGCTTCGTCATGCTGATGCTCCTCGCCGGCACCGTCGATCGCGACGATGAAGCGTTGATCGCCAAGGGCAAAGCCAAGTTCGATCCGCTTCGCTCCAACCGCGCCGAGTTCTACTCCTTCTACCTCTTCTCGCTCACCGGCCTCATGCTCTGCGCAAGCGCCGATGATTTGATCTGGCTCTTCCTCGCGCTCGAACTCACGAGCCTTCCGACCTACATCATGGTCGCCGTCTCGACGAGCGCCAACCGCGGCCGCGAAGCGGGTGTCAAGTACTTCTTCCTCGGTGCCCTCGGCGCCGCGATCTTCCTCTACGGATTCGCGCTCATCTACGGTGCGACCGCCACGACCAACTTCAACGAGATTCATGCGCACGTCATGCAGCGGGGCGTCGATTCGTTGACGATGATCGGCATGTTGCTCGCGGTGCTCGGCGTGTCCTTCAAGATCGCCGCGGTTCCCATGCACTTCTACACCGCCGATGTCTACCAAGGCGCAGCGTCTCAGGTCTCCGCATTCCTCGCATTCGTGCCGAAGACCGCGGGCTTCATTTCGCTCATCTTGCTGTTGTCCTGCGTCGGATGGGGCTACGGCAGCACTGCATCCATCTCCGAACCTGCAATCTTCGGCACCGGCGGCGACCTTCCGTCGTACCTGCGGCTCATGCTGTGGGTCATGGCGGCGCTGACGATGACCGTCGGCAACGTCCTCGCGCTCCAGCAGACTTCGGTGAAGCGCATCCTCGCGTACTCCTCGATCGCGCACTCGGGCTACATGCTCGTCGGCCTTATCGCAGGTCCCGGCGACGGTTCGTTCACCAACAACGGCCTCGCCGCGGTGCTCTTCTACCTGCTCTGCTACGGCACGATGAACATCGGCACCTTCGCGGTGCTCGCGGCGCTTGAGCGTCGTGAGGCCGGCGCCGACGGCTCGCGCGAAATCGACAGCATCGCCGACCTTCGCGGTCTGTGCGCCAAGAGCCCGGTCCTTGGTTGGACCATGACCGTTTGCGCACTCAGCTTGCTGGGCCTGCCCCCGTTGCTTGGCTTCTTCGGCAAAATCCCGCTCTTCACCAGCGCCATCAGCGCCGGAGAGATTCCGCTCGTCATTGTCCTCGGCCTGAACTCCGCCATCGCGGCGTTCTACTACCTCAAACTCGCGTTCGCGCCCTTCCTCGAAAGCGCTGACGCCGGTGCCGAACCTTCGCAAGTCGGTTCGGAGAAGACGCGCGTCGCGGCGGGTTGGATTTCAGCCCTCGCCGTGATCACGCTTGCCGTGCTTGGCAACTTCTTCATGAATCAGAGCGCCAAAGCTGGAACCTACAAGCCTGCGCCCCAGAGCGCACAGGCGCCGACGGAATCCAAAGTTTCCGACGCCCGCTGATTCAGTTACAACGCGCGACTTCATTCGACACCGTCCGCGGCCTCGCGGGCGGTGTTGTGTTGCATGACTTCACTTGGAGCGAATCGGCGGCGCATCCGCGATGGGTGCATCACCTTCCGCAAGCTTCAGCGTTTCGTGAATGCGGATCGCGACGGGTCCCTTGCGCTTGGTCGCCTCATCTTGCAGGAACGCTTTGACATTGTCATCCGTTCGTGAGGCGCGAGCGAGTTCAACCTTCACGGATTCCGTCACGCGTTGAAGAACCTGGAGTCGACGCGCGTTCATCTTCGGGTCGTCTTGCGGAGGGTCCTCGAACGATTCGAGGAATTTCGAGAGATACACCGTGTCTCCCGTCACGCCCCAGTAGTTCCAGAGCATTCCGATCTGCGTCGGGCCCGTCGTTTGTTTCGTGAGCACATCTTGCGGAGTTTGCTTCAGGTACGGGAAGTCGATTCGTCTCGCCGCGCCTTCGGGCAACTCCATTCGCTCCTTGAGCGAGGCGCCGCCCTCGTCGGTGTGTGCGAGCCAGACCGCGGTGAACATCCAGAACTTTTCAAGCTCGCCGGCGCCGTCGAACAGACGAGACCATGTTTCGGTCTTCATGGGGAAACGCTTCATCAATGCGGCGGCGAAAGCCGCGGAAGGCCAGCTCTGGTTCTGTGCACCGAACTCGCCGAGTCGGATCATGTCGGCGATCATGGCGTCCGCGCGAGCCTCGTCCGGTTGACGGTAGAAAGATCGCATTTCCGCGCGCAGTCGATCGACTTCCGCTTTCTGCTCTGCGGTAAGCGTCGACTGCTTCGCGGCTTCAGGCTCGCCGTTGATGGTGATCTTCGGCTGAGGGATTGCGGGTTGGGTCGTTTGTTGAGCCCAAGCGCCGCCTGCGGCGAAGACGAGAACTCCGGATGAAAGGAGGATTCGCATGACATGTTGTAGGACGCACGACGCGCCGGGAAGTTCCGGCTCAGTCTTGCGCGATCGCTTACACTTCGGGCGTGACGCTGAGCACCGACATCGCGGGCCTGAAGCTCGATAATCCTGTGATTCTCGCCGCTGGAACGGCGGGGACGCTGGATGAGATGTCGGACGTGGTTGATATCTCGCGCATCGGCGCGATCGTGACCAAGTCGATCACCGTCGAGCCCCGCGAAGGCAACGCGACATGGCGCATCGTGCCGACGGATCACGGCATGATCAACGCGATCGGCTTGGCCAATGTGGGTCTCGGCGCGTTCATGCGCGATTACGCGCCCCGGGTGAAATCGGTGCCGACGAAGGTGATCGGTTCGATCTCGGAATTCAGCGTCGATGGATTCGTAACCGTCGCGAGCGCGATGAACGATGCAGGCTTCGAGGCTGTTGAACTCAACGTCAGTTGTCCCAACGTGCATCACGGCTGTGAGTTCGGAAGCGATCCCGCGATGCTCGCCGAGTTGGTGCGCGAAGTGCGCGCGGTCACGACGACTTCAAGACTCTTCGTGAAACTCAGTCCGGTGGTGATGGGGGTGCCGGGCATCGTCGCCGTCGCCAAAGCCGCGATCGAACCGGCGGGTTCGACTCCTTGCGGTCCTAACAACAAACCCGGAGCGGACGCGCTGTGCATCGCCAACACCGTGCCCGCGATGAGCGTCGATGTCGAGACGCGAAAGACTCGCATCGCCCGCGGCAGTGGCGGCATGTCCGGCCCCGCGGTGCATCCGATCGCCGTCAAACTCGTTCATGATGCGTACACGGGCGTCTGCAGAGACACCAAAACCCCGATCATCGGCATCGGCGGAGTCAGTTCCTGGCGCGACGCGGCGGAGTTCATTCTTGTCGGCGCAACCGCCGTCGAAATGGGCACGGCGCTCTTCATCGACCCGCGAAGTCCACTGCGCGTGATCGACGGCCTCGCCTCGTGGGTCAAGCGTCAGGGCTGTACGCACTACTCGCAACTCATCGGCACGGTGAAAGAAGGCGTGACCGATGTGCGCCCCCTCTAAAAACAAAACCGCGGACCTTTCGGCCCGCGGGGAGTGAGTATTCGTTGATCTCAGTTCGGGACTGAGGCGGTGTCGTTCCGCCGCACTTCGATCAGCGGAGGTTCGGATTCCGCCTTCTTGCGGATCTCGCCGTCCTTGCCGACTTCATCGAACTTCACGCTGACGCGGGTCGAGACGCCGCGCTCTTGCATCGTCACGCCGTAGAGGCGATCGGCATTTTGCATCGATCGCTTGTTGTGCGTGATCATGATGAAGCTCGACATGTCCGTGTATTGGCGGATCGTGGTGTTGAAGCGGGCGACGTTGCCTTCGTCCAGCGCCGCATCGACTTCGTCGAGCACGCAGAAGCAACTGGGTTTGCTTCGGAAGATGGACATCAGCAACGCCACGGCGGTCAGCGTCTTCTCGCCGCCGGAGAGCTGGCTGATGGCTCGGGGCTCTTTGCCCGGCGGCTTCGCGATGACTTCGATGCCGCTTTCAAGCAGATCGGTTTCATCGGTTTCCACCTTTGTGATCGAACCGTCCGGGTTTTCGACTTCCTTGATCAGCGGCATCAGTCGCACTTCAGCCTTGCCGCCGCCGAAGAGTCTGCGGAACATGCCTTCCTGGCCGCCGAAGTTGTCTTGAATGCGCGTGAACACCTCTCCGAAGCGCACGCGGCTCACTTCGTTGAGTTTCGTGATCAGATCCGTCAACTGCAGACGGGCCTGATCCAAATCGGCGACTTGCTTCACCAAATCCTCGTTCTGATCCTCGAGTTGATCCTCTTCCGCGATCGAGTCGAGGTTCACGCTGCCGAGTTTCTTGATGGCGTCGCGCAACGCATCGATCTCTCGCGCCGCTTCCGGCGGATCGATGCGTGACACATCCGCGGACATCATCTCGCGATACTCGGCGTACTCCGCCGCGAGCACCACGCTCAGTTCCTCCTGCGTGCGATCCTCGAGCGTCTCGCGCTTGACTTCGACCTCGCGCTTGGAGATTTCGAGCGTGTTCCAATCGCGATCGAGTTCGGTGAAACGCTTGCGCGCCGCGCCGACGTGCTCGGACAACTCGCGGCAGCGCTGTTCAAGCGCCTGCACCTGCACGGCGAGTTCCTGGGAACGCGCCGTGAGTGAAGCGGCGAGTTCGCCGGATTGCGCTTCGATCGTCGCGCATTCCGCGATCGCGTTGGCGTGCTCGGTCAACTTGGATTCCAAGCGCTCGGCCTGCACCGTCGCTTCTCGCAACTGCCGGGCGATGTCATCGCGCAACAGTTCGAGGCGCGAAAGCTCGCGCCGGGCGCCTTGGATCTGCTCGTTATATTTACTCACTTCGACCTTGGCGACGGTCATCTGCTCCATCGCCGCGTCGGCGCGCGCCTGCGCGCTTCGCAGTTCGGTCTCGAGCGAAGCGGCTTGCGACGCCTCCTCTTCCTGCAGACGCTGGAGGCTTTCCGCGCGCTCTTCGAGATGCTTGCGGTCTTCCTCAAGCTTCGCGAGACGCTCGCGCTGTTGGGCGGCTTCCTGATCCAGCGAGTTCTTCTCGCGCTCCAGTCGCGCGAGATCGGCGCTCAGGCGCTCGAGTTTGGTCTGTTCCGTGAACGCGGCACGCTGTTGCTGTGCGAGACCCGTGCGGATTTCGGTCGCGCGCTTGTTCATGTCCGCGGCTTCGGCGTCCGCGAGCTTCAGCGCTTCGCGCTCTTTTGAAACCACTTGCGTCAATTCCGCGACTTGCGCGCTGAGCGCACGCAGTTCCTGCTGGCGACGAAGCAGACCGCTCTCGGCCTGATCCGTTGACGCAGGTCCCGCCGTCACACGACCGTCCGCATCGATCACCACGCCGTCGCGCGTGACGAATCGCGCGTGACGGCCTTGGAGCGGACCCGCGCTCAACAGCATCGCGGCTTCGGCATCGCGCACCAGGAAAGTCGACGAGAGCAACCGATCAAGCAAGCCCTCCACGCCTGATGCGCCGTCGCGAACGCTCACGAGCGAGCGAAGACTCACCAGCATTCCGGCGGGGTCTTCGGTCATCACGCCGTCGATCGTCGGGATCGCGCCATCGTGATTCGAGACGAGAGACTTGGGTAGGAACGTCACGCGGCCGCGCAACATCGCGCGCTCTTCCATCGAAGGAAGCGAAGCGACGGATTCGACCACCAATCCCTGCAAATCCGCGCCGAGCGCGGCTTCGATCGCGACAGCCACTTCCGCGTCCGCATCTGACGAGGCCTGAATCAGGTCCGCAAGCGGCGCGACGACTCCGCTGAATCCCTTTCCTTCGTCGCGAAGCGAAAGCACGCCCCGCACCGATTCGGCGAAGCCCGCGCGTGTCGACACCATTTCCTGCAGTGTCGCGCGACGGCTGTCGAGACGGACGAGATCCTGCTCCAAAGCGTTGGCGCGTTCAGCGCGTTCGCGGCGATCGGCGCTGAGTTTGCCGATCTGCTCTTCCGTTTCCCGCAGATTGATTTCACTGATGCGCACCTGCTCGGTCACGGTTTCGATCGCGGACTTGGCGGATTGAATGCCGCCGCGGATCTGCGCTTCATCCTCGCCGAGTCTGCCGGCTTTCTGCGTGATTCGTTCAAGTTGCTCGCGCACGCTCTCGGCGCGCTTGGCGTCCGCGTGAATTGAGGCCGTCAACTGAATCCGCTCGCGGTCGATACGACTCGCAGCGGCCTGCTTTTGCGCGACGACCTGACGACGCTCATTGAGATCTTCCAACACCGCGGCGCGAGCGGCGCCGGCGGCCGCGAGGCGGCGCTCGGCCTCGGCCAGTTGCTCCGCGATCGCGGCG
>Ga0315902_10011802_pt1 | contig 11441 bp, 7 predicted proteins | sample LakEriMetagenome_9_FD_203523 | JGI IMG/M metagenome (GOLD analysis project Ga0315902, IMG submission 203523) | Freshwater fungal communities from buoy surface, Lake Erie, Ohio, United States - Buoy 12 MA117 | ecosystem: Environmental > Aquatic > Freshwater > Lake > Lake biofilm | place: USA... | reverse complement strand
TTTTCCGGACTGTTTTTGCTGGTCGTTTCCACTGCCCTACCCTCCTCGCCTCCTTACTGCCTGGAAAAACACCGCAAAGGCTCCCCCACCCCACCCGCCGAAACCGTGGGAGCCATCCCGGCCGGCGCTTTCGGCGAACCGGCGACGGGAACCGCGATGCTTCGATGTTCAAACCCCCTCGGAGGCTTCATCCAAGCGGACTGTAAATTCGCTCCCCTCACCCAGCCGACTCCGAACGCTGATCGAACCTCCCAACGCTTGCACCAGATACTTCACGATCGCCAGCCCCAGTCCGGTCCCTCCTGCGTCGGCGCTGCGCGCTTTGTCGACCCGATAGAACCGCTCGAAGATGCGCTCGAGATCCGTTTCCGGGATTCCGATCCCATTGTCGATGACCGACACATCGACGAAGCCATTCCCACGCTTGGTTTGAATCTCGACCCGCCCTCCCGGCTTCGAATACCGAATCGCATTGGACAACAAGTTGCCGAGGATCGTTCGCAGTGCATCGTATTCCGCCATCACTTTCAAATCGTCCCCGCGGACGGAATTGACAACCTCCACCTGCCGCTTGGCTGCTATCTGCTGATGCTCCTCGATGGTTGTTCGGACGATTTCCGACAGCGACAATCGCGACAAACTAATTCGCTCGGGCAGCGATTGGATCTTGGTGAGTTGGAGCAGATCGCGAATCAGATCATCCAGCCGCGAGGCCTGTTCATTGATCCGTTGAATAAAGCGCTCTTTCGCGTCGGGGTCGTCCATCGCGCCCATCAACAAAGTTTCCGTATATGCCTTGATCGCGGCCAAAGGAGTCTTGAGTTCATGGGAGACGTTCGCGGTAAAGTCACGTCGCGCATTCTCTAATTGGCGAAGGCGCGTTTCGTCGGTCAGGATCAATAGCATCGGTGGGCGACTGGCTGCCCCCTGATCGGTCGCGAGTGGATACGCGCGGAGACGCAATACCGTGTTTCCGTCATTGCGATCGAGTTCACCATCGAGAGTCTGGCCGGACCGCTGCGCTTCGGAAACCACGTCGATCACTCTCGGCTGACGAATCAACTCGATCAGCCGTGCATTAACCGGCGTCGGTTCGCTCAATTCCAACATGTCGATCCCAGCTCGATTGGCAAATGAGAGCCGCAGATCGGAGGTGAACGCGAGAATCCCGACCGGCATGGCGGATAGCACGGACTGGGATTGCTCTGCGTCGCTCTGGATGTCGGTATAGGTACTTTGGAATTGCTCTACCAAAGCAATCAACTCTCGGTGGATCTCAGGATCCATGGAATGGCCCGGGAGCAACTCGATCATTGCCTCGCGTGGCAACGGCGGGCGCCTCGGGTTCCGCAATCCTTGCAGTGATCGGAGTACTCTTTCCCGCCGAACCATGCGGCGAAAACGTATCCAACCCGTCATCGCCCCGGCGGCGAAACCGATTGGAATCAATCCATACGCCCATGAGTACAAGCTGCGGGCCACCGGAGCGACGCGCTGCGAAAAGACCAACCACAACAATTCGCCATCCCGACCGATCGCGCTTCGAACCGCGCGGACCCGCCGAAATCCGTCCGGTTCCACATACCATTCGATGGACGGTCCTTGCACCACCTTCCTTTCGAAGGTTCCCGAGTTGTCCGGCACCAGCATCAACTGACCATCGGTCATCGAAGCGCCCGCCAATTGGGCAAGTTCGGTCTTTGGGTCGTCAACCGCTTCGGAGAACCTTCGGAAAAACTCCATCTTTTCCGCAACCAACTGGTTCTGGTTCAGTCGCCATACGGTCTCGTATTGCCCGATGATCCCCTGGCAGACCAACCACCCTGCAAGCACCCCTGCGCACGGCCACAAAACCACGAACCAGCGACGTAAAAATGTCGACATGCGGGAACGATTCAATTCCGAGGAAAACGAGTGACCACACCCGCTCTATCTTACTCAAAGCGCACCCAGAGGGGAGCCTGGCACTCCTGCGGAATCTCCACTTCGCAAACTCACAATTCCATGGACCCATCTTCGATCGCTCGGAGGTACTTCAAGGCATCCTCGAGCGAGGTCGTCTCGACTCCAGGAACACGTCCCGCCCGATCGCACTCGCCGAGCAAAATCAATTCGTCGTAACTCTCATGCTGCATCAACCGCCGATGGGCTCGAGAACCCAGGCTACCATCGAGTATACGATGAGTATCCATGTGATGAGCGATCAGCCAAGCGGTCCGCTCGGTAATGAACCCATCGAGCGCCTCCAAGCCGGCGATCACATGATTCTCGGGATCGATCCCCTTTCCGATGTCATGCAGCAGCGCGGCGAGCAAAAATTCCTCATCGTAAAAGATTGCCTCACGCGCCAGATCAAAGACCTGCAATGAATGGTAGAGCACGTCTCCCTCCGGATGATATTTCGGATGCTGCTTGACATTTTCCAGCGGCAGCAGCAACGCATAAAACACCTGATACGGATCGGGAGTCGTCTCGATCTCCGCGATGGCTGCATCCAAATCGACGTCGGGATAGGTCAGACACAGAAACTGCTCCCACTGAGGCAACGTCGCACCTTCGATCCGTTTGCCAGTGATCGAACTTCGAAACCCAAAACTCCGCATCGCGGATCGATACACGGTCAGTTCGACGTCGAACGCTTCGCGAACATGGACGTGATTGAACGTTTGCGACTCCCCATCTTTGCGTACTTGTTTGCGTTCCAACTCGTATGGTATGCCCTCGCCCTCGAGGGTGTGGAGCACAGCCTCGAGGCCGTCAGAAAAGAGATGGATATCGATGTCGGAGCCTTCGCGAACCATGCCTGTGTAGACACTGCCGATCACCCTCGGATGAAATTTGGTCATCAGTCGCATGACGCGGAGGGCAGTAAGCCGCATGTCGCGCAATGTATCAAGCCGTTGGCTTCCCTCATGAATGCGGGCAAACGATTGAATGATATCGCGAATTTCCGCATTGGTGGGGAGGTCGGCCGGCTTGACCCAACCCTGACACAATCGCCGGGCTGCTTTTTGCTTGGCTTGATAGTACTCCGACTCCAAGCGTTCATACATGAGCCGCGCCGCTTCATGGGCGATCGCTCGTCGCAATTTCGATGGATGCATTGCAAGCACCGCAGGCAACGCTGGAGTCTCGGTGCTGAATCTACGTTGAATGAAACCGGGTCGGTAACAGACGCGCAAAGCATGGTAGGACGCCCAAGGAATTTCGGCAAGTATCCCCCGCACCTACTTTCGACCAAGCGTGCCCCCCAGTCGCGGCCATCGCCCGATGGTGGTCTCGCGGTTTCACGCCTAAGGTTTTTTTCTATCGTGGCCTGCGCCAGTGCCCGCCACCCCACCGCATCGTTTCTCGATACCCATGAGGTTGCTGACATGCGGCATGAAATCCGGAGGGAACGGATAGACCTTCGGCTCAAAAAAATTTTTTCGGCGCTAGTCGATTTTTTTGTGCGACGAACGAACTCGGCTAGCGTCTCAGGCTCACCTTTGTCGGCTGTGTCTTCATGAGTCGATTCGCTCGATGCTCACTCCCGCATGCGTTCGCAGTCGTTGCAGAAGCTTTTCGCCCAGGGCTGTCGCAGGTGTCCAAAATCCGCCCGGACAATCTGCCTTGGGAATGTCGCGGACGAGACAGACTGCGGATTCGCCGAGCATCTTGGCAGTAGATCCATAACCCGGATCTCGATCTCCCGTGACCTTGACTCGGAGCGTCTGCCCCGAAACGGTCCGACCGAACAATCGGATGTCAAAGAATCCTTGCTCTTGTTGCAGCGGACTCGGCCCTTGCCCCGGCTTGGGCAACAGGAAGCGGGCGAGCATGCGACGGACCGGACCCAGCAATGCAAGGCCGAGGCCAATTTTTGAAGCCGTTGCACGACACCATCCCCGCAGCCCTCGTCCCGTCAACACCGATTCGTCGTACACGAACTCGCGACCGTAGGGGTAGCCGAGAATCGTGTTGCTGCGATGGACGATGCGTGTGTTGATACTGCTCATGACGAATGGAGCCGTCCAACTGAAGAAATCGGTGTCGAATATAATCTCATTGCCGCTCGGTTGCATTCCACGCTGTTCCGAGGACTCAAGGCATAGCGAATAGGGATTGGCGAGTTGCCGACGAATCTCTGGATCCCTATCGCCCTCCTTGAGTACGTTCATCAGGCTCGCGATGGTACCGCCCGAGACCCCGCCCCGGGCCGCTTTCACTCGCAGTTTGACACGGGAACAAACCTTCCCAAAACTAGCGTGAGACTGTTGCTGCAGAAACCAAACCCCGAGATCCGATGGAATCGAATCGAAACCGCAACAATGGATGATCCTCGCACCCGATGCGCGGGCCGTTGATTCGTAACTAACGATCATTCGGCGAATCCACTGCACCTCCCCGGTCAGGTCGCAGTAATCGGTACCGCTCTCGGCACACGCCTTGACCAACGGTTCGCCATAAATGGCGTACGGGCCAACCGTCGATACGACCACATTCGTACGGTCGCACATGCGTCTCAAACCAACCTCGTCGGCCGCGTCCACGGCGATGATTTCCATCGATCCGGAAGCATCGCCGAGATTCGCTCGCACCGCTTCCAGCTTTTCCCTAGAGCGGCCCGCCAATGCCCATTTCAGATCGCGGTTTACTCCGTAAGTCTTCAACAGATAACGACACAGGATCTGTCCGACGAAACTCGTTGCACCAAAGATAACGACGTCGCACCGTGTATTATCGTCAAGTTGGGGCATTTACGCGATTCCCTCAGAAATGGAGCTTGCAGCAATGGCAGTGATGAGGCGAAGGATTGTATCATCGATTCGGAAACCAGTACGTCTTCACCGCAGACGCTTGTTAATTTTGTAGTTAGCGTTGTTGCCCGGCAACAGCGATTGTCTGGTGAAGCCATTGCCGGGCACGCGCTCGTTCGGGGATATCTCTCAAAATCCATGCTGCGGAATGGTTCGGGAAAGGGATCGGTACCAATGAAAACGATCCGCTCACTCCACTCCGTTTGAGGAAGTCTTCGGTCGGTCGCACATCCATCTCATGGGAAATCCACTGCGGCCTATCGCCTAACCGATTGAGTCGTTGCCAAGCCGACTTCGGGTCGGAATCCGGGTAGGGCCAAACCCGCACTCCATCGTAATGACTGTGGCAAAAGAAACCGCACCACAGTTTGGCGATACGGTCATCGTTCAGTCCAATGTAGTTGCATGCGATCGCGCCGCGTGAAAAGCCGCATAGAACGACCCGCGACTTGTCTCCTCCATATTTCTGGCAGACGTCCGTCACCGTCGCGATACAGTACCGCTTCGACTCCTCGATATCTCCCCACCACTGCTTGCAATTCTTCTTGGAACCATCCGCAGATATCTCGACGAATGGCAGACTCACCCATATGCAACCTTTTCCGGCACTCAGTCCATACCCGAGCATACAGGAGTCGGGAGTCCCGTCCGAGACGTCACCAAGCTCGTTGCGATAGCCTCCGTTACCCGGGAACTCGACGATCATCGGATAGCTCGTCCCCGGATCCCAATCCGTTGGCAAATACAGCAGGTGCCTGACCTGGCTCGCCTCCCAACCAACGGTCACGGTTGCAACCCGCTTACCGGCCGCAGGCTCGCCACTTGCGACCTCCGGAACCACTAGGTCCGCAGAAACTCTATCAATGTTCTCGTCGCCTACCGCAGGAGAGTTTGCGGAAACGAGCAGAGTAAAGAAAACCAATCGCCCAAACGCCCCGCATCGATCACTCATCGTTTTTGCCTGGTTCAATACTCTGACGTTCGTAAATCCAGTAACCATCTGCAACTTCCGCGTCAGCGTACTCCGCAGTTTCCGGAGTTGCTGATGAACTCGAATGATTTTCATGATAGACGGCGTTTTTCGGGACAATCTCTTTGCTCGGTTATTCTACACTGGCTGTTTGGGTTTCCTCGCTACCACCATGTAACGCTTGGTTCGCGTGGAAGGCATTTCATTCGTTCGCTCCATGAGGCCGACGTACTCAATCGAGAAACCACACTTTTCTAGCAGATAGGGAACCGTCGCCATGGTACGGCACGCCGAGAGAGGGAGTTGATCGACTAAATCACTCCATGGATCCGGCCAGCCTTCGCGATCGAAGAGGCCGTCCATGACAATCACTGAGCCGCCGTGTCGAAGCCAGTAATGCCAGTTCTCAAAAGCGGAAAGCGGATCGAAAAGGGTGTTGGTCAGTTGCCGCGACGCAATCACGTCGAAGGATCCTGCGGAAAAATGTATTCGATCCGCTAGATGATCGCAGAATCCTTGGTGCACAGCGATCCCTGCAATCTCCGACTTGCCTCGCAGTCGATCCAGCATCGCGTTGCAAGGCTCCAGGGCGGTGATCTGCAATCCGGGAACGAGCGAAAGCATGATGCATAGCGCGCCCGTACCAGCCCCGGCGTCCAGCACCGTCATCCCTGGTCGAAGCGGGCAATGCGGAAGCAAGTCGCTTAAACTCGCTCGGTGATCATCGACCGTGAGGGACGAGATCCATGCGTCATACTTTGCAACCTCCTCCGTGTCATACATCGAGAGCAATCGCTGCCGGAACTTCAGATATCCTTCTCGGTAATCCATTCAATTTCCCGCATCGCTACGAGACGATATACGTTTTGAACCAAAGTACCAGTGCAAAAAAAAGACGAATAAGATGGCATTAGGTATCGATAAATAAATCGCTGCCATCCAAGGATCCATCTCGACGGAAACCACATGTTCATACAAGACGGGATCTCCGCTTGAAGGCTGAACTCGTGAGGTGATCGAAAACTCGACCCAAAGAAAAACAGCTAAGAAAAGCAGTCCCGGAACCATGATAAAAACTGCGTTCATTATGAGGAACCTGCGCAGCCATCGTCGCCCCGTCACCGGAACGACACGAACTTGGGTTGGCGGATTGTAAGGGTTCGTCACGATGATCATCAATCGACTTGGAAAGCTCGACTGAGTACATTTCGCGTCATTTTCTGCACCCGTGGATCCGGTCCGTGAGGCCGACTCCAGTGCGACCAGGGAAGCGTATGACCTGGCGGGTCCGATAAGCCTTGGACCCAAAAAATGCTTGAAGCATTGAATACCACATTCCCCTTGGGACCTTCATAGACGGTAGCCGTCCATTGTTGAGGTTTCTCGCCACTGACCCACGCTGTCCCTGCTCCAACGACCTGCAAACCGGGAATCTCCGCTGGATCCCCGTGATACTCCCAACCGATCAGCCCCGGAATCGAATCCCCCTTCTGCATGCCCGTCCCTTCGAATATCCAATGCTCTGGCATAACACAGATCCAGTCCCCGCCACCATTGACGGGCTCGACATTGCGAGCCCCCATGAGGAATCCTTCGTCGGGTCCATGTTCGGGAAATGGCCCATGGTCTTTCGCTCTGGCTTGCGCCACGGGGCGATCGCCACCGTAGGGTCCGCCTCGAAAGAAAATGCGGTTCGGACGACCATCGATGCTGTCCCGATAAGGCGATACCCAGCAAACACTGTTCCCTGACAGGAACAACAAGCTGACGCCCTCATCCCGCATCTTTTCGACGCTTCGGAATTGCCGAATATCCCAGTACTCATCATGCCCGACACTGATCATCGCGCGACTCTTCAAACCTCGATCCGGCGTCAGCATGTCGCTGTTGCAACAGTACGAAACATCATAACCATGCTGTTCGAGCCAGTATGCAAGCGGAAACTCAAGCGGCAGATACTCGCCTGCTCCCACCGTCAATGGATCATTGACGACGCCTTCGTATTGAGCCTCGCGACCGTAAGGGCGATCGAAACTGACGTCTGCCCACGGGCCCTGATTCCCCTTGGGGTGCGTGTAGACCGAGTAACGGCTCGGCCAAGTGTTGTAGGCTTGCCAAGTATTGTCCGAACACTGAAACAGCACATCGCATTGGCGGTCATCGGTAACCACAAAGATCACATAGCTCTGCCAGTAGGGCTCCTGCTCGGTCTCCGGAATCGTAGTCAACCGACCGAGATACACTCCGCTCAACCAATCGCTGGGGATCGTGAGGGAATAACTCGTTTCCCATCGGCATTCGTGCAGACTTTTTTCGCCCGGTTCCGGCGTGATCTGCGTTTTCCCCTGCAGTGGCCCGACGACCGCCATGCGCCGCGCTCCTGCCCCAGCGTAGTACCCCGTTCGAAAGATCTCGAGACGAAACCGTCGCACTGGGTTGGTAGATACCTTGATATCGAGCGTTTCACCCGCTCGAACACTCTGTTTGGAACAATAGCCTTCGATCCAAGGCGAGCGGAACCGGCTGCCATCGACTCGAACGCGAGTCAATTGCCAATCGTTGCTCCCGGGCAATCGATTTTCGATCGCAACTGGATTGTCTGCATTCGACACCTCTTGCGAGGAACATTGGCTTTGCACTACTAGCAGCACGAGCGCTACCAAACTTCTCTGCATACTTGTTCTCCAAAAGTGGCACGACGCTCCGCATCGTGCCAAGATTCTAATCCACCGCAAGTCGTCGACTGTAAATCGTTGTGCCGTTCGCGACATACAGAGTGTTGTGATCACTGCCCCCAAGAATACAGGTGGTCAGCGGTTGTTCTTTCAGCGGCTTAGGCAACACTCCGCACATTCGACCCGTCGGATCGAAAATCTGCACTCCTAACTCGCTGGTGATGTAAAAGCGACCTTTACGGTCGACGGCCAAGCCATCCCCCTTCGATGCAAGAACGTAGGGAGGAGGCTCCTGGAACCGGAACTCTCCTTTCGAATCGACCGGCAATCGCAACGTCATGCTCGGCATTTTCGCGTCGAGTGTTCCATCTGCGGATACTCGAAACATCCAAGCATGCTCGCCACCGTAATCGGATACGGCCAACGTTCCGCCATCGTTAGAGAGCGCGATCCCGTTCGGCAGGGCGATACCTACATCCACTACGGAAACACCCCCTGTCGATGGATCGATTCGAGTAACCTGCTTGGCACCTGTTTCGGTGATCAGCACCACCCCCTCCGAGGTGACGGCCAAATCATTGGGTTTCACACCCGTCGCAATCGTCTTGACCTCACCGGTTTGAACATCGATGGAAAGCACTCGGTCTTTGGAGCCCTGGCAGGCATACAAAAGATTCCCCTCCGGATTGAATTCCAGACCGCTTACGGATTCCTTCGCAATCGTTCTTCTCGTACCATCCTTGGCGTCGATGCGAATGATTTCCGCGGCCTTCATATCGCAGTAGAAGAGGTTCCCGTCTTTATCGGCGCATAGTGCATCGGCAAATCCGAGTTGATCCGCAACCACGTTCCAGGACTCCCCGGGCACGAGCAAACGGAGCAGGGTTAAATCGCCACCCAAATCTCCCCGTGTGTCGTAGGTTGCTTGATGAGCCTCGTTTCTCCAGAGCCATCGCATGGCATCGGGGAAAATCGAACTGCCGTGATCGGAGTTGTGCGCATACCCTTCCGCCCAATCCATGCGGACGTCGTATCCCATGTACGTCAACGCGGAATGCATTAATCGATTTGCGAGCGGCCAGCTACCATAGGGATTATCGAGGTCGCCGCTGGTATCGGACATGTAGACGCGAAGTGGTTTTGGCTCGGTCTTTCGGATCCATGCGGGATACACATTACCTCCGCGCAAATTCGTGAAGCTTCCTACGTCGGAGTAAACCTTGCGAAAGGCATCCGGTCGTTCCCACGCTGCGGTGAAAGCGCAGATGGCACCTGAACTGGATCCTCCGATGGCACGCATTTGCGGATCTTTGGAGATTACGCACTCCTTTTCCACCTCGGGCAGGATTTCTTCGAGCAAGAATCGAACGTAGCGATCTCCAAGGCTATCGTATTCCAACCCGCGGTTGGAAAAGCGTCCGTTTTGAATCGGTTTCGATGGGTCTTGCCCCGGATTGATAAAGACGGCGATCGTTACGGGCATCTCGCCTCGAGCGATCAAGTTGTCGAAGACGATGGGGATTCGCCATCGCCCTTTTTCGTCCCGCATCCGCGCGCCATCTTGAAAAACCATCAAGGCGGCGGGTTCCTCTTTCTTATACTGCTCGGGCACATAGATCCACCAATCGCGCACCGTATTGGCAAAGATTTCGGATTTCCACGGAGGCATCGATTTCACCCGGCCATGGGGAACAGAATCTTTTTCAATCGCATCAGGATGCGGCTCCCAGGAGGGTTTGGTTTCCACGATGGGAATCTCGGTTGACTTGGCGTCTTTATCCCAAAGCCATCGAAGGGCATTCGGCAATTCCTCGCCCCCCCATTTTCCGCTGTGACCACCTTCGGTCATTACCAGTTGGTAGTTGTAGCCAGCGAACTGCAGGGCTAAAGCCATATCCTCGTTACCCAGTGGCCAGTTGCCATGAAGGTTGTTGAGATCCTCTTTTCCTTCCTGCAAGTAAACCTTGATCGCTTTGGGTTGACTCTTTGTTTTCCGAATCAGCCCCGGATAAGCCCATCCTCCTCGAATGTTCGTGAAGCTTCCGATATGGCTGATGACTTTGCCAAACTGGTCGGGACGCTCCCAAGCTACCGTGAACGCGCAGATACCGCTCGATGAAATCCCGCACACTGCTCGATCGCTCGGAGATGTCGAGATATTGAGATCCTTCAGCGCGACCGGAAGAAACTCTTCGATCAGGAACTTGGAGTAGCGGTCTCCGAGCGAGTCGTATTCGAAAGACCGATTGCTGCGATCTGCCGCACCAGGCTTGCTGCCAGGGATGGTTCCAGGGTTCACGAACACCGCAATCGTTACCGGAATTTCCTTCTTATGAATCAAATTGTCGAGCACGATCGGAATGCGGAATGCGCCATCCGCTTGCAAGTACATGGAACCATCCATGCACACCATCAAACTTGCCGGAATAGCAGGATCGTATTGCGCAGGTACGTAAACACTATATTGACGCGTGGTCCCGGGGAATATTTGGCTATCACGGAACTCGCCCGAAGTGATCTTTCCGCGAGGCACCCCTGGTTGCACTTCGCGGTCTGCGGAGGAGTCAAAAAAGCCGTGTGCGCTGCTGAATCCAATCCAGGCAATCGCGAAGAATATCTTAGGAAGGATGCGCATTTCTACGGTTACGGATAGCGAGTGAAGGGCAAAGGGACCGACAAACTCTCCGCAGATTGTACCAAGAGCATGTGGTAGCCAAAATCGGGTTCCCATAATCGTGCACCATCGTGGCACAACGCTCCGTCGTTGTACTTTTCGCACGGCAAGTCCGCATTCCCTCAGTGCATCCCCAGTTCGCCCCCCGTTGCCATACGAACCGCAAATCAACTCACTTGCGGCACCCTCAGGAAACACCATGAACTTTTCGGCCGGTGCAAAGGCAACTCGCTCTATGTTTTCGCGTCCTGCTCCAACAGATGCTCGAGGATGGCGAGGATCGCATTGGTGCAAGCAACCGCGACAGAAGACAATCCAAGACC
>Ga0315902_10011801_pt1 | contig 11441 bp, 11 predicted proteins | sample LakEriMetagenome_9_FD_203523 | JGI IMG/M metagenome (GOLD analysis project Ga0315902, IMG submission 203523) | Freshwater fungal communities from buoy surface, Lake Erie, Ohio, United States - Buoy 12 MA117 | ecosystem: Environmental > Aquatic > Freshwater > Lake > Lake biofilm | place: USA... | reverse complement strand
TCTACCAGTGGATCAAGCTCCCGCAGGACATGTTCCAGGGCCTCGCCGCGGCGGCTATCATCGTGCTGCTCGTGATCCTGGTCGCCATGAACGGATTCGCCATATGGATGCGCAACCGGTACGAGAGGAAGTGGTGACGGTGGAGCCGACGCCTGAGACGACGACCGCGGCGCGGCCGGCCGACGCCCCGCCCGGCCCCGGCATCGCGACGCTGAGCGTGGAGGACCGCAGCCCGGCCGACGCCGTGCCGCTCGAGCAGCGCGAGGTGGTCTTCGACTGCCGGGGGGTGGGGGTCCGCTACCACGGCAAGCGCGCCCTGCGCGACGTCGATCTCCGCATCCACGCCAACGCAGTGACGGCGCTGATCGGCCCGTCGGGCTGCGGCAAGAGCACCTTCATCCGCTGCCTGAACCGGATGAACGACCTGATCCCCGGAGCCAGCGTGGACGGCGAGGTCGCCTACCACGGCGAGAACCTGTACGACCCGCAGGTCGACCCGATCGAGGTGCGCAAGCGGATCGGGATGGTCTTCCAGAAGCCGAACCCGTTCCCGAAGTCGATCTACGACAACATCGCCTTCGGCCCGCGCGTGCTCGGCATGAAGGACCAGCTCGACGACCGCGTCGAGCAGGCGCTGCGGCGCGCGGTCCTCTGGGACGAGGTCAAGGACCGCCTCAAGGAGGGGGCGCTCGGCCTCTCGGGCGGCCAGCAGCAGCGCCTGTGCATCGCGCGTGCCCTCGCCGTCGAGCCGGACGTGATCCTGATGGACGAGCCCTGCTCGGCGCTCGACCCGATCTCCACCTCGGCGATCGAGGACCTGATGCTCTCCCTGACGGACGAGTACACCGTGGTGATCGTCACGCACAACATGCAGCAGGCGGCGCGAGTCGCCGACATGACCGCCTTCTTCTCGGTCGACCAGGGGGAGACGGGCGCGCGCTGCGGCGTCCTGGTCGAGGTCGACCGCACCGAGCGGATCTTCACGAACCCGGCCAACGAGCGCACCGAGGCCTACGTGACGGGGCGCTTCGGATGAGGGAGGGCTTCCAGGAGGAGCTCGACGCGCTCTCGGGCGCCGTGCTCGAGGAGGGGCGCGTCGCGGCCCACGCGGTGTCCGAGGCCACCCGGGCGCTCGTCGACTGGAGCGTGGACGCCTTCGACGCGACCCTCGCCGCGGAGGCCGACCTCAAGCGGCGCTACGTTGATATCGAGGTGCAGGTCGAGACCGTCCTCGCACGCCAGGCGCCGGTGGCCAGCGACCTGCGCACCGTCCTCGCGGTCCTGCACATCAACCGCAGCCTCGAGCGGGCCGCGCACAACGCGGCCCGCGTCGCGCACCTCGCGACGCCGCCGCCGCGGCGTGCGCTCGTGGAGGAGGCCGTGATCACGGACGCCCTGCGCGCGATGGGAGAGCGCGGGGCGGAGATGCTGCGCACCGCGGTCGACGCCTTCGACCGCCGCGACCCGGGCGCCGACCGCCTGCTGGCCGCGCTCGACGAGCTGGTGGACCGCGAGAACGAGAAGATCGCGGAGACGATCCTGTCGATCGATATCAACGACCCCGAGCTGCGCCAATGGGCGTCGCGGATGCTGTTCGCGGGACGCTGGCTCGAGCGCGTCGGTGACCACGCGGTCAACGTCGGCGAGCGCGTGACCTACATGGTCACCGGCGAGGCCCCGAACGTCGAGCACACGGGCTGACCCGGCGCGAGGGGTGAGCGGTGGGACTCGAACCCACGACCGCCGGGACCACAACCCGGAGCTACCACCAGCTGAGCTACGCCCACCACGGCCCGCCGTCGGCGGACGCGCGGAGCATACACCGATCCCGACGGCGGATGACGCGGACTAGGATGCCCCTGTGGCCACCGTGCTGATCGTCGAGGATGACGAGGTGCTGGCGGGTGTGATGCGGCGCCACCTGACCCAGGCCGGCCACGACGTCGAGTGGGCCGCCGACGGCGAGCGCGGCCTCAGGAAGCTGCGCTTCGAGCGGCCCGACGTCTGCGTCGTGGACCTGATGATGCCCGGCACCGATGGCTGGGGGGTGATCGAGCAGATGCGCGCGGAGGGCCTCGACACGCCGGTGATCGTGCTGTCGGCGCGCTCCTCCGAGCACGACAAGGTGCACACGCTCGGGATCGGCGCCGACGACTACCTCGTGAAGCCCGCCTCGATGAAGGAGCTCGTCGCCCGCGTGGGGGCGGCGCTGCGCCGCTCCGGCCGCGCCGCCGCTCCGGCCGCGCCGCGCGAGGAGGAGGCGATCGAGGCGCCGGGGATCCGGATCGACTTCCGCACCCATCGCGTGCTCGTGGAGACCGCGCCCGGCGAGTGGTCCGACTGCGGCCTGACGGTGCGGGAGTTCCGGCTGCTGACGACGCTCGCACGCGAGCAGGGGCGCGTCCTCAGCCGCGACGAGCTGCAGCAGCGCGTGTGGGGCACCCCGCACCGGCCGCGCGACCGCATCGTCGACGTCTGCGTCCGCAAGATCCGCGAGAAGGTCGACCACCGCTCGCCGGACCGCGTCTTCGTGCACACGCACTACGGGGTCGGCTACCGCTTCGAGCCCGAGCCGAAGCCCGCCGACTAGGGGGCGAGCGGCAGCCGCACGCGCAGCTCGGTGCCCGTCTGTCCGTCCGACGCCGCGGCGACGTCGCCGCCGTGGGCCTCGACGATGTGCTTCACGAGGGCGAGGCCGAGGCCCGAGCCCGGGCCCGTCCGCGAGGCGTCGCCGCGGTAGAAGCGCTGGAAGACGTAGGGGAGGTGCTGCTGGGGGATGCCGATGCCGTCGTCCCGGACGGTCAGCACCGCCATCCCGGCCTCGCCGGCCAGCGCGATGTCGACGGCCGCGCCCTGGCCGCCGTGGATGAGGGCGTTGTCGACGAGGTTCTGGACGACGACCTCGCAGAGGCGCACGGCGACCGGCACCTCGACGGCATCCGGCACGGCGACGCGGATCACGCGCCCGCGCCCGAGCCGCCGCCCCCGCGCGTCGTCGACGACGCCGCGCACGACTCCCGCCAGGTCGGCGACGCCGTCGGCGACGGCGAGACGGCCGCGGTCGAGGGCCGCGAGGAGCAGCATCTCGTCGATCAGCCGCCGCATCCCGTCGACCTCGTTCTCGATCTGGACGGCGAGCTCCGCCCGATCCTCGTCGATGTCCGGCAGGGCGAGGGTCTCCGCGAGCCCGAGGATGCGCGCGAGGGGCGTCCGCAGCTCGTGCGACACGGCGGCCGAGAAGGTGCGCCGCGCCTCCTCGAAGTCCACGTCCTCGGTGATGTCGGTGACGGTGGCGACGACGCCGCCGTCCCATGCGGTCGCGGCGATCCGCAGCGAGCGCGGCGGCTCGCCCAGGATCACCGTCTCGCGCATCAGGGCGCCGGGCTGCGCCGCCGCCGCGTCGGCGATGTCGGCGAGGGACTCGGACAGCTCGCGGACCCTCCCCGACGGCGCGAGTCCGGGAAGGAGCCGCCGGGCCGCCTCGTTGAGGAGCGCCACGCGGCCGTCGGCCCCGACCACGAGGAACGCCGCGGGCACCACCTCGGCGAGGGCCTCGGTCACCGGGGGCTGCGCCTCCTGCGGCTCGGCGGCTGGCGCGGCGGGCCGCCGGCGACGGATGTCGACCAGGAGCAGGACGACCACGAGCCCGGCGGCCGCGAGGATCAGGGCCGTCTGCGTGGACACGCGCCCAGCATAGGGGCGCGGTCAGGCGGCGGGACGCGTACACCGCATCGATACCGCAAAGCCACCGCCGCGCAACCCACGCGGCACCGGCGCTCGCATAGCGTGACCGCATGCCGAGCATCCTCGTGATCGAGGACGACCCCGTCCTCGGGAAGGCGATGGCCACCCACCTGCGGCACGCCGGCTACGACGTCGATCTGGCCGAGGACGGCGAGCGCGGCCTGCGGCGGATCCAGCACCACCGCCCGGACGTCGCGGTCATCGACCTGATGCTGCCCGGGCTCGACGGCTGGGCCGTCACGGAGACGATCCGGCGCGAGCACGGCGGCGTGCCGGTGATCGTGGTCTCCGCCCGCGGCTCGGAGCACGACAAGGTGCACACGCTCGAGATCGGCGCCGATGACTACCTGTCGAAGCCGTTCGGGATGCGCGAGCTCGTGGCGCGCATCGAGGCCCTGATGCGCCGCTCGAGGCTGATCGCGACCAGCGCGCCGCGCGGCGACGTGATCGTCGTCGAGGGCCTGCGCGTCGACCCCAACCTTCAGCGGGCGTTCGTGCGCACGCATCCGGGCCAGCCGGAGGACGAGTGGGATGACACGCAGCTCACCCCGACCGAGTTCCGGCTGATCGTCGCGCTCGCCCGCGAGGAGGGGGTCGCACTCAGCCGCGACGAGCTCCAGCGACGAGTGTGGGGGACGCCGTACCGCTATCGCGATCGCACCGTCGACGTCTGCGTCCGCAAGATCCGCGAGAAGGTCGACCGCCGCAGCCCGACCCACGAGTACGTGCACACGCACTACGGCGTCGGGTACCGCTTCGCCGCCGAACCGTCCTGAGCGGCTCGGCCCCGGCGATACACTGGGCCGGTGCTGGAGATCGGCTCCATTCTGCGTGCGGCCCGCGAGGAGCGCGGCCTCTCGCTCGACGACGCCGCGGAGGCCACCAAGATCCGCCCGGCCTACCTCGAGGCGATCGAGGACGAGGCCTTCGAGCGGCTGCCCGGGCCGACCTACGCGCGCGGCTTCCTGCGCGCCTACGCCGAGCTCCTCGGCGTCGACCCGCAACCCCTGATCGACGAGTTCTCGGAGCGCTTCGCGACGGCGCCGTGGGAGCTCGACGAGGACGTGATGTTCCCGCGTCGCCGTGGCCCGCGCGCCGAGGCGCGCGCCAGCCACAGCTCGGGGATGATCGTCGTCGCGATCGCCGGGATCGTCGCGATCGCGGTGCTCGTCGTGATCGCCTCCACGTACCCGGCCACGCGCGAGACGCCGCTGCCCGCGACGGATCTCGGCACGACGGTGATCACGGTCACGGAGGCGGCCGTCAACCCCGTCGCGACGGCCGTGACGGCGGCGACGGAGCCCCAGACGACGGTCGCGCAGGCGCCCGTGACGCTGCGCCTGCGCCCGCTCGCGCAGGTCACGGTGACCGTGCGCGCCCTCGATGAGCCGGACGCGATCCCGCCGATCTTCCAGGAGGAGATCGAGCCGGACGAGAACGCCCCGCAGGGCATCCTGATCCCGCGCTCGACGACCGGGTACTCAGTGCGGCTCGACCGACCCGGCACCCTCGTCCTCGAGGTCAACGGCAAGCAGGTCGTGCCCGGGGACTCCGACACGCTGCTGACGATCGACCCGGACGGGCGCGTGGCGGCGGCCGAATGAGCCGCCGCACCGCCGCCGTCCTCGTGACCGGGTCCGAGATCCTGCTCGGGCGGACCCAGGACCGCAACAGCGGCACCCTCGCGCGCTCGCTGGACCTGCACGGGGTGCGGCTCGAGCGGGTGGTGGCGGTCGACGACCGCGAGGAGCACCTGCGCGCGGCCCTGCGCGAGCTTCTGGACGGCGGCTACGACCTGATCGTGACCTCGGGCGGGCTCGGCCCCACCCATGACGACCGGACCGTCGCGATGGTGGCGGAGGCGACCGCCCGGCCCCTCGCCCTCGACGAGGACGCGCTCGCGGAGATCACGGAGATCGTCACCGGGTATGCGGCGGCACGCGGCGTCTCCGTCGACCTGCTCCTGCCCGGCGCGCGCAAGCAGGCGATGGTGCCGGAGGGCGCCCACGTCCTGTCGCCGTCCGGCACCGCGCCCGGCGTGATCGTGCCCGGCGAGACGACGATCGTGGTCCTGCCCGGGCCGCCCACGGAGCTGCAGGAGGTGTGGGGGCGGGCGCTCGCGCACCCGGCCCTCGCCGACCTCCTCGGCACGCGGCCCGAGCGGCGCATCCTGCGCATCTGGAACGTGCCCGAGTCGACGGTCGCCCGGCGCTTCGAGGCGCTCGGCGGCGACGACGCCGGCACGGAGACGTCGATCTGCGCCTCGCGGCTCGAGGTCGAGGTCGTGATCCGCTACGGGCCTGCGCAGGCCGACGCCGCCCACGCGCTCGCGGACGGCATCGCCGCGGAGTTCGGCGACGCGGTCTACGCCCAGGACGACGCCACGCTCGAGGAGCGCGTGGTCCGGGGGCTCGCAGCCCGGGGCTGGACGATCGGCACGGCCGAGTCGTGCACCGCGGGCCTCGTGTCCGCGCGCCTCGCGTCCGTCCCCGGGGCGTCGGACGCGCTGCTCGGCGGCGTGGCGGCGTACGCGAACACGGTCAAGCACGACCTCGTCGGCGTCCCCGAGGCCCTGATCGCCGAGCACGGCGCGGTCTCGGCCGAGGTCGCGGTGGCGCTCGCGGAGGGCATCCGCGAGCGGCTCGGCTGCGACGTCGGCGTCGGCATCACCGGGGTGGCTGGCCCGGGCGGCGGGACCGACGCGAAGCCGGTCGGGCTGGTGCACATCGCGGTCGTCGGACCCGACGCGCGGGAGGCCCTCGAGCGGCGCTTCCCGGGCGATCGCGAGGCGGTGCGCACGAACTCCGCCACGGCCGCCCTGCACCTCGTGCGGCTCGTCCTCGACGCGGGCTGAATCCGCGCGTCGCGGGCGCGTAAGCGTCCGGCTCGCGGGGCATACTCTCACTACGCACACGCAGTCTTTCCACCCGGCGCGGACCGGCAGGGGGTCAACCATGAGCGAACGCGAGAAGGCCATCGAGTCGGCCCTCCAGCAGATCGAGAAGCAGCACGGCAAGGGCGCGGTCATGCGCCTGGGGGACGAGACGCGCGCGCCCGTCGCGGCGATCTCGACGGGCTGTCTCGGCCTCGACCTCGCCCTCGGCGTCGGCGGCCTGCCGCGCGGCCGGGTCTGCGAGATCTTCGGGCCGGAGTCGTCGGGCAAGACGACCCTCGTGTACCACGTGATCGCCGAGGCCCAGCGCCGCGGCGGCGTCTGCGCGTTCATCGACGCCGAGCACGCGATGGACCCGACCTACGCCCGCAACATCGGCGTCGACATCGACAACCTGCTCGTGTCGCAGCCGGACAACGGCGAGCAGGCGCTGGAGATCGCCGAGATGCTGATCCGGTCCGGCGGCCTCGACGTGGTCGCCATCGACTCCGTCGCCGCGCTCGTGCCGAAGGCCGAGATCGAGGGCGAGATGGGCGACTCCTTCGTCGGCCTCCAGGCGCGCCTGATGAGCCAGGCGCTGCGCAAGCTGACGGGCGTCCTCAACCGCACCGGGACCGTGGCGATCTTCACGAACCAGCTGCGCGAGAAGATCGGCGTGATGTTCGGCTCGCCGGAGACCACCACGGGCGGCCGCGCGCTCAAGTTCTACTCGTCGGTGCGCCTCGACATCCGCCGCATCGAGACCCTCAAGGAGGGCCAGGACGCGATCGGGAACCGCGTGCGCGTCAAGGTCGTCAAGAACAAGGTCGCGCCGCCGTTCCGCCAGTCCGAGTTCGACATCATCTACGGCACCGGCATCTCCTGGGCGGGCAGCGTCCTCGATGTCGCCCTCGAGGACGACATCGTCGAGAAGTCCGGCTCCTACTTCTCCTTCGAGGGTGAGCGCCTCGGGCAGGGCCGCGCCAACGTGCGCGCCTTCCTCGACGAGCATCCCGACATCCTCGCCTCGATCTGCCGCCGCATCGAGGAGAAGGAGGGCGTGCAGATCACCGGCGGACCGACCGGCCAGGCGGCCGAGGCGCCGATCGCCGCGGAGGCCGTCGAGGCCGCCGCCGCGGAGGCCGAGGCCGACGAGGCCGTTCCCGCCGAGGGCTAGGCCCAGATGCCCGCGCGCGTCGTGACCGCGGTCGCGCCGCGCGACGACCAGCGGCTCGCCGTCGAGATCGACGGCGAGCCGTGGATCGTCCTCGACGCCGTGACCGCGCTGCGGCTGGGCCTCGAGGTCGATGCCGTCCTCGATCCCGCCGTGCAGGCCGAGGGAGAGCGGCTCGCCGCGGAGGAGCGGGCCCTGCGCCGCGGCGCGCGCCTCGTCGGGCGCCGCTCCCACGCCACGGGCGAGCTCGAGGGCAAGATCGCCCGGGCCGACGGCCCCGAGGCGGCGCGCAAGGCGGTCGAGCGGCTCGCGGAGCTCGGCGCGGTCGACGACGAGCGTCACGCCGTCGTGCTCGCCGAGCGGCGCCTGCACGACGGCTGGGGTCCCGGGAAGATCCGCCATGACCTCGAGTCCGCCGGCGTCGACGCGGGGCTCATCGATCGCGCGCTCGGGCGGCTCGACCCGTCCGCAGTCGAAGACGCCGCACGACGGGCAGTGGCCGAGCGCACGGGCGCGGAGGCCTGGCGGCGCCTCGCGGCGCGCGGGTTCGACGAGGAGACCGCCGAGCGGCTGCTCGGCGTCCCGCCCGACGCCTGAGGCGGCGGACGGCCCGCGCCATCGCGCTACCCTTCCGGGCAGATCATTCTGCCGCGTCCCGGCGGGACGCGGTTCGTTCCACGACAATCAGGAGAACACCGTGCTCGAGACCGTGATCGCGGCGATCGCCGCGCTGGTCGTAGGCCTCGTCGTCGGCGCCCTCGCCGTGCGCATGGCCATGGGCTCGCGCAACCGCGCCGCCGAGGAGGAGGCCCTGCGCGAGGTCGAGGCGCGTCGAGCAGAGGCCGACGCCGTCCGCGCCGAGGCGCAGGGCGCCCTCTCGAGCGCCCAGCGCGAGGCCGACGCGATCCGCAAGGAGGCCGAGATCGACGCCAAGGAGCGGCTCCACGAGCTGCGGCGCGAGCTCGAGCGGTCCCTGGACGAGCGCCGGGTCGAGCTGTCGCGGCTCGAGGAGCGGGCCTCCGCCCGCGAGGACGCCATCGCGCGCGGCGAGGCGGCCGTCGCCGAGCGCGAGAACGAGGCCACCCAGCGCGAGCTGGCGCTCGCCGACGGCGAGTCGCTGCTCGCCGAGGCCCGCGCCCGGGCCGACCGCGAGCTGGAGCGGATCGGCGGGATGACCGCGGACGAGGCCCGTGCCCAGATCCTCGCCCGCGTCGAGGAGACGACGCGCCACGACGCCGCCCAGCTCGTGCGGCGGATCGAGGAGGAGGCCAAGCAGGAGGCCGAGCGCCGCGCCCGCACGATCATCGCCACCGGCATCCAGCGCACCGCCTCGAGCTACGCCGCGGCGACGACCGTCTCCACCGTCGAGCTGCCGTCCGACGACCTCAAGGGCCGCATCATCGGCCGCGAGGGCCGCAACATCCGCGCGCTCGAGGCGATCACGGGCGTCGACGTGATCATCGACGACACGCCGGGCGCCGTCGTGCTCAGCGCCTTCGACGGCGTGCGCCGCGAGGTCGCGCGCATGACGCTCGAGAAGCTGATCGCCGACGGCCGGATCCATCCGGCGCGCATCGAGGAGAGCTACTACCAGGCGAAGGAGGAGATCGACGAGCGGATCCGCGAGGCGGGCGAGCAGGCATCCTTCGAGGCCAACGTCCCCGGGCTCGATCCCGAGCTGATCGCGATCCTCGGCCGCCTCAACTACCGCACCTCCTACGGCCAGAACGTGCTCCGGCACTCACTCGAGTGCGCCCATCTCGCCGCGATCATGGCCGTCGAGCTCGGCGCCGACGAGCGGGTCGCCCGCCGCGCCGCGCTCCTGCACGACATCGGCAAGGCCGTCACGCACGAGGTCGAGGGCCCGCACGCGATGATCTCGGGGCAGTTCTGCCGCAAGCACGGCGAGAGCGAGGCCGTCTGCCATGCCGTCGAGGCGCACCACTACGACGTGGAGCCGGACAGCGTGGAGGCCGTCCTGGTGATCGCCGCCGACGCCATCTCGGCGGCGCGCCCCGGCGCCCGCGGGGAGAGCCTCGAGCAGTACATCAAGCGCCTCGAGGCGCTCGAGGAGATCGCCATGCGCCGCGACGGCGTCGAGCGCTGCTTCGCGATGCAGGCCGGCCGGGACGTGCGCGTGATGGTCAAGCCCGGCGAGGTCGACGACGACATGGCGGCGCTGCTGGCCCGCGAGATCGCCCAGGAGATCGAGGACAGCCTCGAGTACCCGGGGCAGATCAAGGTGACGGTGATCCGCGAGTCCCGCACGAGCGAGCTCGCCCGCTAGAACCGCCGTGCGCCGCTACCACGTCACGACGTTCGGCTGCCAGATGAACGTGCACGACTCCGAGCGCATCAAGGGCATGCTCGAGGGGGCCGGACTGGGGGAGGCGCCCGACCGCGATGCGGCCGACGTCCTCGTCTTCAACACCTGCACGATCCGCGAGAAGGCCGACGACCGCCTCGTCCAGCACCTGCACGACGCACGCGGCCGCAAGGAGCGCGATCCCGACCTGCAGGTCGTCGTGGCGGGCTGCTGGGCGGAGTCCCAGCGCGAGGCGATCTTCCGGGAGTTCCCGTGGGTCGACGCGGCCGTCGGGCCGGGCCGGATCGGCTCGCTCGCCGACGCGATGCGGGCCGAGGGGGACGAGCGCGGCGCGTTCGGGAGCTTCGACGACTTCGCGGCGGACCTGCCGCGCCGGCGCGAGCGCGACTTCCAGGCGTGGCTGCAGCTGTCGATGGGCTGCAACTCCGTCTGCAGCTACTGCATCGTCCCGAGCGTGCGCGGGCGGGAGCGGTCCCGCGACCCGCGCGAGGTGCTGGCTGAGGCGCGGCAGCTCGCGGCGGAGGGCGTGGTGGAGGTGATGCTGCTGGGCCAGAACGTCAACTCCTACGGCCGCGATCTGCCGCCGGAGGAGCGCTGCACGTTCGCGGAGATGCTGCGCGCCGTCGACGCCATCGACGGGATCAGCCGGATCCGCTTCATGAGCCCGCACCCGAAGGACATGCGCGGGGACGTGATCAGCGCGATGGCCGAGTCCGACGCGGTCTGCGCCCAGCTGCACCTGCCGCTGCAGTCGGGGTCGACGCGGATCCTCAAGCGCATGCGGCGCACCTACGACCAGGGCCGCTACCTCGACCTCGTCGGCCGGCTGCGGGCCGCCATGCCGGACATCGCGCTGACCACCGACGTCATCGTGGGCTTCCCCGGGGAGACCGAGGCGGACTTCCAGGACACGCTCGACGTCTACGAGCAGGTGGGCTTCGACCACGCCTTCACCTTCATCTACTCGCCGCGGCGCGGCACCGAGGCGGCCGGCTTCGAGGACCAGGTCCCCGACGAGGTCAAGCACGAGCGGCTCGAGCGGCTCGTCGACGTCGTCCAGCGCCACGCCGCGGCGCGCAACGCCGCCCTGGTGGGCACCACGCAGGAGGTGCTCTCGGAGGGCCCCAGCCGCACCGATCCGGGCGTGTTCCGCGGCAAGACCCGCGGCAACAAGACCGCGCTCTTCACGCCCGCCGCTCCCGCCGGCGCCGTCGTATCGATGGTCGTGGAGGAGAGCACCTCGCAGACCCTGCGCGGCCGCATCCTCAGCCCCGTCCCGGCCTGAGCGCCGTGCGTCCCGTCGTCGCCATCTTCGGGCCCACCGC